>Ga0182008_10000165_pt1 | contig 51552 bp, 56 predicted proteins | sample Sormic07211129_1_FD_120482 | JGI IMG/M metagenome (GOLD analysis project Ga0182008, IMG submission 120482) | Rhizosphere microbial communities from Sorghum bicolor, Mead, Nebraska, USA - 072115-129_1 metaG | ecosystem: Host-associated > Plants > Roots > Rhizosphere | place: USA: Nebraska...
AGTCTTCTTTTTTATGTTGTCTGTCAGACTCCACCTTTAAAATAAAGCAAAATAATCATGTACTTTGATCAGTACTCCATTACCCCGCTACGCTACATTGACATCTCTTTTAAGAACTTATCGGCCTGTGATCCTCACGGACGGCCTTTATATATCATCTGAACCTCAGTTGCGGAAAGTCTTGTTCGTCTCTCCTGTGTTTCGGTCAATTTCAATCTTGTTTTCGTTGTCTGTGTGACATCCGCCACTTCAACTTTTTTCCCTTCCCTTTCGGTTGGGAGTGCAAAGGTAAGCATATTTTTCAAACTTCCAAATAAAATAAATTTTATTTTTTCAGCCTTCTTTTTCTCTCTTCCCTTTATTTCAATACGCTGATCTTGTTCAGCTTTCCGTCCTTCCGAACCGGGCTGCAAAGGTCGCAATCTTTTCCGCTTCCGCAATATTTATTTTAAAATAAATACGCTCTCCATCTCTCTAAGCCATCCTTTCATTCAAAACCCTTCCTCCGAAGCGGGATGCAAAAGTAGGAAAAATATCATGCCCTCCAAAGGATTTTGACGGTATAATATAGAATTTAACGTAAGTCAATGGTTTTCAGCAGAAAAAAATATCCTGATGATCAAAACCTTTTGGAAGAACGGTTGTTTGATGGAGTCTTGTAAATCTTATAGCATTTAAAAACTACAGAATCTCGTGTAGTAAAAAGATCCTGAAACAAGTTCAGGATGACGGCGGCACCAAGGATTTTACGGCAATTCTTAATTTTGCGCAGCCTTTCTGTGGCAAGCAGCACATTGAAACTTCGGAAGCCAGTGCCACCTAAACCCGATAACAGCGGAAAACCCGCAGGGCAGGTTCTTCACCGGCACGAGGATTTGGAGCGGATAGCGGGAATACAGCTATATAGTAGCACGGAACCTGCTTTGCAAAAAACATTGAATAACACAACTATCAGGATATTAAACAATAATTAATACTTTTACCGCTTCATAAATCATCTTTATTCTTAATGAAAATTGCGCTTAAAACATACTTACCTTTGCTCTTTATCTTTATCGCAAAGCTTAGCCAGGCCCAGCATTATAAAAATGAGCTTGTAGTTATTACAGAGAATGATGCCTACATTGATATTACCAGTGACAAGTATTACACCAATGGTTTTTTTATTAAATACAGACATGCTTTAAATGGCGATAACCTGAAAGCTGGGCGTAGTAAAGAGGTTATTGGTTTCGAATTAGGGCAAAAAATATATAATCCTTATTATAGTTATGCCCCGAACCCTGCCCTGCACGACCGTCCTTTTACTGCCTATCTGTATGGTGAGGCTAATTACAGCAGGTTTTATCAAAACAAAGAACTTTTAAAAGTTTCGGCACAGGCTGGGCTTACAGGTACGGATGCACTTGGCGAAGAATTTCAGAAAACCTACCATAAACTGGTTGGCCAGAATCAAATTGCAGGCTGGGAATATGGATTGAATAGCGAACCCACTTTAAACCTGGGTGCCGAATACAACAAACTTTTAATAACCACCAATAATAAGGTATTTGATGTTACAGGAACGGCTTCGGCTGCGCTTGGCAACGTAATTACAAAGGCCAACCTTGGCGCCATGTTCCGGTTGGGACGATTTAACGATATGGAAGGCTCGGCAGCCTTTAACAGTTTGGTGAGTAATAACAATAACTACAAAGCTCTGCGAAAATACGAACTTTTTCTTTCGGTTAGTCCGCAACTACATGCTGTTGCATTTGATTCGAGCCTGCAGGGTGGTTTATTCAGGAGTGATAAAGGACCGATTACCTTTAAACCAAAACCTTTTGTTTTTACCACACAGGTGGGATTAACTTTTGCCATTGCACGCTGGACAGCCAATTACACGGCTACCTTTACTTCAAACGAAGTTAGAAACAGCGCCACTGGTTACCGTTATGCTTTTTATAGTCTTGCTTACCGCTTTAGTAAAAACTAATGAAAAAACAGTTTCTCCTTTTTATTTTCGTTATTACAGGCTGCTCAATTGCAAAAGCTCAAATTGTTCCTGCAAACCATTCTATTATTTTTAAGCCCGTATTTGGCACACATATCAATTACGATCAAGGACATTTGTTTCAGGATCGGATTACCGGGTTTGATGCCGCTTATTTTAAGGACATTAGCCAGAACAGCGATAGATGGATTGGGTTTAGTGGCGCAAAATCTTATGGGATCGGTTTTATCTTTAGGGATTTAAGCAAACTGAAAGGCACCAAAGATACTTCGGCCAATGCCTTTGGGCAGGTATATGGCCTGGTGGCCCAGCTGGATTTCCAATTGTTCAAAATCGGAAAAGCCAAATTTAATTTTACGCCTGGTGTTGGCCTGGGTTACACAAACAAGTACTATTATAATAATACCAAAAACAGATTCTTGGGAAGTCCGGTTAACGAGATCATTAAAGCAGATTTAGGTATGGAGTTACCAATGAGCAAATACACTGATTTACTATTAGGTTTTGGTTTCTTACATGTATCAAACGGGGGGGCAACTGTCCCAAATGGTGGATTGAATACTGGAAATGTTTACATCGGTTTAAAGTTAAATAATCAGAAACCATTAACCGCAGAGCGGAAAAGTACTTATACTACATTACAGCGAAATTCTATTGAGCTTAGTGCCGGTTTAGGTGCAAGGGGTGTATTTGCAAATAGAAATAAAAGTTTGTACAAAAGCGGGTTATATGCAGGTTACAATTTTTACCTGAATGATGTCATGTCGCTTAAGGCAGGCGCCGATGCGGTTTACTATTATACTGTTTTCGACCCTAACGATTTCGGGGATACTTTCCAAAACTATGGTACTTCTTACGACCGTTGGCGCACAGGAATAAGTGTAGGTGCAGACATTAATTTATGGCGTATCACTGTTGCAGCCCAGATTGGAAAATACATTCACTACAACAGATTGATGGATAAAGCAACCTGGTACTGGACATTTGGACCAACTTTTAACATTACCCCACACCTTGGCTTACAGGCAAAAACTTACATGCACTTTGCACAGGCTGATTACGTAAATTGGGGCATATTATACAGGTTTTAATATTGTCCGGTACTGAGCAACACTAAAGTGCAGGCTTCAACAGGTTCTATATCATGCTGATCCAATAATTTTTCCAGTTCGTAATTTTCGGTTCCGGGATTGAAAATTACCCGCTTTGGTTTGGTAGCCAGAATATAATCATGATATTGTGGCTGCAAAGCAGGACCTATATATAAAGTAATGGTATCGATATCCTCATGAATTTCTCCAGGCTTTTCAATTTCAATACCTGCCACTTCTCCCTTTTTTATACCGACATTAACAATGTCATGATTGAAACGCTTGAGCATATGGGCTGCCTTGTATGCATACCTGGATGGATCTGGCGATGCGCCTATAATCAGTGTTTTCTTCATCTCTTTAGTTTTAATATTTAGATAATAAAGCAATCTGCCCGGAATGGTAGGCATGGTGTTGTGCCAAACCGCTTACCAGTTCAATATTAGTTACCCCTGTACCTAAAGCCGGATTACGTTCATCTTTTACTTCCTCATTCCATTGGTTGTCTTTCAAGCTTTCGCAAATGCGGATCAATTCTTCGTTAGCAATCTTAAAATCAAAGATAATCCGCTCCCAGGCCTGGGCTGTCCGTGCTTCGGGTTCAGGCCAATCACCTCTTTCGGGTTCAGCAGCTGGTTTACCTATCAACCTGGAAGAAACTTCTTCTGTCCACGCGGTTAAGTGCAAAGCAATTTCGGCAATAGAATGTGCGCCAGGAACAAAATGGCTAAATGCGCTTTCTGGATTAACATTGTTTAGTGTCTGCATTACATGGTTCCCATGCCAGGCATCTCCGTTAAAAGCTTTTTTTATTTCGTTCGTAATGTTAAACATGCCAAAATAACAATCCGCATAGTATAAAGTTTGTCAAGATGCGTTCAATATTGCATTTGCACAGTTAATTCCGTCAACTGCTGCCGAAACAATTCCACCGGCATAACCTGCTCCTTCTGCACAAGGATATAAACCTTTTACCTGAGGATGCTGGTAAGTTTCCTTATCTCTCGGAATCCTTACCGGAGAAGACGTTCTGCTTTCTACCCCTACCAAAATGGCTTCGTTGGTATAATAACCTTTAATCTTTTTCCCAAATAAGGGCAATGCGGCACGTAAACTGTCTGACACGAAATTGGGCAAAATATTATCCAGCATGGCGCTTTTGGTACCAGGCAGATACGAATTCTTTGGTAAATCAATCGATAATTTATTCTGTACAAAATCGACCATTCGTTGTGCGGGGGCCACCAAATTTCCACCACCGGCCTCAAAAGCCATTTTCTCAATCTCGGATTGGAAATGCAACATCCTCAGCGGATCATACCCCTGAACATCATTTAACGTCACCTGTACCACAGTTCCGGAATTGGCGAAAGGATTATTGCGTTTAGATGGCGACCAGCCGTTAACCACAATCTCATTTTCGCCAGTAGAACAAGGAGCAATTATACCTCCCGGACACATACAAAAAGAAAATACCCCGCGTGCACCAACCTGCTCAACTAAACTGTAATAAGCTGGTGGTAAAAATTCAGAGCGGATATCGCAATGATATTGCGCCGAATCAATAATATCCTGAGGATGCTCAATCCGTACACCTAAAGCAAATGGTTTGGCCTCAATCAGAATATTTTTACTGTTCAATAATTCGTACACATCTCTTGCAGAGTGACCAGTTGCCAAGATAATGTCACTAGCAAATAACTTGTCTTCAAAATTTATTTCAATGCCTTTTACTTTTCCAAATTCGATCAAAATATCAGTCATCCGGCTATCGAACATCACTTCACCTCCGGCATTGAGGATTGTATCTTTGATAGAAGTGATAATATGGGGAAGTTTGTTGGTACCTATATGTGGACGGGCATCGATCGCGATATCCGCTTCTGCCCCATGGTTTACAAAAACCTGCAATACTTTATTGATGTCGCCACGTTTGTTGGAACGTGTATATAGTTTACCATCAGAATAGGTTCCGGCGCCACCTTCCCCATAACAGTAATTGGATTCGGTGTTGACTAAACCTTGTTTATTGATTGCCGCCAGATCTCTACGCCGCTGTTTAACGTCTTTACCTCTTTCGATAATAATGGGTTTTAATCCATTTTCAATGCATTGCAACGCTGCAAATAAACCCGCCGGACCAGCGCCAATAATAATTACCGGTTTGGCTTCACTCACATTGGGATAGTTGATGTGATAAACTTCGGGAACAGCTTCTTCATCTACAAAAACCTTTACCTGTAAACGGAAAATTACCTTTCTGGAACGGGCATCGATCGATCTTTTCAGAATTTCGTATCCTTTTATCCTCGTTTCGGAAAGTTTTAAACCTTCGGCAAGTTTCTGTTTAATAACTTCAGTCTGCTCAACCTGATCAGGGAGCAAAGTAATTTCGATGTCTTTTTGCATAACTAGTCAGGTTTTTATCCTGAATGGATACAAAGATAAACATCTGAAAAGAATATTCGTTGATTTCCAGAATGCACCCCAAAATTTATTTGCTGATTAATGCGTAATTTTCCCTTTTCGAAAAGCAGTTTCAGCATGCCATAGGTCGGTTTCTTCCCGCTCTACCTCCTGCCCCAGTGAAGGCCGGGGGGCATCCGTTCGATCGGGTTTAGATGGCTTATTTTCTGTTGCTATTCCGGTTTTCCGTTCTACCGGCTTGTATAGCGCTGATAAGCTTGACCGTGGGTTGACCACAAGCTGTATTTTATATTTCTGTCACGATGAGTCGCTCGAGACGCTATCAAAGTACTCCAAGAATTCAAGAAACAACTTGTCAACCTGTCAGATAAATCCCGAAAGTGTAACAAAGGCATGCAATTTGATATCTAATTCGTAAATTGACCATCAATCAATTCCATTAAAAAGACAAAACCATAAAAATGAAAAGATTAATATTTGGATTTTTAGCTGCAGTTATTGCAGTGAGCACTTTAAGTTCATGCGGTTACAACAGCATGGTTAAACTGGATGAGAACGTTAAATCGAAATGGGGAACGGTGCAAACCCAATACCAAAGAAGAGCAGATTTGATTCCGAACCTGGTAGCTACCGTAAAAGGTGCAGCTAAATTTGAGCAAGGTACGTTAACCGCTGTGACTGAAGCACGTGCAAAAGCGACACAAATGACAGTAAATACAGATGATTTATCACCAGAAAACATCAAAAAATTCCAGGCTGCACAAGGAGAATTGAGTCAGGCTTTGGGCAAATTATTATCCATTACAGAAAATTATCCTGAACTAAGGGCCACGCAACAATTCAGCGATTTATCGGCACAGTTAGAAAGTACTGAAAACAGGATTACTGTTGCCCGTAAAGATTTTAACGATGCAGTACAGGAATATAACGGTAAAATCAGATCTTTCCCTACAAATTTAACAGCTGGCATGTTCGGATTTAAACCAAAAGGATATTTTGAGGCTGATGCTTCTGCAAAAGATGCACCTAAAGTAGAATTTTAATATTCCCGATACAACATATAAGGGTAGTGAATGTTTATTAACTGAACATTTATTACCCTTTTTACTTCATATAAAAATAAGCTCATGCCATTATTTTCAGATATTGAACAAGAAAAAATAGCAAATGCAATTTCCGATGCGGAAAGGGCAACTTCAGGAGAAATCAGAATTGCTATTGATAAACATTGCGCAGGCGATCCGTATGATAAGGCCACCGAATATTTTGCCAAACTGGATATGGATAAAACTGCAAAAAGAAATGGTGTGCTGATCTATCTGGCACATGCCGACCATAAGTTTGCGATTATAGGCGATATTGGCATCCACCAGGTGGTACCTGACAACTTTTGGGAAACGACTAAAATTGCGATGACAGCACATTTTGCTAAAGGTAATCTGGCTGACGGGATTATTGCAGGTGTAGCATTGGCTGGAGAAAAGTTAACCTTATTCTTCCCTCCGCAAAAAGGTGATATTAACGAATTGCCGAACGATATTGTTTTTATGGATAACCTAAAGAACAAGTAAGAGATGAAGAAAATATTCCTTTTATCATTATTCAGTTTATTATTCGCTTTTGCTTTTGCGCAGGATTTTCCCGAAAAGCCTAACACTTTAGTTAACGATTACGCAAATGTATTATCAGCAGATCAGAAACAGTCGCTCGAAAATAAACTTGTAACCTTTAACGACTCGTCTTCTACTCAGATTGCTGTTGCTATTTTAAAATCAATCGGCGATTATGATATTAATGAATATGCTGTAGAACTGGGCAGAAAATGGGGTGTTGGCCAAAATGGCAAAAACAATGGCGTTATGATCGTTGTGGCCGTGGGCGACCGGAAAATTTCTATTCAAACAGGTTATGGTTTAGAAGGTGCATTACCAGATATTTATGCCAAGCGTATTATTGATAACGATATCAAACCCAATTTTAAAGCTGGAAATTATTATGCCGGCCTGGATGAAGCTACCACATCGATTATAAAATATACCAGAGGTGAATACAAAAACGATAACCCAAAAGCCTCATCAAAAAAAGGTGGCTCAGGTAGTATCGTCATCATTATTATTATTGTAATTGTGATTATCATCATCATGCGCAAAGGTGGCGGAGGCGGAAGCGAAGTAATTGGCGGACGCGGAGCATCTAATGCCCTATTTTGGGCGATGTTGTTTGGAAGCGGCGGTGGCCGAAGCAGCGGTGGCTGGGGCGGTGGTTCTTCTGGCGGCGGAGGCGGTGGATTCGGTGGCTTTGGCGGAGGAAGCTTTGGTGGAGGTGGTAGTAGCGGAAGCTGGTAGGTTGGTTCATAGTCCATAGTCCATAGTCCATAGTCCATAAGTTGGAACTTTTTTACAGTTTGAAAGTTACACAACGTTACAACTTTGCAACAATTTCAACATTACAACCCTAATGTATAGAAGAGATTTAATTACAGCTGAAATACAGAAACTAGCCCAGATTTTGGCTCGTATTATGGGCTTAAAGTTAGAAGGCAAGTTGGCTGAAGCCAATCAACTTTTTGACGAAACTATGGTAGGTGGCTTTCAATTACCTAAAGAGATTCTTGCAAATGAAGATCTTTCTGTTTTTGAAAGCTGGCTCACCTCAGGCAACCTTCCTCCTGAAAAACTAGACTCATTGGCCGAATTTTTATATTATGAGTTAGGGCTAAGCCAGGAGCGTAACCAAACCATTGCGCCAAAACTTAATTTAGTTTATCAATATTTGGCTGATGAGCATAAGATTGTACATTTGGTAAACCTGCATCGCCAGAAAACAATACAGCAATACATACGCTAAGCGCCTGGCGCACGACACTAAACAATATAAATTAAATGATTATAGAAAAGTGGCAGAAAATTGCCTCTAAATATTTGGTACGCAAACAGTGGGCTACCTTACGCGTTGATGAAGTTAAACTTCCGGGTGGCGTTATAAAGGACGATTATTATGTTTTAGAATACCCAAACTGGGTAAATGCCATTGCATTAACAGAAGAAGGGAAAATACTTATGGTACGACAGTACCGCCATGCAGCCGATATTGTGTCGCTTGAGGTTCCGGGAGGTGTGATTGATGGTGATGAAGCTCCGGAGTTTGCAGTAAAACGTGAACTACTGGAAGAAACCGGCTACAGTTTTAAAACCTGTAAATTTATTGCCGAACTTTATCCCAATCCGGCAACATCAGATAACCGAACTTTCACTTATTTTTTAACAGGCGGTATTAAAACCCATGAACAGCATTTAGATGAACATGAAATTTTAAATGTTGAAGAATATACTGTTGAGGAAGTAAAACAATTCATTAAAGAAAATAAGATAGCCCAGGCCTTACACGTTGCTGCTTTGTTTTACGGGCTCGAAGAAATAGCTAAAGGTTAGTAAAATCTGAGATAGGCCCCTTATTCCTGTCTCAAAAATTACAGTTAAAAAAAGCAGCCAGATTCTTAAACATCTGGCTGCTTTTTTTATTGGGCAATAAGCCGGTAAAAGCTTAGCTCATTTTTAATTTCTTTTGAATGTCGTGTACGTAAGCTTTGAATTTCTTATCGGTATCGATTAAATCTTCTACAGTTTGACAAGCATAAATTACAGTACTATGATCGCGACCACCGAAGAAAGCACCAATTGTTTTGAGTGACGATTTAGTATGGCTTTTAGAAAGATACATTGAAATCTGACGGGCCTGAACAATTTCGCGTTTACGGGTTTGCGATTTCACCATATCAACAGGAACCTCGAAATACTCGCAAACTAATTTTTGGATATATTCCATTGAAATTTCTTTTGAAGTATTTTTGATAAAATTCTTCAACATCTGCTTAGCCAGGGCTAAATCGATTTCTTTTTTATTCAAGGTAGCCTGTGCCAGAAGAGATACCATAGCCCCTTCTAATTCACGCACATTATTATCAATGTTATGCGCAACATACTCTACCACTTCGCCAGGTAACTCAATACCATCGGCATACATTTTCTTCCTTAAAATAGCGATACGTGTTTCCAGATCAGGAATCTGTAAATCTGCAGATAAACCCCATTTAAAGCGGCTCAATAAACGCTCTTCCAAACCAGCTAAATCTTTCGGCGCTTTATCAGATGTTAAGATTACCTGTTTGCCCGATTGATGCAAGTGATTAAAAATGTGGAAGAAAATATCCTGTGTTTTTTCTTTGCCTGCAAAGTTGTGCACATCATCCATGATGATTACATCCATTGCCTGGTAAAAGTTAACGAAATCGTTAATGGTATTGTTTTTTAATGAATCTACAAACTGCTGACAGAATTTCTCGCAACTGACGTAGATCACCAATTTATCTGGCATGCTGCGTTTAATCTCATTACCGATTGCCTGCGCCAGGTGCGTTTTACCCAAACCAACTCCACCGTAAATCATTAAAGGGTTAAAAGATGTACCACCTGGTTTAGCCGCTACAGCGTAACCTGCAGAACGTGCCAAACGATTGCAATCTCCCTCAATATAATTTTCGAAAGTGTAATTAGCGTTTAATTGTGGATCAACATTTAATTTTTTTAATCCAGGGATAATAAATGGGTTTTTAATATCCTTATTAATGGAAACCGGAATAGGCATCGATTGTACCTTTGCCTCCGCTCCATTTCCATTTGAGGGCATATTGGTAGTATAAGGATTACCGCTGTTTGATGATTTATCTACAACGATGTTATATTCCAACCTGCCATCCTCTCCAAGTTGTTTTTTTACAGTCTTGCGCAGCAAGCCTACATAATGTTCTTCAAGCCATTCGTAAAAGAACAAACTTGGCACCTGTATGGTTAAAACCTTGCCTTCCAATTTAAGAGCCGTTATTGGCTCGAACCAAGTTTTGAAACTTTGGCCCGGAATGTTATCCTTAATAATTTGAAGACAGTTCTTCCACACTTCTGTACAAGTTTTTTCCATTGCGATTTCTATAATTTATTGGTTTTCAGTGCCTATTCGAATTAAAGGGATGGTCCGTTTAGGGACTACGAATATTGACAAAATTATCAACATTTTAAACAAAAATTTCAAATAAATCGTAACATACTGATAAGGAATATAGTAGCCCGCTTAACCTCAATTTTTTATGTTGATAACTATTTATTAACACTGGTTATCCACATTAATTTCTAGTTACCATCAATAATCGTTCATCATTTCGAATCGCTGCTGGAAAAGCAAAATCCAAGCCATTTAGCTATCATTTAACCGTTTTAGTCTCCGTAATTATCAAATAAACTGGAAATCAAGACCATAACTTCGTCAAATAAATATCCATCAAATGAAAACGCTTAAAACATTTGATTAAAAGTGATTGCTGTATGAATTTTATGACAGTTTCAGACCATGTTCTTAATGGAAGCCATCACGTTTTCAAATCTTTTCATAGCCAATATCAAATGCTGAAAGCTCATGGTTTCGAACTTATTATGTAGCACAACAAAAACGGTTTTTGATTCATTTAGTAAACACCAAAAGCATTTCTAAATACATCTGCAATTTCGCCTAGCGTAGCATATTTTTCAACGGCATCAATGATCAAAGGCATCAGGTTGGCTTCGCTTTTTGCCGCTTCGCTCAATTGCTGCAGTGCTTGCTCAACCGCTACCTTGTTGCGGGTTGATTTCAAATAATCAAGTTTTTCAGATTGCAGCTTCCGGATCGAATCATCTATATTAAATACCTCGGTTAAACCTTCCTCTTCCTGCGTAAACTTGTTTACCCCAACCGAGATTCGCTCGCCGCTCTCGATTTCTTTTTGATATTGATAAGATGCACCGGCAATTTCATTTTGCATATAGTCGCTTTCGATGGCATTGACTGAACCACCCATAGCGTCTATCCGATCGATATAAGCCCAAGCAGCGGTTTCGACTTCATCTGTTAAACTTTCTACAAAAAACGATCCTGCCAATGGGTCTACCGTATCGGTAACCCCACTTTCAAAGGCAATAATCTGTTGGGTACGTAAAGCAATTTTGGCTGCCGATTCTGTTGGAAGAGAAAGCGCTTCATCATAGCCATTGGTGTGTAAAGACTGGGTACCGCCTAAAACCGCAGCCATGGCCTGGTTGCTAACCCTGATCACATTGTTTAGTGGCTGCTGTGCGGTTAAGGTTGAGCCTCCCGTTTGGGTGTGGAACCTTAACATCTGGGCCTTTTCATCTGTGGCGCCCAGATCTTTTGTAATTTTCGCCCACATCCGCCTTGCGGCTCTGAATTTAGCTATTTCTTCAAAAAAATTATTGTGGCAATTGAAGAAGAATGATAAACGTTTGGCAAAGATGTTAATATCCAAACCTTTATCTAAAGCAGCTTTCAAATAAGTTTTGCCATTGGCCAATGTAAAAGCAAGCTCTTGCACAGCCGTAGATCCGGCTTCACGAATATGGTAGCCGGAGATGGAAATGGTATTCCACTTGGGCACTTCTTTACTGCAAAACTCAAAAATATCGGTAATTAACCGCATAGATTGCTTTGGCGGATAGATATAGGTTCCTCTCGCAGCATACTCTTTCAGGATATCATTTTGTATCGTGCCCGAAATCTGCTTTAAATCTGCACCTTGTTTTTTGGCCAGTGCAATATACATGGCCAGTAAAATTGAAGCCGTTGCATTGATGGTCATCGAGGTCGTGATGTCTTTCAGCTCAATGCCATCAAATAAAATTTCGATATCCTTCAACGAATCGATAGCTACTCCAACTTTGCCAACCTCTCCATCCGCCATTTCATGATCAGAATCATAACCAATTTGCGTAGGAAGATCAAAAGCAACCGATAGTCCGGTTGTTCCTTGCGCCAATAAATAATGATAACGCTTGTTTGATTCCTCGGCGGTCGAAAAACCCGCATACTGCCGCATCGTCCACAAACGGCCACGGTACATATCCTTTTGGATTCCCCTGGTAAAAGGAAATTCGCCGGGTAACTCTTCCATTGGCTTCGCTTGAGTATACAAGGCTTTTATTTCAATCCCCGATGTAGTAGTATGCTTTTTCTCGCTCATATCTGGTTAGTTCAGTGGTTCATTAGCCATTAGTTTCTTTGCTGGTTCACAGTCAACGGTTTGATAGTTCAAAACTTATCTGGTTAATTGTTGAAACTGGTTAACCGGTTACCTAAGCAAGATGGATAGTCATTTATTCAAGCAATTAAACGATTAACCAGTTAACCTTAAAAAAGCTTGTGAATGTCTTTCTTAATTAATTCAATTGTTAAATCGTAAGGGTTTTCATCTATCCCGGCCATATGCTGTAAAATTGCTTTGCTGAGTTCAATTCCATTTACATCTGCCGGTAAACCTTGTACTGCGTTATTCACCATGGCAATGGTATCATCTTTTAACTTTCTTACCACCTCCCAGGTCACACTGTCTATATATAGCTGTTGGGTGATGTTGTGCTGGTACTCTGAACGGATTTCGTTTAAAATCCCAGCTTGTAAAGTAGCAATGGCAATTCCTTGCTGGTGTAAACGAACAAGCAAATTAGCGGGGTTAATGCGATCAATAAATATAATTAAACGTTCGTGCGCCTGTAAGCGTAGAGGTAAAATATGTGCCCTGCTTTCTTTGTTCAGTTCGATGGTTTTTAAATTCAAAAAATGCTGGATATCTTTCCTCAACATATAATAAACTGCCATTAAGGCAATGAATATGCCTGCAAATAAGATTACTATATCAGCTAAAATCTGTTGTATATTCATAAGTATTGTTTAAGTACAGTAATATTCACTGCCCGTTAAAAGCAAAAATGTACATTATTATTTATATTTGTAACAGATAAAATTTAAATAACATGAGCACAACAGTTGATACCGCATTTGCACCAGTTACTTTTTCTGAAGGGGCAGCTAAAGAGTTATATAAATTAAAAGATCAGCAGGAGATTAGTGATGATTACGGATTGCGCGTTGGCGTAGAAGGTGGTGGCTGTGCCGGCATGAATTACGTGTTAGGTTTTGATCAGAAAAAAGATGGCGACCAGGAATTTCTGATCAACGGCATTAAGGTTTTCATGAACAAAGCACACCAGATGTATTTAATGGGCATGATGATCGATTGGCAAGATGGCTTAAATTCACGTGGTTTTACTTTCGTTAACCCCAATGCAACCAGTACCTGCGGCTGTGGCACGAGTTTCTCGGCATAAATAAAATATTATTGTAACATATCGTGCAGTCCCCTTGTCTAAACATCGGGACTTTTTTTATTTTTACATATAAAGGTTTAAGGTAAAAGGCATAGGATTTAAGCGAAAGCCTAACTTGCTACTTGGTTCCAGATACCTGATACTTACAATAAATGAATTACAGAGAAAACATCCGACTGGCATTAGAATCTATTAAAGCGAACCGCTTGCGCACAATGCTTACCGCCTTAATTATTGCCATTGGATTAATGGCTTTGGTGGGGATTTTAACCACACTTGATGCTGTAAAAAAAAGTATGACTGATGCTTTTAGCAGCATGGGTGCCAATTCATTTACCATCAGGAACCGGGGTACGGGAATCAGGATCGGGAATGGGAAAAGACCAAAACCTTTTAAAGCCATTCGTTACGAAGATGCCGTTAAGTTTAAAGATAGCCTAAATACGCCTGCTACTGTTGCCGTAAGTGTTTTTGCCAGCAGTGGCTCTACGATAAAATATGGAAGCTTAAAAACCAACCCAAATATTAATGTTCAGGGCATTGATGAAAATGGCTTAGCTGCTCAGGGGCTAAACCTCTCACAAGGCAGAAATTTTAGCGTTTCAGAAATCCAGCTGGGCAGTAATGTATGTATTGTTGGTGGCGAAGTAGTAGAAAAATTATTCAAAGACTCCGATCCTTTGGAAAAACTGATTAATGTAGGTAACAACCGGTTTAAAATTGTTGGCATATTAGAGAAAAAAGGATCGAGCATGGGCTTTAGTGGAGATAGGGCTGTTTATGTACCGCTGCTGAAAGCTAAACAGATTAATGCCAATGCCAATCCGTCTTACACCATTACCGTAATGGTACCCAGTAACGAAATGCAGGAAAACATCATTGGTGAATCTACTGCCCTGTTCAGAAATATCCGCAAAGTAAAGGTAAACGAAACCAATAATTTCGAGATTACCAAGAGTGATGCCATTGCGCAAACCTTATTCGAAAATTTGGCTTTTGTGGCTATCGGAGGTGTTGCAATCGGCATTATTACCTTAATTGGCGCCTCAATAGGCTTAATGAATATCATGCTGGTTTCAGTTACCGAACGTACGCGCGAAATTGGTATCCGTAAAGCAATTGGTGCCAATCCAAAAGTAATCCGCCGACAGTTTTTAATTGAGGCCGTTGTCATCTGTTTAATTGGCGGTGTATTTGGTATTTTTCTCGGAATTGTTTTAGGAAACCTGATTTCCCTGGCCATGGGCGGTTCATTCTTAATTCCGTGGTTGTTTATTATCGGCGGCTTTGTATTATGTGTATTTGTTGGAATTCTATCTGGCTATTACCCTGCAAAAAAAGCTTCGAGGCTAGATCCTGTAGAGGCGTTAAGGTATGAATAACCTAATTCAGGTCAATGGTTTAGTTGTTCGGGCGCTTAGGAGCCCAACTATTTATAGTTTCGTAACTTTACTTTATAATTCAATTGGATAAAAATAGCCTGCCTGTATTAATGAGTTCACCTGCTACAGATTATCAAGCAAGTTCACAATGAAGAAGATTGCATTGGCGAGAGCAAACTAATGCCAAATGAACCAATAAACCTTAAAGCAACGTATTATTTAACTGATGCTGTATCAACAATTGTTGCATTACTGGCATGGTCAGGCTGCTTTCGAGCGCGGCAGCATGCTTTAAATGATGCATATCACTACCCAAAAAATCAACCAGGTGGTTATTTACCATTCCTTCCGCTGCTCTTTTTGCCCCTGTACCATAATAACCTGTTAAAGCAATGGCATTTAACTGGAATAAACAACCTGTTTCTCTGATCTGATGATAATTTTCAAAAGCGTTGTGATAATATGAATACCTTTCGGGATGAGCCAAAACTGGTTTGTAACCAGCATCTTGCATCATTTTTATAAAGTCGGGAAGATTTTGAGGCGGGTTGATATAGGAAAGTTCGAAAAGGAGGTGATTTGCACCAAAAGTGAGTATCTCTTTCTGCCTGATTTTCTTTTCCAGCGTTTCATCCAGATAATATTCTGCCGCGGCATCCACTTTTAAATCAATTTCCTCCGCTTCAAGTCCTTTTCTTAAAACATCCAACCCACGGTTAATGGTATCTGGTGTATTACGAAAATAATCGGCCATAATATGTGGCGTAGCAATCAGTTTCTGATAACCTAAGGCTTTAAATTTTTTAGCAAGAAGCAATGCATCTTTCAGATTTTGTGCACCATCATCAATCCCGGGAATAATATGGGAATGCATATCTGTCTTAATACCTGAAAAATTAAATTCGGGCACTATTTTTTTTTTCTTTTTAAATAATCCGAACATCACGATAGGTCATAACTTTAACTGATCTCTTTTGGCAAATTAGAGGCTTCTGCTGCACCAGCCAATTTAGAGGAATAGATTTTATCGAGCAATTGATTCAAACTTTCACTTAAATCGAACTGCAGGTCTTCATGAAGTTTTTTAAACTTATTAATGGTTACCGCAACCGTTTTAATGTAATAAACACCAAAAAACATCTTAAAATCGCGGTAACCAAAAGTTGATTTTTTATAATCTAAAGGGATGGCATTAAGAATAAACAGTTTTAGTTCTACTTCTCCTATAGGATCTTTTGTCACTTTATAAAAATGATTAACAGCAGTAATCATTTTCCTTACTTTTACCAAAGCCTCTTTGGCATTTAATTTTTTCAGTTCAGCAATCTGTTCGTTAACATCAGCTTTAATCCTTTCTTTACGATCTTCCAGATCGGTCTCATCCTCTAAAAGTTTATAATGAAGGTGTTCGGTAAGCACTTTATCTTTTGCTACCAAACGCAATAACAGCCTGTCTTTTTCTTTAACAGGCAGTTCGGTAATGGCAGTTTTTAAATCTTTGTGCTCCGATAATTTCATTTAAAAAGGATTTGCCTTAATGTATTTTTCCCACTCCCAGGCCGAGCGCATCATTTCATTAATATCCAGGTGGGCCTTCCAGCCCAGTTCATTGTTCGATTTCTGTACATCGCCATATACCTTTACCACATCACCAGCTCTTCTCGGACCGATTTTGTAATCCAGTTTCTCGCCATTTACCCTTTCAAAGGCAGCAATAATCTCCAAAACAGAAGAACCTTTACCTGTACCGATATTGAACACATCATAATTGCCGTTCGGATTTCCGTCTTCTAATTTTTTGATCGCGGCAACATGTGCTTTTGCAAGATCTACCACATGGATATAATCGCGGATGGCCGAACCATCCGGCGTATCGTAGTCATTTCCATAAACCGTAATCGGGCCACGTTTACCAATGGCCGACTGGGTAATGAAAGGAACCAGGTTTGCTGGCACACCGTTTGGCAGTTCGCCAATCAAAGCGGTTTCGTGCGCGCCAACCGGATTAAAATAACGTAAAGCGATTACATTTAAATCAGGGGTTACAGCTGCAGTTTCGGCCAAAATTTCTTCGGCTATCTGCTTGGTGTTACCGTAGGGAGATTCTGCTTTCTGCACTGGTGCAGCTTCGGTTACCGGCAAAGTTTCCGGCTGACCGTAAACGGTACATGAAGAAGAAAACACAAAATTAATCTTCCTGTTAAAAGAGGTTAAAAGGTTAATTAAGCTATAGAAATTGTTCCTGTAATATTTTAAAGGTTCCGCTACCGATTCACCAACTGCTTTGTAAGCCGCAAAGTGGATAATCCCGTCGATATCCGTGTGCTTTTCGGCAAACTCCTGCACCGCCTTATCATCCTGCAGGTCTATTTCGTAAAAATCAAACCATTTGCCGGTGATGGCATGCAACTGGGTTAAAATTTTGATATTTGAGTTAGAAAGGTTATCAATAATTACAACTTCGTATCCTGCGTTGTGTAATTCTACAGCTGTGTGTGAACCGATGTATCCTGTTCCACCAGTAACTAATATTTTTGCCATTTTAACGGTTAAATGTGGTAAAGTCTTTATGATCAATTTTTGCCAAAGCCTCCGGAGGCAATGACTTAAAGTATTCGTAGGTAATTTTTAATCCTTCTGCACGGCCTATTTTTGGTTCCCAACCCAATAGCTCTTTAGCTTTGGTAATATCTGGTCTGCGCTGTTTCGGGTCATCCTGTGGAAGTTCCTTATAAACAATTTTTTGCGTCGTTCCTGTAAGCTTAATAATTTCCTCACAGAACTGTTTAATTGTAATTTCATCGGGATTCCCAATGTTTACCGGCTGAGCATAATCACTCATTAATAAACGATAAATGCCTTCAATCAGATCATCCACATAACAAAAGGAGCGTGTCTGACTTCCATCGCCAAAAACAGTTAAATCTTCACCCCTTAATGCCTGTCCGATAAAAGCAGGCAAAACCCTGCCATCATTCAGGCGCATTCTCGGCCCATAGGTATTAAAAATCCGTACAATGCGGGTTTCTACGCCATGGAAAGTATGGTAAGCCATGGTAATGGCCTCCTGGAAACGTTTGGCTTCATCATAAACACCCCGAGGGCCCACCGGATTTACATTGCCCCAATATTCTTCGGGCTGTGGGTTTACATTAGGGTCGCCATATACCTCAGAAGTTGACGCGATCAGCATCCTTGCATTTTTATTACGTGCCAGTCCTAAAAGGTTATGCGTACCCAAAGAGCCGACCTTTAATGTCTGGATCGGGATTTTAAGATAATCAATCGGACTTGCAGGTGAAGCGAAATGCAAGATATAATCCAGTTTACCCGGAATGTGAACAAATTTAGAAACATCGTGGTTATAAAACTCAAAATTCTCCAATTTGAACAGGTGTTCGATATTGGCCATATCCCCTGTAATCAGGTTATCCATTCCAATAACATGATAGCCTTCTTTTACAAAACGATCGCAAAGGTGTGAGCCTAAAAATCCGGCTGCACCCGTAATTAATATTCTTTTTTTCACCCCTGAATCCATTAAAGGAGACTTTTCTTTTCTTTCGTTCATACTCTTTTTTTAAAAGCTTCGTTACTACGGCACTTCGTCCACCTCTTGCGGGACTAGGGGTTTAATAATTTTCTACCAATACTATTATAATAATAGCCAAGATCGATCATTTTTTGCAGATCGTATAAATTCCGGCCATCAAAAATGATTTTATTTTTGAGAATACTATCTATTTTTTCAAAATCAGGGTTACGGAACACCGACCATTCTGTTGCAATCAAGAGTGCATCAGCATCTTCTAAAGCCTCATATTGGTTTTTGGCATAACTTACCTTATCGCCAATAACATGCTGAACATTGGACATTGCCTCCGGATCAAAAACAGAAACAGTAGCACCGTTCTTCACCAGCTCATCAATAATATATAGGGCTGGTGCCTCACGAATATCATCGGTTTCTGGCTTAAAGGCCAAACCCCAAAGCGCAAAATGTTTTCCTTTTATATCACCCTTGTAATATTTCAATACCTTATCAACCAGGACAGTTTTTTGTTTCTCATTAACTTCCATTACCGATTTCAGGATCTGAAAATTGTAGGCATAATCATCAGATGATTTAACCAAAGCCTGAACATCTTTTGGAAAACATGAACCACCATAACCTACCCCCGGAAAAAGGAACCGTTTACCAATACGCTCGTCAGAACCTATCCCTCTTCTTACGGCATCAACATCAGCACCTACCCTTTCGCAAAGGTTTGCAATCTCGTTCATGAAAGTAATTTTAGTGGCAAGGAAAGAGTTTGCTGCATACTTAGTCAGTTCAGACGATCGCTCATCCATAAAAAGGATCGGATTACCCTGACGCACGTAAGGACCATATAATTCGGCCATTAATTTCTTAGCCTTTTCGCTTTTCGTACCCAGAACCACGCGGTCTGGTTTCATAAAGTCATCAACCGCTACGCCTTCCCTTAAAAATTCGGGGTTCGAAACCACATCTACTTCGATTGAAGTATTTTCGGCAAAAACCGCCCTTACCTTGTCGGCAGTACCTACCGGAACCGTTGACTTATTTACAATTACTTTATATTCAGTAATTAGTTTGGAAATATCTTTTGCAGCACCCAGAATATAAGATAGGTCTGCTGCACCATCACCACCCGGAGGCGTTGGCAATGCCATAAAAATAATCTGCGCCTCTTTTACCGCATCAGCAAGATTGGTGGTAAAGGTTAGTCTTTCCTGTTCGATATTTCTGTGGAACAAAAGATCTAAACCAGGTTCGTAGATCGGCACTTCGCCGGCCTGCATCTGTTTTACCTTTGCTTCATTAATATCAACACATATTACATTATTTCCTGTTTCTGCTAAACAGGTTCCGGTAACTAAACCTACATATCCGGTTCCAATAACGGCTATCTTCATCTGTTAATTTATTTTTATCAGCTATCAACTAAGCCACAACATATTTATTCAGTTTTTTAATGCTGGGTAAAATTGCGTGGCTTGCATATATTTTTAAGCTTTTTAAATATATTCGTTTTATCTTGGCACGAAGATATGAAATTACTTTACATCATCGGAATCTGGGCCTATACTTTACTGATTAGGATTTTCTCATTATTCAATACTAAGGCGAAACTGTTTATCAATGGCCGCAAAAATATCTTTACCTTAATTGCCCAGAAAATCAATCCTGCTGAAAAACATATCTGGTTTCACTTTGCTTCTTTAGGCGAATTTGAACAAGGCCGGCCGGTTTTAGAGAAATTGAAAGCCCTCTATCCTGCAAAGAAAATTATAGTTACTTTTTTCTCCCCTTCTGGATACGAAATCAGAAAAAACTATGCCCTGGCTGACGTATTTTACCTCCCCATTGATACTGCTGCCAATGCTAAACGTTTTATAGCAGACATTAACCCTGAAATGGCGATTTTTACCAAATATGAATTTTGGCATTTCTATTTTAAGGAACTAAAAAACCAAGGCATTCCTTTGTATATTATTTCTGGTATCTTTAGAGAAAATCAGGCATTTTTTAAATGGTACGGCGGCTTTTACCGTAACATTCTAAAATCAGTTACCTACTTTTTTGTACAGAATAAAGAAAGCGAAAATCTTTTAAAATCAATTGGATTATCTCGTGTAACCATAAGTGGTGACACCCGTTTCGACCGGGTTTATGAAAATGCACAATCGCCAAAACAGCTTGGTGTTATTGAAAGCTTTACTGGTAGCGCCCCTACTTTAGTTTGCGGAAGTACCTGGCCGGAAGATGAAAGAATATTATCGGAGCTTCCCCAGAAATATCCGGACTGGAAATTTATCATCGCCCCACACGAGATCCACGAAAGCCATATTGAAAGTATAGAGAAACAGTTTTCAGTTAACAGTGTCCGGTTTTCAGTTTTCAGTGCTGACCCCAAAGCCCTAAACGCTAAAACCCAAACGCTCATCATCGATAACATAGGCATGCTTTCCTCGCTATATCAATACGGAAAATTAGCTTACATTGGCGGGGGATTTGGAACAGGGATTCACAACACTTTAGAAGCCGCGGCATTTGGAGTACCGGTAATTTTCGGACCTAAATACGACAAATTTCAGGAAGCAAAAGACCTTATTGCCATTGGTGCAGCTAAAAGTATATCTTCATCTGAAGAACTGATTAATGCCTTTAATGCTTTTGCAGGCAATCGACACGCAGCCGATGCGGCTAGAAAATATGTGTATGATAAAAAAGGAGCAACAGATCAGATTATTTCAGTAATTACGAAATCAGATCGGCCTTAACAATTTCTTCAACTATTTCAGCAATACCTTGGTCGATGGAAACTGTAAACACATCTGTTTCATCTTCCTGTGGTTCTTCCAGGGTTTCAAACTGACTTTTTAATAAACTGGCAGGCATATATTGGTGAGCACGTTTCACAATCCGATCGTGGATTAAATCGAAACTTCCTTTTAAATAAACAAAAAGAATCGGTTTATGATCTGCGCGCAACAGATCACGATAAGATTTTTTAAGCGCAGAACAAGCAATGATACAGTTGCTTCCATTGTCAGCATGTTCACGGCCAACTTTGGCAATCAACTTTAACCAATCTAAACGATCAGCATCTGTTAACGGAATACCAGCTGCCATTTTATCTACATTCCTTTGCGAATGCAGGTTGTCGCCATCTATAAATTCTGCATTTATTTTTGGTGCCAGGGCTTTTCCGATTACTGTTTTACCACTTCCTGAAACGCCCATCAAAATAATAAAACTTCCCATCGTAAATCTATTTTACCATTCCGGCTAAAGCCTCAATAAACACAGGACTATCGTTTAAGCTTTCTACTAACTGAACATGTTCGCCACCCAAAGCCTTAAATTCTTCGTGGTATTCTACAGTGATTTCGTAAAGTGTTTCCAAACAATCGGCAACAAAAGCCGGACTAAAAACCAAAAGACGTTTTTTGCCTTCGGCAGCCAATTTCTTTAAAACATCGGTAGTATAAGGTTGCACCCATGGCTCCTTACCTAAACGCGATTGGAAACAAACGGTGTACTGATCTTTAGATAAGTTTAATTCTTTAGCGATTAACCGGGCAGTATCATGCCCTTGTGCCGAATAACAAAATTTATTGGTATCGTTTAAGGTCTGACAGCAATCGGCAGTTTTTAAACAGTAACTACCAGTATGGTCACATTTTAAAAGCTGACGCTCAGGCAAGCCATGGAAGCTGAACAATACATGATCATAACTTTCTACGTTATGTTTCCTGGCATTTTCAGCAAAAACTTTAATCATTAATTCGTTATCATGGAATGAATTAACGAATGAGATTGGTGGAACTGTTGGCCACTTGCTCACCAATTCCATTACCAGTTGCATTACCGAACCGGTACTGGCGGAAGCATATTGCGGAAACATGGGTATCACCTGTATACTTTCTACCAAACCTGCTTTTAGATTTGATAGTGCAGAAGCAATAGAAGGGCTTTGATAACGCATAGCCAGTTCAACATGGTATTCGTCGCCCAATTTCTCCTGAAGCATTTTAGCCTGCAACCTACTGTAAAACAATAGTGGTGAGCCATTTTCATTCCAGATTTCTTTATATAGTTTAGCCGTTTTAGGACTACGGAAGGGAACAATTATGCCTTTAACTAATAATGTTCTGTTCAGTTTAGGAATATCAATTACCCGTTCATCCATCAGGAATTGATCTAAGTATTTTCTTACATCGGCTGTTGCCGGACTATCAGGTGTTCCTAAATTTACCAGTAAAATTCCCTTTTTGCTCATTTATAAAGAAATATGTTTTGTGGACGCAAATATCGCCCTTTTTATTGTTTTTTACTATCCTAAAAACATGATTGCCGACATTTTTAGGTCAAAAATTAATACTTTACATTTTTAAATACCTTCGCTTAAAATCTTTGAATTTAGAAATCCCATCAGGTTTGTTTCCAGCTAACCGTTAAAAAGAGCAGAAATCTTCGATTTGCCACAGCACCAGATGCTAACATCCGACACAACGGATATACTATCAGTGCGCCATCAGCCTTTACCATCTGATAGTGAAACAAGATATTCATCAGGAAATCTAAAGAAGGCTAATTTAGTATCAGGCAGCATAATATAACGCTATTATTATCCTTTCGTTTTATACAGCTGCCACCAGGGCATACCTGGCGTTTGATGATGTTCTAAATGATAACCAAAAAAATAGCAGGTAAAAAAAGCCACAAAATGATTTTTTTGCAAGGTGGAAGAATGATATTCATTATTGTGCTCACCTTTATGGGGTAAATACGTTCCAAAATAAAAGAGTTGAAAAGTGCTTAGTAAGGAAGGCAACACCCAAAATAATAACAGATTTTTTTCGTCAACCCAGATTTTCAACACATTAAAAGCTATGGCCATAATTACCAATTGGATAATGGTAACGTAATTTAACATGAAACGGAAATACCATTTCCAAAAGCCATGTGGCGCGAAATCCGGATCGTTTTCGGTATGTACGTGACGGTGGTGCCGATGATGTTTTGCATACAAACGGTTATAAAAAAAACCTGCGTAGAGAAAAACTGAAAGATAACCGATAAAATTATTTGCTTTGGCGTTCGGAGATATTGTTCCATGCATGGCATCATGAGCGGTGATAAACAAACCGGTATACAAATGCATTTGTACGAAAATCATGATATAAACCAAAGGATTGCTCCAGGCAAAATTCCAGGTTAACAAAAGATAAAGCGAAATAAACCAACAGGTAATTACCGTTAATGCAACCAGTATTCCGGTGTATGGGTTTATCTTTTTCAATTTATATAATATTATTATAAACGACCGTCATCAAGAGCGAAGTACAACGAAGTCGGGAGGTCTATCAAAGCAGATCTCTTCATTCCACTACTTTCCAATAGAGAGGAAAATTCTACGCTATAAATCTATCATTAATACTTATTCAGCTCTTCCTACAATCTAATACTGCTCCAGAGCGGCCTTAACATTTTCCATCAGCCACATCGGTGTAGAGGTAGCCCCGCAGATACCAACTTTATCGTTTTCATTAAACCAGCGCTGATCTAATTCTTCTACATTCGAAATGAAGTATGAGTTATCGTTATATTTTTTACAAACATCGTAGAGCACTTTTCCGTTGGAAGATTTTTTTCCCGAAACAAAAACGATCTTATCGTAATGACTCACAAAATCTTCCAGTTCTTCGTAGCGGTTGGATACTTGCCTGCAAATGGTATCGTTAGCCTTAACTTCGTAACCACGGCTCAATAATTCATCTTTAATGTGATAGAATTTATCGGTGCTTTTGGTGGTTTGGCTATACAACGTAAATTTAGCAGGAAGCTCAACACCATCCAGCTCGGCTAAATCCTGAAAAACAATCGCCTTGCCATCTGTTTGCCCTTGTAATCCGATTACTTCAGCATGGCCATGCTTACCAAAAATAAGCACTTGCTCATCGTCATCATAAGAATTTTTAATCCTGTTCTGCAACTTTAATACCACAGGACATGAAGCATCTATTAGTGTCAGGTTATTTTCTAAAGCCAGTTGATAAGTTGAAGGTGCCTCGCCGTGTGCCCTGATCAGAACTTTTTTGTCCCTTAAGTTTTTCAACACTTCGTGATCGATGATTTTTAATCCGCGGTTGGTTAAACGCTCTACTTCTTCATCGTTATGCACAATATCGCCAAGGCAATACAAATAACCTTCGTTATCCAGAATATCTTCAGCCATTTCTATGGCATATACTACGCCAAAGCAGAAGCCTGATGACTTATCGATGTTGACCTGTAAGTTTAAATTGCTCATTTGCTTTTTTTAGGATTAGTTATTTATCGCCATAATGTCCATTTGCAGAAATTACAAATACTGTAATAATCTCTTCATCTATCCTATAGACTAACCTATCTTTTTTATTTATCTGTCTCGACCAATAGCCTGAAAATTCAGATTTTAGTTTTTCAGGCTTACCAACTCCTGATGCTGGATGGATACTTAATTCTATAAAATTTGTTGGAGTTTTTTTATTGAAGCCTGATCTCCGGATTTAAGTACGGCAGCCAATTGTTGTTTAGCCTGATCAGTAATATCTACAAAATACTTTCCCATATATTATGAACATCCTTAATCCTGGTTAGACGTCTATTTTTTATGTTTTCTTCTCCTTTAGCTATTTCATCTTTAAATGCCGGACTGTAACTTTTTTCTTTTTTAAAAGATACATTCAACGCTTGTAACACGGCCTCAACTGCCAAAAGTTGTTTTTTAGTTTTAGGCTGTACGATTAATGTTACCATGTTATAAAGTTAGTTAAAATAACATCACAAAATTAAGCAAAAATATTTGTTCCGGTTGTCATGTATAAGACAACAAAAAAGATTAGCTGCGAGGCAAACATGGCCACACCAATATATTTCTGTTGCTTTAGGCCTAAAGCATAATAAAACTTCAATAAGATGACGGAAACGATAAACCAGGCCACATAATTTTGAACGGGGATTTCGTGCCAATCCCAATGCCAGTAATCAAATTTCATGGCTACAGGCTCTAAAAAGAAATCGAAACCAACCAGAGCAAAAGCACCAACAAGTGATGCTAAAATACTGTTCCTGATTTTCACGCTTTTGAGCATCTGCCCCACACTAAAGATCAGGATGACCCAGTTTACCCCCATAAGTAATGGAACTGCAGCAATTTTATATCCTAAAGTATTGCCATAATAATAGCTGCCAAATATCTTTCCGGTATGCACACCCAATACCTCTACTAAAAAGCCACAGAGAAACACACCTGAAACGAATAACAATAATCGTTTTACATCGGCATTGTACGTAAAAACAATTACAGCAAACATCAGCAATAAATGAAAGGGTACTAATTTGATAAAATAAGGCTGTGCAGCAGGGATTAAGAAGCCAAATAAGCCAACAACATGAAAAACGACTATTATTGCCACTGCAATTTTGTTAACCTTTAAATCGTTTTGATCGTTCTGCCCTTCCATGTGCTCGTTTTAAAAATATGTTTTTTTATAGAAATGAGTGAAATGATTAAGAAGAATAACATCTGTAAAGGATGTAATATCAGGTTTATCAAAACATGCTGTCCGGATAAATAGGAAGTCATCATTCTGCTTAATACGATTAAAGTTAATGGTAATACAAGTAAAGCTACATTAAAGTTTAAGATTAAAATTAACGGGCCTATGGTTACCAAAAGCTGGTAAAATAATAATATTATGATGTTATTACCAAAACCTGCCAGTAAATTTTTGCTAAAGCCGTTTAAGCTTTCGCTTAAATTCCTGTACATCCTGCAATAAATCAGTCCATTGGCTAAAAGTGCTTCTGCATTAAATTTTTCCTGTTTTACCAATTTCATGATCTCCACATCCTCTACAACCCGATGCTTAACCCGCTCATGCCATTGGTTTTCTTTGTAGTCACTGGCATTAAAAAACATACATTGGCCGCTTGCCGCTGCGAATGCCGGATTTTTTGAAAGCTTAACCAAACGTAAAGGCAATAAATTTAACAGGATAAAATGCATTAAGGGCACAGTTAACCATTCGCCTATTGATTTCATCGTTTGATTGGTAAAGACGCTGAGCAGGGTCAGTTTTCCAATTTCCATCCGGCTAATGAGGCTATTGATCAATCCGCTTTTAATTGTTTCATCTGCATCTATAAATAAAAAATATTTACCGGTAGCCAGTTCGCTCAGCTGCTGGCAGGCATAGTTTTTTCCCAGCCAGTTCGGAAGTAGCTCCTTACCGCTAATCACCTTGAATTTTGGATTGTTAAGGCAAAATTTTTCAACTACATCGAACGTATTATCGCTACTGTTATCATCCAAAACAATAACCTCATAATCGGTATAATCCTGATTTTTTATCGAAACAAGTAATTCCAAAATATGCTCCGCCTCATTTCTTGCGGGGATCAGGATCGAAACCTGATCATGATGGTGTTTAACTACTCTTGGTAGCTTCGGGTTAGAGAGGAAATTGAAAACAGTAACCGAAAACCGGATCACCAGAAAAATCAATACGGCGTAAATAAAAATTGTCATTCAACCAGCTGATTTTGTTTAACAACAGATTGATCATAATGTTTATTGTAAGCGCTTTTTAACAATTGCAAACTCACATACTCCTCATTCTCCCAATGCTGTAAATAAGTGTAAGCAGTTGGTTTTCTTTTCGCAAAATAATCGATAAAGGTTGCAGCAAAAATGATATTGATTTTTTTCCGACTGGCATTAATTAGCTGCATTACCCCTTTTTCAAAACTAATGCCTTTTAAGTGGTTAGAATATAACCTGCCCTGCGGAAATACCAATACCAAGTTTGAAGGATTATCTAACAGTTTGCCTGCATAATTAAGCATTTCTAAAATGTCTTTACCTTTATTTTCGGCAGCAAAGGCCCCAAGATATTTCAAAAAACCTATTTTAGTATAGTTTTCGGCATTCACCAAAACATGAAACTGTTTCTTTAATATCTTTTTGTTGATGTAAAACAGAAAAAAGCCATCCCACCAGCTAAAATGATTGGCCAATATCAGCACAGCAGAATCAGATTTTGTTTCCACTACATTATAATTGAATGCAGCAAAATCCTTTTTGATGATAAACTGAATATACCAGGAGAAAAATTTAAAAATCAGATTGTTTTTTCTGGGCTGATACATTTTGGAAAATTGCAAAAAATTGAGGTGAATTGCAAATTTGGTCTCCATAGACTGTAAAATGATGTTCCTCGTTTGTAACGAGGAACAGCGAGCCCCACATTTGTAATGTGGTCTAAAATGCTAAAACAACTCTTTATCCAGCGATTAAATCGCTGTTTTCATTCATCCTCATTACAAATGAGGACGATACCAATTCTTACTTAGCTCAAATAAACCCGATCTTCTTCTCCCTCTACATCCATCACCACATCTACATGTTCTTTTAAAACGGTGGCAAGTTCCAATCCCACAAAATCAGTTGCAACGGGAAAAATTTTATGGCTCCGATCAACCAAAACTACCGTACGGATTTTTTTATGTGGCGTATTTAAGAAAACACCTAAACCATAAGCAAGTGTTTTACCACTGTTCAATACATCATCAACAATAATAATTACCTTGTTTTTCCAGTGGCTTTCATCCAGATCTGTTGAAGCTACCAATTTGCTGCTTTCCTTTTGCAGATCGATGCGGAGCAGGGTAAGCTTAAAGCCTGAAATCTTTTTAAGCACTTTTTCTAACCTTAGCGCTAGTTTATAGCCACGGTCCCAAATACCGGCCAGCACCACTTCTTTCTCGTTCAGGTTATCCTCTAAAATCTGATAAGCGATACGATCTATTTTCTGCTGAATTTGTTTCTTATTAAGGATAAGTAATTGCGATGCCATTGTATAATCGGATTGAATACAAAAAGAACGATTTTAAGGATGAAATTCAAACTATTTGAAAAATAATTTCGATTGCTTGCAACGTTTTCACCTGAGATGCGTCTAATCCATAACCAAAACACAAAATCGAAGCCTTTATGCACATGTGGTGTCATAACGCCTTTGCAATCATTTAACGTAAACAAATATGAAAATCCTTTTCAAATCTTCCGCCGTTTTATTCCTAATGCTTACCAGCTATATCGCTAAAGCGCAGGAAACTAAAAATTTCACAGCAAAAAACTTTAACAGCATTGGGGTAAGCAGTGGAATTGACCTGTACTTAACTCAGGGGAGTAGCGAAAGCGTGAGCATAAAGTCTGATTCGGAAACATTAAAAGATATTGTTGTTGAACAAAGCGGCAACAATGTTACCATAAAGTTTAAAGATGGCATTAACTGGGGTGGCATATTTAAAAACCGCACCATTAAAGCTTATGTAAGTTTTAAAACACTAAATGCAATTGCAGCCTCGGGAGGTTCGGATGTTTTTACACAAAACCAGATCAATACAGATAAACTGGCCATCCGATCTTCTGGTGGATCAGATTTAAAGCTTAATGTTGTTTGCAGAGATTTATCTATCCAGTCAAGCGGAGGCAGCGATATCGATTTAAAGGGTAAAGCAGAAAATATGAGCATTCAATCAAGTGGCGGCAGCGATATCGACGCTTACGAATTTATTGCTGATTATGCCAAGGTGCAGGCTTCTGGTGGTTCTGATGTAAATCTATATGTAAATAAGGGCTTAGAGGCTAGTGCAAGTGGTGGTGGTGATGTAAGTTATAAAGGGAACGCCGCACTCAAAAAAACATCAAGTTCAAAAAGCGGAGACGTACATCACGTAAATTAAGAAATAGTTTAGTTAATAATAATTCGCTGCTTTGTGGATGCAAAGCAGCGTTTTTTTTGAACGATCAGCGTAAAGATTTAAAGATTACACCGATAACCAGTTGGATTTGTTATTCACTATTTCCGGTGTAATGATCTAATTTTCTGTTTTATACACTTAAACTTCTGACTTTAGGAGCGCTAACCAAAAACTATCCTCTGGCCTTCTTATACGGATAATAAATAAAATTGGCACCTTCAGGCACAATAACAAACACGCACATAAAGTCTTCCGGGTTCTTGTACACTTTTAAGAAAGGTTCTTTTTTCTCCTTGCTGATAATACCTTTTTCTACAAATTCTTCTAATGTGGAGGCCTGAATGGTCCAGTTTGTATTGAGTTCTTCTTTATTTAAAATAACCTCCCCCAAATTTACTTCGTGTTGGTGCGCAATAAAAATCGGATGAGCAGAAATGCCTTCAACCATAATTTCAATGGATACCTCTTTAATGGCATCAGCATAAAACTCCAGGTCTTTCTCTAAACTGATCAGTGGACTTTCCTGTTTCTGTTGTGGTGCGCCACTATCTTCCGGCGTTGCACTTAATAATTCTTCTCTATCCATTTTTTATTATTGAAAGGTTTACATGTTGAAACGTTTTAAAATTCCATCATACATCTCCCATTTTTACATTTTAGGCCTTCAATCTTAAAAGCACTACATTTTCTACATGTTGCGTATGAGGAAACATATCTACCGGCTTAATGCGGGCCACATCGTATTTTTCTTTTAATAACTCGAGGTCACGGGCCTGGGTTGCGGCATTACAGCTCACGTACACAATTTTTTCAGCCTCCATTTCCAATAATCTTTGTACCACATCCGCATGCATTCCCGCACGTGGCGGATCGGTGATCACGACATCAGGCTTGCCATGCGCCAATACAAATTCAGCAGTAAGAATATCTTTCATATCACCTGCATAAAAAATCGTATTATCAATTCCGTTTAGCTCGGAGTTGAATTTAGCATCTTCAATTGCCGTTGGCACATATTCTACACCTACTACCTGCTTTACATTTTTAGCTACAAAGTTAGCAATTGTACCTGCCCCGGTATACAAATCATAAACCAGTTCGTCACCCTTAAATCCGGCAAAATCCCTGGTTATTTTATATAGTTCAAAGGCTTGTTCAGAATTGGTCTGGTAGAAGGATTTTACTCCAATTTTAAAACGGATGCCATCCCCGCCTGTTATTCCGGCAGGCATTTCTTCAAAAATATGATCACGGCCAGAGAAAACCACTACATCCTGATCGAAAATGGTATCGTTTTTCTTTTGGTTAACGATATAAAGCAGGGAGGTAATTTGTGGAAATTCATTTTTGAGAAATTCCATCAAACCATCAACCTGTTCCTGTTCGGGATAAGCAAAAACCACGGCAACCATCACCTCTCCTGTGCTAGAGGTACGGATAATCAGGTTACGTAAAACACCTTCATGGTTGCGCAAATCGTAAAAAGACAGCTCATTTTCCAAAGCATATTTACGAACAGCGTTTCTAACCGAATTGGATGGCTCATCCTGTAGATAACAATGATCAATATCTAAAATTTTATCGAAACGTAGGGGCACATGAAAACCCAGCGCATTCATATCAAAATCTTCATCGCGCTCAACATCAGTTTTCTCTAACCAACGTTTATTCGAAAAAGTAAATTCTAATTTATTGCGATAATACCTGTTTTTTGCCGAACCTAAAATAGGTTCTGTTCCTGACGTATCTATTTTACCTAAACGCTGTAAAGCTGCCTCAACGTTTTTCTGTTTAAACTTTAATTGCGCATCGTAACCCATATGCTGCCATTTACAACCGCCGCAGGTTCCGAAATGAGGACAAAAAGGATCAGTACGCAACGCTGATTTTTCATGAAGCTGGTCGATAATTGCTTCAGCAAAATTCTTCTTCTTTTTGGTTAAGCGTACATCAGCCACATCACCGGGAACGGCCTTGTCAACAAAAATGACCAATTCATCCGCCTTACCAACACCTTTTCCTTCTTCAGCAATATCAATTATATGTACGTTTGGAACAATCGTTACCGTACCAGGTTTTCTTTTACTCATTATTTTGCAAAGATAAGGCTAAAAGCTGAAAGGGGAAAGACCAAAGGGCAAAGACTAAAGACTAGCGCTAAAGTTGGAATGAATATAAATAACCGGAAAGCTAAGGTCAGAATGAATACAAATAATTTGCCTGAATGTGAATAAAAGCATTGAAACAAAAAAATTAGGCACTAAATTTCTATGCAGGCAAGAAACGCCTTTCGATTAAAACACCGATTTTAAAAATTATTTTCCAAAAAATTTAAAGGCAACTGCCCAAAAGCCATCTAACCAATTAAATTTTAGGTCAAATTTTTCATCTACCTGTACAGAAAACTCTAGTATTTCTTTGCTCATGATAAAAAACCTATCTATGTGAACAATAATACAAAATCCATACCGAAAACCGAAATGGTATAAATTAAATTTAGGTTAATTTTACGTAAAACCGTTAAACACATTTATTACTTTTAATCCAAATCTTATTCTCACTGATTTTCAAACCTTTATTTGATTTTATAATATAATTCCTTAACTTAATATATCATTCACATAAAAATGGAGGTTCATTATGAACGTTATCCGTAAAATTGAACATTGGGGAGATGTTCATCACTCAAAATGGCTGGATTATCTTCGCATTATCCTAGGCCTGATCATTTTTGGAAAAGGTGTTTCTTTCGTTAGCGACACATCCGTACTTCAGAATATGATTACACAAAACAATGTATTTGGTTTTTCAGGCGTACTGATTAGTGTAGCCATTCATGTTGTTGCCTTTGCACATTTGGTGGGCGGTATTTTGATCACGCTAGGTTTGGTAACCCGCTTTGCCGTCGTCATCCAGATCCCAATCTTACTGTTTGCCGTATTTTTTATTAACCTTACCCCGGGTTTCTCTACACCAAATTCGGAACTTTGGTTTTCGGTACTGGTATTGTTCCTGCTTATTATGTTTTGGGTAGTTGGCTCTGGTCATTATCGGTTGATGAAGGGTTAAAACGTAAAACGGGCAAACGTTACGCGTAAGCAACATTAAATATTCTTAGTATCTTTCGGTTTTATAGATGATCATGAAAACAAAGATACTTTTTGTACTGCTTTTTGCGGGAGTGGCATGTTTTGCACAAACCCCGACCGATGGATATTTTAAACTGACCAGAGCAGGTTTCCATGAAAAAAATGCATATGAAACAACGGCATTTGTTGAAAAATACTTTCGCGTACCCGGCAACACCGGTTTTAATGCCAGCATCCATTATGTAGAAGGTATTCTTAAAAAAGCTGGTTTTGTAGAACAGCAGCAAAACGAGTTTGAAGCACCTTTAACTTATCGGATTGAAAAAAGAGCGATGAAAAATAACACCTGGGAGCCTGTTGATGCCAATATCGATATTGTAGGTGAAACACAACCGCTTATTTCTTACAAGACCAACCGTAACATGATTCCGATCAACTGTGGCTCAACTCCCGCTAATGGCGTTACCGCTAACGTGGTTTACCTTGAAAAAATAGTTCCGGCAGAAATAGAAAAAATGGATTTAAAAGGAAAAATTCTGTTTTCTGAAAACAATCCATCACGTTTACTCCCAATAGCAAGCAAAGCCGGAGCCATTGGTGTACTAGGCTATTCGATGCCAAAATATACCCAACCAGAAATTCATCAGACTTCCATTCAGTTTGGCAGTATGAAAGCCAATAGCGAAGTGTGGACATTGCTCCTATCCTATGCCGCAAAAGAAAAGTTAAAAGCCGCCTGCCTGAAAGGTGATGCCAGATTGAAAGTGAATATCCAGACTAAAATATATCCTTCAGAAGAATTAACCATAGTGGCAAATGTTAAAGGCAGTACAAATCCTAATGAACGTTTTGTATTTAGCGCCCACGTACAGGAACCCGGGGCAAATGATAATGCAAGTGGCGTTGGCACATTAGCAGAAATGGCAAGATTAACGGCAGAACTATATCGTGCAAAAAAGATAAACCCTAAACGCAGTTTAACCTTTTTATGGGGAGACGAAATCGTATCAACAAGAAGATACATTACGGAAGATAGCACGAGGGCCAAAGGTATTATGTGGGGAATGAGTTTGGATATGGTTGGTGAAGACACAAAAAAAACCGGTGGCTCTTTTTTAATCGAAAAAATGCCCGATCCTTCTGCCATTTGGACAAGAGGTACTGATAAACATACAGAATGGGGCGCTGGTGATGTTAGTGAAAAAGATCTTTTCCCACACTATTTTAACGATTTCATTTTCGACATCTGTAAAGCACAGGGTAAGTTTGCCAACTGGACGGTTAATTACAATCCTTTTGAAGGGGGCAGCGATCACACTCCATTTTTACAAAATAAAATCCCAGGTTTATTGATGTGGCACTTTACCGATGTTTTTTATCATACCGATAACGATAGAATTGATAAAGTCTCGTCAACGGAAATGAAAAACGTTGGTATAAGTGGCTTAACCGCAGCCTATAGCTTAATTTCAGCAGACGAAAATACAGCTACTGCTACCGTTTCCCAAGTAAAAGCGGATGCCATGGCTCGCTTAAAAACCGAATTTGAACTGAGCAAAAAAGCCATTGCGAATGGAAAAGCGGTAGATGATGAGAAGCATATCATAGCGGTTTGGTGCAAATGGTACCTTGACGCACTGACAACGATTAATAAAATGCCCGTAAAAGCGGAAACGACGAGAGTAGGTTCGGCCATTAAATTTGCGACCAACGAGATCGAAAAGCAGACACAATCGTATTTAGAGGAATTGAGGTAGAAACTACAGACCTTTAAAATATCTCCGGCATATCAGTTTACCACCGCTACTCTAAACTGTACCGCAGCAGCAAGTTATGCAGTAAACGAGCCTTAAGCAAACTCACAGAAGGTTAATTTATTTTAGTACCTATCTAACCGGAAAGATGCTGAAACAAGTTCAGCATGACGATATGCCAAAAAAAAAGAGGCCTAGGTACTCAACATTACAATATTTATCACCGGGATAAAGTTCCTTTTCATTAAGCAATGACTGCTTTGAACAGCACTAACCAACTTAATGGCCTGCTTTAACTCTGTGAGCTGCCTGGCTTGCTCTCGAAATTTTTTATGATTTATGGCATATCCATTAATTAAATAATCTTTTAAAACCTGATTGGCCCATATACGGAATTTTGTTCCCTCAACCGATTTTACCCGATAGCCTACAGAAATAACTACATCAAGTGAATAGTAGAATGTATTATAACGTTTACCATCTAATGCAGTTGTCAAGGAATCCTTGACAACTGCATCTTTTACAAGTTCATTTTCACTAAATATATTCTTAATGTGGAGGCTTATATTCTGTTTAGTTTTATTAAAAAGCTGTTGCATCTGCTGTTGAGTAAGTCACACAGTATCATTACCGAAAACTACCTCTATAACCGGCAGCCCCTCTTCATTTTTATAAATTATAATTTCATCCTTAGTCATTGCCTTAAGTTAGTAAAATATTTGTGCTATTTTCGCATTATGCCTAAACCAAAAGCTATTATTATCGGCGCCGGAATTGCAGGAATTGCATCTGCCATTCGCCTCGCTGTTAAAGGTTACCAAGTTGATGTTTTTGAAGCCAACTCACAACCTGGAGGCAAGCTTGGGGAAATAAAAATGAATGGTTTCAGGTTCGATGCCGGTCCAAGTCTTTTTACCATGCCACAATATGTGGATGAACTCTTTAAACTGGCCAAAAAAAATCCGGAAGATTATTTTAAATACATTAAATTAAAAGAAATCTGCCGTTACTTTTACGAAGATGGTTTAAGGTTAAACGCCAGTTCTGATCTTGATAAATTTGCTGAAGAAATAGCAGAAAAAACCAATTCAACCGCAACAGAAGTGCAGCGGTATTTAAAAAAAAGTGAGACCATTTATGAGGTTACACATCGCGTTTTTTTAGAAAGGAGTTTGCATAAAGTTAAAAGTTACCTGCACTGGGATACATTAAAATCGATATTCCGTTTTGGCCCGATTGACGCTTTTAGAACACAGGCCAAGGCGAACCAATCATTTTTTAAAGATGAGCGCATTACACAGCTTTTTAACCGCTATGCCACCTACAATGGTTCAGATCCATATCAGGCTCCGGCTACGTTGAATGTAATTCCACATTTCGAATATCATTTTGGTGCTTTTATCCCGAAAAACGGGATGTATGGTATTGTTAATGCTTTAGTGAAATTAGCTGAAGAACTGGGCATCAGGTTTCATTATAACCAAAAAGTGGAAGAAATTTTATACGGGAACATAGGTAAGCCTAAAATAGAGGGCGTTAAAGTCAACGATAAGACCTACAAAGCAGACATCGTGGTCTCCAACCTTGATATCTGGTTCACCTATAAAAATTTATTGAAAGGTATAGCTGAACCAAAAAAATTATTGACCCAGGAAAGAAGCAGTTCAGCTTTGATTTTCTACTGGGGCATGGATGGACAGTACAGCGACTTAGGCCTGCATAATATTTTCTTTGCTAAAGATTATCAAAAAGAATTTAATACCATCTGGAAAAATAAAACCATTTGCAATGACCCTACTGTTTACATTAATATCAGTGCTAAACACATCAGAAATGATGCTCCGGCCAATGCTGAAAACTGGTTTGTAATGATTAATGTGCCAGCCAATAACGGCCAAAACTGGGATCAGTTGATTAAGGAAGCCAGGACAAACCTTATCAAAAAAATCAGCCGAATTTTAAACCGGAACATTGAACAAGATATCATTTGCGAACAGATTCTTGATCCACGAGCCATCGAAAGCAAAACAGGATCCTACCAGGGCGCTTTGTATGGCAATAGCTCCAACAATCAGTTTTCAGCATTTTTAAGGCACTCCAACTTTAGTTCGAAAGTGAAGGATCTTTACTTCTGCGGTGGCAGCGTACATCCTGGTGGAGGAATTCCTTTGGCCTTATTGTCAGCAAAAATAATTGATGATGATATTACTGCAGTAGTCCAATAGGTCATTGGTTCATTAGCCATTGGTTCATTAGTTCATTGGGAAATAGTTTAGTTTATCCATGACGGATAGCACTATTGCTAAAACCGATTAATCGACCGCAGACTGAAGACTCCAGACTAAGGACTAAAGACTTTCCTTAATCGCTTCTTCTAACTTCTCTCCATCGAGGTCAAATGCATCTACAATTACTTTCGCTTTTGTATAAAAATGATCACGTTCCTGAAGTTTTTCTTTAATAAAGACAAGTAATTGTTCATCATCCAAATCCTTAATCAACGGACGCTTTTGGCGATTATGTAAACGTGAAACCAACGCGGCAGGCTCCATTTGCAGGTAAACCGTTTCGCCGTGGGCGTTCATCCATTCCATATTGTCAAAGAAACAAGGTAACCCACCGCCGGTAGCTACTACACAGGTTTCCGGATAGTCGAAAGTTTTAAGCATTTCACTTTCATAATCCCTGAAACCACTTTCGCCAAATTCTGCAAAATATTCGGCAATGCTTTTACCTGTTTTCGCAACAATTTCAGCGTCCAGATCAATTACGGGACAGGCTAAACGGTGTGCCAGTTGTTTTGCTTTGGTGCTTTTGCCGCAGCCCATATATCCAATCAGGAAAATTTTCATGTGTGATTCTTATTGCAAACCTATAATAAATGATCGCGTTTTAACATAATGTAATCGGTTACAGGTGGAGTAAAACCAGCTTTCTTCAATAAGGTTACCACCTGCCCGCGGTGATAGGTAGAATGATTAAACAAATGAAATAAAATTTCATCTACACTGTTTTCATATTGATCACCTCTGGAATTAGCATATAAAACCCGCTGTGTTAAAGTAAAACCATTCAATGCCTCCCTAACCAGCTTAAAATTTGCTGAAGAAAGACTTTCAAATTTTTCTTTTGGGTGAATATCCCAAACGCCATATTTTGGTTTCTGTCCAGAGATGCGATATGCCCAGATATGCTGTGCATTGAGCACATGACTGAACAGCCGCTCAGCTTCAGGCATATCAACCTTGGCGCGCTCAAAGATTTCGATAATCCGCTGATCTGCAAGCTCCGTATACTTCATCATTTCTTCGTCGCTCATCACTTAATTTAATTTAACCCTTGGATCAACATAGGCGTATAAAATGTCGACCAGGATATTAATGACCACAAAAACAAAGGCAATAAAAAGAATAGACCCCATTACCACCGGAAAATCAGACATTTCCAAAGCGGTTACGGTTGTTCTTCCCAAACCATTATACCCGAAAATGTATTCTACAAAAAAAGACCCGGCCAATAAGGACGCAAACCATCCTGAAATTGCTGTAATTACAGGATTCATGGCATTTTTTAATGCGTGTTTATAAATAATGGCATTCCTGCTCAATCCTTTTGCCTTTGCTGTTCTAATGTAGTCCTGTGCTAAAACATCCAGCATGGCACTACGGGTTAACTGTACAATAATGGCCAGCGGACGTAAACCCAGTGTAATCATGGGCAGCCATAAATTCCTTAACGTCAATACTTCCCCGTTAAATGGATCGTAAGAATACAAGCTTCCACTCATTTTTAAACCGGTATAATTGCTCAGTACAAAACCAAATAACCAGGCAATGATAATCCCCGCGAAAAAAGAAGGTGCTGATATGCCTAAAATAGCAAATGCATTGGCCGATTTATCTATCCAAGAATCCTTATAAACGGCAGACAGCACCCCTAAAAACACACCAATGATGGTAGCAAAAATCATGGCGGTTAGCGCCAGGATAAAGGTATTGGGCACCGTTTCTGAAAGGATTGCAGTTACATCACGTTTGGTTTGGTAAGAGCTTCGCAAATATGGCCATTTTAGCGCCAGTACTTTTTGATCAAAAGCGATTAGTTTAGCATAGTGGTACTTTTGCTGACTGACACTGTCGTTATCCAGCATACTGATCGGCGATAAATCATTGAGATATAAAATAAACTGAACCGGCTTGGACCGATCTAAACCGAATTCTTTACGGACAGCTTCAAGTGACTGTACGTCGGCCCGCTGCCCCATTGTCATCCTTGCAGGATCGCCGGGCAAAATGTTAAACAGCACGAAAACAACCAATATTACACCGCCCATTACCAGCAGTCCATACATTAGTTTTTTTAGTGCATACCCAATCATGTTTATTTATCGAAATATTTTCGGCTGAGTTGGTCGAACGTGGGTACATTGTGGTAATGCCACTTATTGATTACCACTCCATTTTTCATTAATAAAATGCCAGGATTTGCCCTTACCATACTTTTTAGCGGAACGGCATCCGCAAAAAACACTTCTGAAAAGAGGTTATTTTTTTTAATAAATGCCTGTGCATCATGTGCCGAATTAGAAGTAAGCAATACTGTACGGATATTAAATTGTTGTGTAGCATTTAAGGCCAGTGCATTTAATTTCCCAATTGCGGCTTCGTTCGTTGCATGCAGATCGTAAGCCACAAAAATTAAATTATAGTATGGGTTTTCGATCAGTTCCTTTGTATAATCGGTTCCGGATGCATCCGTAATGTTCAAATCTTTGATTTTAGGCTCAAATCCTTTTTTGACCAGCCTTTTTGAGGGTTCGCCGATAATTTCCCAGTTGTTATCCTTCCAGATCTCAGTTTTAAGATAGGCTTTATCGCTCATGTCTTTTTCCGCCTTGGTTTTCTTGTTTCTGAGATGATACATGATTTCAAATTCATCGGGCTTTTCTCCCGGAGGAATTACCATTAACGACGGAATATGTGCACCAACTTTATAAGGCAGGAAATCAATAATGGGCAAAACATTATAAGTATATAATCCAAAACCTAAAGATATAAGCGTTACGGCAATAGCAATATTTCTTTGCGCAGCCTCCTTTTTAAATATAGGTTGAATGCGGTTTTTATTTGTGAAAATCACCAAAATGAGCGCTAAAAGGATTAAATCCTTCGTAAACGACTGCCATGGTGTAAGCGGAATGGCATCACCGAAACAGCCACAACTGGTTACTACTTTAAATGCAGCAGATATAAAGGTGAGCAGGGTAAAAAAGATAATGAGCAGCAACAGGCCCCAGGCTACTTTTTTGCTCCAGAAACCCAAAAGCAATAAGGCACCCAGCACAATTTCCAACGTACAAAGTAAAATGGCAATGCCAGTGGCCATTCCACTTAGGAAATTCAGATGAAACACTTCAAAATATTCCTGTAGTTTATAGCCAAAGCCAAGCGGATCATTTGCCTTGATTAATCCTGAAAATATGAATAATGCCCCGACAAAAATTCTGGAGAATCTTAAAAGTATATTTCGCATCTATATATCTGTTTTAAAGGCTATTTCACACCGAGTTTGATCAGCGCAAAAACCGAATAGTTCAGCATATCCTGGTAATTCGCATTAACTCCTTCTGAAGCCAGCGTTTGCCCTTCGTTATCTTCTATCTGTTTAACCCTAAAAATTTTCATCAAAATCAGGTCGGTTAACGAGCTGATACGCATATCGCGCCACGCCTCACCATAATCGTGGTTTTTAGCAAACATCAAATCTTTGGTTTCCGTTACTTTTTCTACAAATCTTTTTTCAACCTCCTCATAAGGCAATTCATTCGGGTCACTTTCTGTTAATTCGAGTTGCATCATGGCAATCACGCAATAATTTACAATCCCAATGTATTCAGATATCACACCTTCTCCCACCTTACTTACCTTTTTTTCTTCCAGGGTACGGATGCGTTGTGCTTTGATAAAAATCTGATCAGTTATCGAACTTGGTCTCAGAATCCGCCATGCAGTACCATAATCTTTAGTTTTTTTTAAAAATAATGATTTGCAAACCGCAATCACTTCATCAAATTCTGTAGAGGTATTTGTTTGTGCCAAAGCCAATAATTATTTAGTTTTTAGTGTATTTTTGTGCTGAAAAAACAAAAGCTAAAGATACATTTTTAAAGCGAAACCCAAATCCCGAAAGGGTTTATTATGGCAGAAAAAAACTTTTTTGAGTCCAAACGAAGCTTAAACATCAAAGGCAAACTTATCGATTTAAGCACGCCCAAAATCATGGGAATCTTAAACATCACCCCCGATTCTTTTTATAGCAACAGCCGTACAAAAACGATAGACGAAGCCCTTACCAAAGCAGCTCAATTTTTGAAAGACGGGGCTACGTTTATTGATGTAGGCGGTTATTCATCAAGGCCGGGTGCTAAAGATATTGCGATCAATGAAGAAACAGACCGTTTGCTGCCAGTGGTAGAAAGCTTGGTAAAAACATTTCCGGAAGCGATTATTTCCATTGATACCTTCAGGGCAAAGGTTGCCAGGGAAACCATTGAAGCGGGTGCACATATCATTAACGATATTTCGGCCGGGGATATGGACGGGCAAATGTTCGGAACAGTAGCTAAGTTGCAGGTTCCCTACATTATGATGCACATGCAGGGGACGCCTCAAAACATGCAACAAAATCCCACCTATCGTAATGTATTGCTGGAAGTAATCGATTATCTGGCGAAAAAAGTTGCCGCACTTAAGGCCCTGCATATCCATGATGTCATTATCGACCCTGGTTTTGGCTTCGGAAAAACCATCGAACATAATTACGATCTGCTCAAACAAATGGAGGCTTTTAAAATTTTTAAACTTCCTGTTTTAGCGGGTTTCTCACGTAAAGGAATGATTTATAAAACGCTTGGCACAACCGCAGCAGAGGCCCTGAACGGCACCTCCGTACTCAACACCATTGCATTACAGAAAGGTGCAGGCATTTTAAGGGTACATGATGTGAAGGAAGCGGTTGAGTGTGTGAGATTGGTGGAGAAGTTAGCGCATAGCGGTTAGCGCATAGCGTCTTTTATACATCAATATAATATTCTATCAACAATCAACCTAGCTTGTAAACTGGAATCCGTTTTGCTATCTTGCCACTAATGAAAGGTTTTGATTTTGACTTCCTTAAAGTATCGCCAACTGATATCGTTGATATTATTTTGGTGGCTTTATTAATTTACTACGTTTATACCCTAATCCGCAATACGCTGGCCGTTAACTTGCTCGTTGGGATGTTTATTATCACCGTTTTTTACTGGATAGTAAAATCCCTGCACATGGAATTATTAACCGCCATCATAGATAAGTTTATGAGTGTGGGGATTATTGCGTTGATCGTAATTTTTCACCCGGAAATCAGGCGCTTTCTTTTGCTGATCGGTAAAAATGCCTTTCTACAAAAAAATAAAGCCTGGTGGGGATATTTATTTGGCCGGAAAGAAATTGAAAGGAATAATCTAACGCGTATAAAACCAATTATTGATGCTTGTAAAAGCATGAAAAAAACACGCACAGGAGCGTTAATTGTATTCGTTAAATTTTATGACGAACAGTTTTTTGCCAATAGTTGTGAACTTGTTGATGCCAAAATATCGAAACGTTTGCTGGAAAGTATTTTTCAGAAAAACAGTCCGCTGCATGATGGGGCTGTGGTTATTTCTGAAAACAAGATTAAAAGTGCCAGCTGTATTTTGCCTTTAACCGACAATGATCAGTTACCCCCGCAGTTTGGTTTAAGGCACCGCGCAGGTATTGGTGTTTCCGAAACGACTGATGCTGTTGCCGTCATTATATCAGAAGAGACGGGAGAAATATCTTATGCAAAACAAGGCCGTGTAAGAATGAATGTTTCTTTCGGCGAACTGGAAAAATTGCTTAATAAGGATTTTTAAAGCACAAATTTTCATTTTGCTGTCATTCTGAACGCAGTGAAGAATCTTTAATATGCTAAGATCAGGTATGGGCCTGATCCGATAACGGATTTATTTCGGGGTCTCAACATCAAAAAAGATGCTGAAATAGATTCAGCATGACGACTTTCTAGCCTTAGCATCTCGCTTAGACCTGTAAATTCTGTAGGTTTAAGGGACAAAAGAATAAAAGTCTCAGCGAAATGCTAAGACCAGGTGCGGGAGATCTGCCACAATAGATCTCTCGACTACGTTGCACTCTGCTCGAGATGATGAAAGTGATTAAACGCAAAATGGTGAATGTTTCCACTCACCATTTCATTATAATTTAAACTACTTTCTTATCGGTGTAATCCAATAATCTGTGTAATTAATTTTTAACAGTATTGTTCAAAAGCACCGATCAGGTTATCAGCAATCATTTGTGCTGGTCTGCCTTCAATCTGGTGACGCTCGATCATATGTACCAATTTACCATCTTTAAATAAAGCCATTGCCGGAGAAGATGGAGGGAAAGGCATCATATAATTTCTAGCCTGATCTACCGCTTCTTTTTCCATGCCTGCAAAAACAGTAACCAGTTTATCGGGGTGTTTTTCGTGTGCTGCCGCTGCGCGGGCTGCCGGACGTGCGTTTGCTGCTGCACAACCACAAACCGAATTCACAACCACCAACACAGTTCCTTCACCTTTAATCGCCTGATCTACATCTGCTGCATTTTTTAACTCTTGAAAACCAACGTTGGTTAATTCCTTACGCATTGGCTCTACTAAATATTCTGGATACATTATCTTCGTTTTTTATTTACAATATCAATCATACAAAAATAAGAAAATCGAATGGCATGCACCATCCGATTTATATTTTTAAGGTAAAATTAATTACCTATTTCATTCCTTTTATAAAATTATCAAACATCTGAGGATTAGAAATGGCTCCAACTATGACCAATATAACCATCACAATTAAGAGTGCACTTAAAATGGTCGCAATCATTCCACAGATTTTGCCTGCTTTTGCATTCTTATATGATGATTCTGTATACAAACCAGGATTAAGCTGATATTTTTTCATATCCCCGGCACCCAATATCCAGGCAATTACACCAAATATCAATCCAAATATGCCATAAAAACAACAAGCTGGGATGGCTAAAATGCCCAAGACAAGAGCGGCTGTAGCATTTGGCAAATTTTGTTGCCCAAATCCTCCTCCTCCAAACTGGCCAAATGGTGGCGGCTGCTGAAAAGGTGGCGGCTGCTGGAATGGTGGTGGAGTTGCAGGCCCCTGATCAAGCGGCTGAAATGGTGCGGGTTCTGGCTGTTGACCTTTAGAAAGGTCAATAGGTTTATTTTCCTGAGGGTTTTCCTGTTCTTCTGACATAGATATATTTAGATCAATTGGTGAGTGTATATTTTGTAAATGTAATTGATTAAAATAATTACTGCAACTCCTGTAAAAACGATTTTAATCAGCTGTGCGCCAAATTTAAAATCGACTTTAAGATGAACAACAGTGAATAGCACGATAAAAATGAGTGGAATTGTTGCGGGATAAAACTTAAATGATTCGGTGAAATCGCCCCGAAATAAAGCCAAAATTGACCGCTGCAAGCCACAACCCGGACAATCGATTCCAAGGTGGGCTTTAAACGGACAAGTAAAAAGGTGCTCACCCAACCATTCGAAAAAACTTTTATGTAATTGAGCCATTTATATCGATTACTTTTCCCTGGGCGTCTTTCCAGGCTTTATATTTTTCCAGGTCTTTAAGTACCTGCCGATACACCAGGTTTAAGATGTATATATCATCAATGAAACCCAAAACGGGTACAAAATCCGGAATTACATCAATTGGAGATAAGAAATAAATCAGTCCGCCTAAAATGGCAATAATAGATCTTTTAGGGATTTCGGTATAATCCCCGTTCACATAATCTTTAGATACTGCAAATAACAATACCAGTTTCGTCCATATACCTTCTAAATCACCTTTGTTGGTAACCGCCTTGCCTAACGCATCCTTAATGGTATTTCGGGCTTTGGTCTTATCACCTAAGATTACCGAGGCTTTGCTTTGCGATTTCTTAAAAAAGCCAAGTATTTTTTCCCTGTTCAACTTCATGGTCAAGCTATTACAAATTAACGGCCAAAAGCATCATAATTGTCTTCCGCGTATTTTGTAAAACGATCTAATAGCTTGATATTTTTATTTTCTATCGGCGTTAAATCATCATCAACGTTGTTTTTAACGGGAACATACCACTTAACAGGATCGAAAAAATTTCTAAAAGTTTGCTTTTTAAAAGCATAACCATGTCTGGCAAAAATGGTATTTTTAATAATCTGTAAGTCTAATTTTCTTAAATTCTTTACATCCTCTTCTTTAAGCAGATGAGTAGAAGCATTTAGTTTAAATATCTGATTTGATGCACTTCTGTAAAAAGCATTTCCATCCAGCGTATCTATTTTTCCATCTGCTGCAGTATCCACCCTTTGGATCATTTTATGATCGCTCCAGTCTACATAGTTTGCTTCTGTGGGTAACATCAAGCTTGCATTGTATTCGAATTTCTTTTTTAACAACTTAAATTCTTTTTCAGGCCATTTAAGCTCCTTATTGTGGGCATTCCACTTGCCAATTAAGGTATCGCCAACCAAGGTGATGTCAAACTTACCATCATATTTATTACTACCTGGTTCATCTAGCACAAAAGTAATTCTGCCTCCATCTGCTGATAGCTTGCCCAATAACGGCCTGCTGTTCCCCGATACTACGCTTTGTGCAATCACGGTATCTTTCGTAATTTTTTTGATGTTGATATTCAGTTTCTCAAAAGCATCCTGCATATCGCCATCATACTCCAACTGTTCTGCTGTATAAAAATCGCCGACCCAAAAACCGTAAAGTTCCTTGTGAATTTCAGGCTGAGCTACCAGAACAACTTTTTTTTCTTCACTTGCTTTTTTAGCATCCCTGCAAGAAAGCATCAAAATTGGGAACAGCGCTAATAATAAGATCCTTTTCATCAATTAAATTATTTTTCGTTTAATAAGCCATTCGGCGATTAATAAATTGGGTATCCAACCTAACCAGGCTATAATCTGATAAACATCCATTGGTGCAGGATGGAATAAATATACTAAAATAACTTTCCACAGCCTCAAGGTAATAGCTGAAGCTGCCAAGGCGAAACTTCTGTACATAAACTTTTTATGGGCTGTTATTTTCCTTTTCAGGATCAATAAGGTGGCTTTTGAAGTAAACCAGAACCATAAAATACCCAAAATGATAAATGAGGTTTTTGCCATTAAGCCTCCGTTTGCAAACCAGCCGATAAAAATACCCGAAGGCGATGCCAGCAAAAGCACAAAAACAACATACAAATAGCCCAGCCGTCGGTGTATTTTGGGATATCTAGCTAAAATTTCGGCATTAAACTGAGTAAAACCGGCTAATAATACAAATATGGCAGTATATACATGCACATAAAATATGGGCAGGTAGGCTTTGATGCTGGAAACTTCAGTCTGCTTAATCTGAAGAAAAGATACATCGCTGCTCAGCGGGATATAACGCAAAGTAAGCTGTACCATCAGCATAAAAAAGTAGGCAAAAAACAATAGCCAGGCCACCTGTTTATAGCTGATGCGTTTCATCTATTTTTATAAAACAATTTTATAAGCAATACGTGCCTTATGGCTTTCCCTTACTTGTGCTCTTGATTGGTAGATAAATAATTTCAGACTAAAAAGCAGCAATAGAATGTTTTTCATGAGATCTATGTACCAAGTTATTTCAATCAAATTTAAAAGATTTCTCCACTTCGGTCGAAATGACGACATTTTCAAGCCCATTCAACTTCTTTATCTATCTTCATTCAATTTAAAATTAACCTGATTTCATCATCTCCAAAATATCATCTACGTACTTGCGCTCATTGGCTAAACGGGGTACCTTATGCTGCCCACCCAATTTATCCTTTGCTTTTAGCCAGTTGTAGAAAGTATTTGCAGGAGCATTATGTACTTTAGGACGGGCCAATGCCATATCTTTGAACCGTTTGGCATCGTAATCAGAATTCACCTCGCGTAAGGTTTTGTCCATCACATCTACAAATTTTTCAAAATCGTTTGGCTGTTTATCAAATTCGATGATCCACTCGTGCCCTCCGGCTTTTTCTCCTTTAAAGTAAATTGGTCCGGCGGTATAATCTTTAATTTCGGCACCAGTTTCCTGACAGGCTTTGGTTAAGGCCTGTTCGGCATTGTCTATAATCACTTCTTCACCAAATGCATTGATAAAATGTTTGGTGCGCCCGGTAATTTTGATCCGGTAAGGAGCAAGTGACGTAAACTGGACGGTATCGCCGATCATGTATCGCCATAAACCACCATTTGTAGAAATCACTATCGCATAATTTTTATGCAATTCTACCTCGCCCAATAACAGTGCCTTAGGATTTTCATCTCCTATATTTTCCATTGGTACAAATTCGTAGAAAATCCCGTAATCAAGCATCAGCAACATTTCTTCCGAATGATCCTGATCCTGGATTCCGAAAAAGCCTTCCGATGCATTATAGGTTTCCAGATAATACATCTCGGCAGATGGAATAAGCTGTTTAAACTGTTCGCGATAGGGCGCGAAATTTACCGCTCCGTGGATATACAATTCGAGGTTTGGCCAAACCTCCAGTAAATTTTGCTTTCAGGTAAGTTCGAGCACTTTTTTAGCCAACACGATTGTCCAGGTGGGTACGCCCGAAATACTGGTTACGTTTTCATGAATGGTGGCTTCTGCCATTCTATCCATCTTGATTTCGTAATTGTCCATCAAAGCGATAGACATGTCGGGTGTGCGGTAATATTCTGCCCAAATAGGAAGGTTTTTGATCAGCACAGCCGATAAATCACCATAAAAACAATCTTCGTTCAGCTGGTTAACCTGATGGCTGCCACCCAAAACCAGACCTTTACCGGTAAACATCTGGTTATCCGGACGGTTATTACAGTAAATGGAAAGCATATCTTTCCCACCCTTAAAATGGCATTCTTCTAATGATTCCTGCGAAACCGGAATAAATTTACTCCTATCGCTCGTGGTACCTGATGATTTTGCAAACCATTTGATATCCGAAGGCCAAAGGATATTCTGTTCGCCATTGAGCATACGCTCGATATAAAGCTTTAAGGTATCGTAATTTTGAATAGGAACACGCTCCTGGTATTGTTTTGGTGTTAATATTGATTTGTAATCGTAAAGTTTTCCCCATTCGGTATTTTCAGCACTGTCAATCAAGCTATGGAACCACTCTTCCTGAACATCATACGGATATTTCATAAAAAGCTCGATCTGGTGAATCCGCTTTTTCATTAACCAGGTAAAAATTGAATTTACAATCGCCATTTTTAAATGTTAAAATTAACGGGCAACGGGCTGCCACAGACTTTCACACCTGCCCCTTGGTTAAATGGGGATACACAGAAATTTTTATACACAGTAAAATTATAGTTTTTGGTTTAACGTCGCGATTATGCAACATGTTAATTTAAATTTTGTTTGCTGAATCTTCTTAAACATCAAATTTCTTGCGTTTCAACACAAAATTAGATCCTAAATATACTTTCCGCACCATTTCGTTTTCAGCAAGTACTTCAGGAACGCCCTGCTCCAGGATTTTCCCTTCAAAAAGCAAATAAGCCCTATCGGTAATGGAAAGTGTTTCCTGTACGTTGTGATCGGTAATTAAAATCCCTATATTTTTATGTTTCAGTTTAGCTACAATACTTTGGATTTCCTCTACCGCAATTGGATCTACCCCGGCAAAAGGTTCATCCAATAAAATAAAATTGGGATTTGCGGCTAAAGCGCGGGCAATTTCGGTACGGCGGCGTTCACCTCCAGATAATAGATCACCCCGGTTTTTACGCACTTTGTGCAAACTGAATTCGTTAATCAGTTCCTCGAGTTTATCACGCTGCTCCTCCTTAGTCAGTTTGCTCATTTCCAAAATGGCCAGGATATTATCTTCTACGGTAAGTTTTCTAAAAACAGATGCTTCCTGTGCCAGATAGCCGATACCTTTTTGCGCCCTGCGGTACATCGGATCTTCGGTAATATCTTCCTCTTCTAAAAAAATCCGCCCCTCATTTGGCTTAATTAAACCTACAATCATGTAAAAGGAAGTTGTTTTCCCCGCACCATTAGGGCCTAACAGGCCTACAATTTCTCCCTGACTCACGTTAAAGGAAACGTTGTTTACAACAGTACGCTGTTTGTATTTTTTAACCAGATTTTCGGCTCTTAAGATCATATGTTTATCGATCCGTCATGCTGAAATCGATTCAGCATCTTACTCAAAAGATCCTGAAATAAATCCAGGATGACGATTTTAGTTATTTAACTTTTATCCCTTTAATATTTAATTGCAAACGCTTTTTATCCCGCCACACATTTTCCTCTAACGTATAACAAACGGAAAATGGCACTCTTGGTTGTAAAAGATTTTGAAATTCTGCCAGTCCGAATGCAATGCCCTCAAAAATAGGCGAATTTTGTTGTTTTATGTTAATTTTTAAATGATTTTGACCAACAGCCATGGCATGCTGCGCCAGGTATACGTTATGGGTAACAAATATTGGCGCCATGTTTTCTGGCCCAAATGGTCCCATCTGAGATAAAACGCGGTAAAATTTCCCATCTATCTGTGCCAGTTCAATTTCAGCATCAATCCTGATCATGGGCGTAAGCAGTTCATCCGTAATGCTTGCAGATACAATTTCTTCGAATTTATCAGCAAAAGCCGTTACGTTTTGTTCCTGCATGGTTAAGCCGGCAGCAAATTTATGTCCACCGTACTGATCCAATAAATGTGCACAACCGCTTAAAGCTTCATATAAATCGAAACCTACTACCGAGCGACACGAACCAGCTACATGTCCGTTAGATTTGGTAAGTACAATGGTTGGCCGGTAATATTTTTCTGTTAAACGCGAAGCCACTATCCCGATTACCCCTTTATGCCAGTTTTCGTTGAATACCACGGTGGTTTTTCTATTGATGAGAATTTCACTTTCGCCAATTAAAGCCAAAGCCTCGCGGGTAATATCCTGATCGTAGGTTTTACGTTCCGTATTTTTAAGGTTGATGAGTTCGCTTTGTTCCAATGAATTACTGTCTACCTGGCAGAGCAGCATCGCAACGGCATGTTTGGCATGGTCTATCCTGCCAGCGGCATTGATGCGCGGACCTAAGGTGAAAACCACATCGGTAATGGTATAATTTTCGGTTTTGCCAGAAACTTCCATCAAAGCACGTAAACCTTCACAAGGATTAGTGTTTAGCTTTTTCAGCCCATAATAAGCTAAAATCCTATTCTCTCCCACTACGGGAACAATATCTGCAGCAATACTTACCATCACCAAATCTAAATATTGCAGGTAGCTTTCTTTCGGAAGCTGATGTTTTTGGGCATAAGCCTGCGCCAGTTTAAAACCGATGCCGCAGCCGGCAAGCTCTTTAAAGGGATAGGCACAATCCGTACGTTTAGGGTCTAAAACTGCAATGGCCTGTGGAAGTTCATCTCCAGGCAAATGGTGATCGCAGATAATGAAATCGACCCCAAGTTGATTGGCATAACCAATTTTATCAATCGATTTTATCCCACAATCTAGCGCAACAATTAAGGAGAAGCCATTTGTATGGGCATAATCTATACCGGCAGTAGAAATGCCGTAGCCTTCCAGATAACGATCTGGAATATAATATTCTATATTTTTAGTGAGTTGTGAAAAGAAACTGAAGGCCAGCGCAACTGAAGTGGTGCCATCAACATCATAATCGCCATAAATCAATATTTTTTCATGGTTGGCCAATGCCGTTTCAATACGGGCAATAGCAACATCCATATCCTTCATTAAAAAAGGATCGTGAAGGTGATTAAGATCCGGTCTAAAGAAATTTTTCGCCTGATCAAAATCACAGATATTCCGCTGCACGAGTATCTGTGCCAATGAGCGGTCTATGTTAAGTTGTTCTGCGACTTTTGTTACTGTATCATCATCACAATCAGATGCCAGCACCCATCTTTTTTCCATTTATTCTGTCTCCGAACAGTAAATATACATTTTAATTGGATATGCTGGTGGTAAACTTTGGCTGTATCAGGCACAATACGTTTAAAAACAAAAAGTTAAAGTTTAGCTGAATTTTCAAAGTGAGGCAATATTATTTATCATCCAGACCAGTTAATAAACGTAGATCCATCCTGCGGCAACACCTTGCTCTGAGTAAGTATAACGAACAGAAAAATGAAAGTCAAGAGAATCAAGCCTGAGATTTAAGCATAACTTTTTACAAAAAAAGAAGTAATCGGGCTTTTATCCAAACAAATACTCAGGTTTAGATTGTTACCTTTGTACAAACATTAAAAGATTCATATTTTGCAAGTTCACACGCTATTCGAAGGAACCTACTCTGTTGACGCCTCAAAGAAATTTGTGCCTTTCGACCCCGCTATACATCATTTTAAAGACAGACCTGCTTCATTATTCATCAATGTTCAGCCTTTTTTGGTAGAGCTGAAAAATGACCTGATCCTTTTTGATACGGGTTTAGGTTTTAGTGATGACCACGGCGAACTGATTTTACATAAAAATATCCGCAATGCAGGCTTTGATCCAACTGATGTGACCAAGGTTTTAATGTCGCATTTACATTATGACCATTCTGGCGGTATGATCCACAAACAAGGTAATGATAAAGTGGAACTGAGTTTCCCTGATGCCGAATATGTAATTAACCGGGGAGAATGGGAAACAGCATTTAGCAGTACGTCATCATCTTACCATACCGATATTTTCGATTTCGTGCAGCGTAATGCGCAATTGAAATTTATTGAGGGTGATGGAGCTTTGGATGAAACCATTGCTTACGAATTTACCGGAGCCCACTGTCCAAACCACCAGGTTTTTCTTTTAACAGAAGCTAATCAAAAAGTATTTTTTGGCGGCGATGTTTTACCTGAACCTGAAGAACTGGTTAAAAATTTTATTGCCAAATATGATTTCGATGGTCGTAAGGCAATGGAATTAAGAAAAGCGTTTGGCAAAAGAGCCGCAGAAGAAAACTGGGAATGTTTATTCTACCATGGTAAAAGCGCTGCAACAGGTTTTGTTGATGCTGTTGAAGGTGGGTTTAAGATAAGGTAGTATTAGGGTTTAGGGTTTAGGGTTTAGGGTTTAGGGTTTAGGGTTTAGGGTTTAGGGTTTAGGGTTTAGGGTTTAGGGTTTAGGGTTTAGGGTTTAGGG
>Ga0182008_10000166_pt1 | contig 51443 bp, 43 predicted proteins | sample Sormic07211129_1_FD_120482 | JGI IMG/M metagenome (GOLD analysis project Ga0182008, IMG submission 120482) | Rhizosphere microbial communities from Sorghum bicolor, Mead, Nebraska, USA - 072115-129_1 metaG | ecosystem: Host-associated > Plants > Roots > Rhizosphere | place: USA: Nebraska...
ATATACGCCATGGGCTGGGTTGGGGTTTGGTGTCCTGGCTTTGCTAATGATTGCCTGGAGAAGTCTTATAGAAAAAGGTCAGCCTGATTAGACTGACCTTTGGTTTATGGTTATTTTGTGATTTCAATCTTGCCGCCAAGTTTTTGTTTGAGGCTGAGGATTCCTCCCTGGTCCAAAGGCTGCCAAAACCATCCGTCTTTATTTTTGTCGTTTGTCTGAGCAAGCAGTTTGCCGTTAATGCTGATTTTTACAGGTTTGCCGGTGAGTCTGAAAAGATCGCTGGATGCTTTATCGTAGATCTGATAAGAGATGGAGGACTTTTGGTAACTGATGTGCTGTACGGTAGAGGAAGTTCTGAGCATATGATCCGCATCGGATGGGGCCAGCTGCGGTGCAATTGCCATAGACCTGATATAATGACGAACGTAATCTCCATATCCGTCTGTCATCCAGACATCATTGGTTGGATAGTAGTTTTTGCCATCAGTGTCTACCGCGTAAGTTGCCCAGGTGAGCGCTCTCACTGCATTACGTGTTAATGTGGTATCTCCCGTTAAGGCCCAGTACAGGAGTTCCATAGAAGCCTGGCGTGCAGAATGGCTATTACCCACAACAGGATAAGCAGATTGCTCATTGGTTACCGTAACGCCGTACTTTGCCCAGTCTTTATTGTTAAAGGTTTTATGAACCCAGTCAAAGATACTGTTGACGGTTTTTTTCCAGTCTGTATATAAGTTCTTATGTTCCATGACGTACATCGCGTAGGTCGTGGCATTGATCTGTGTTTTGGAATAGCCGGGTACGTCTTCAAAAAACGGCCCCCAGTCATTGGTTTTTTCAGGATAGTTTTTAAACCAGCTTAAGGTTTTGTTGAATGCTTGCTGATACTTTGCTTTGTTTCCCTTGTTGAGTTTGATCAGTTCGCTGAACAGTTCCATGGTACCGGTCCAGTTGGTGGTATAAGAACCTTGTCTGAGTTCTTTATAGAAGTCATTTTTGCCAAGAGCTGCCACTTCTCCTGTAACTGCATTTACCTTGAACGGCCATGGCGAGTGGTTCGCATCTCCAGGTTGGATATTGGCAGCCATGGTGTTGGCGATTTTAACAGCTACATCCAGATATTTGGTTTCACCGGTCTTTTTGTATAGCCGCACCAGCTCAAAGCCTAAAGATCCGGCCTTGTCTGGTTGTAGTACACCTTTACCTGCCATCATATCTCCGTCGTATATGCCGGATTCTACATTCGTGTTGTAAGGATAAGGAAGATTGGGCCACTTGCAGTTTGGCGAAGACATAGAATGTGCCAGGTAATAGTCGGCCTGGTATTTCATGTCATCAATTATGGTCTTGTCTCCCAGATAGTTATATAAGAGATCCCAGGAGGATATCCCCATAGCAACCTGATCGCCACCAATACCTCTTTTATCATGGCCTGCCTTCCATACCTGATGGTTCATGTAGTATTTTTCACCGTTGGTATCGGTTTCCATATTGCTCCAGAACTTCCATACCAGTTTGATCATCTGATCAAATGATGCTCCGTAATTGGTAGAATACCAGGGCAGGATATTTCCGGAGCCATCTACTCTTACGGTATGGTAGATGATGGAATCGGGCAGGATATGGTCTTGTTCAGCGCGAAGCAGGTCTTTATTTAATATCGCGTATTGGGCATGCGATGTGATGTTCAGAAAGAGCAGTGCTGCGGCCAGGAGAATGTGTTTTGTTTTCATTTATATGCAAGTTATTAATTAATAATTGGGGTTCTGAACTAGTAAAGCGTTTTTGTTCATTTCATCTCTGGAAACGGGAAATAAATAAGCCTTATCGAGCCATGCACTTTTTTGCACGACAATTGGCGTAATGGTTGGTATAGTTGCTGTAGTATGATCTGCATTTAATTTATAGACAACGCTGACCCCGCTAAACTGTTGATAAGCTTCGGGAGCAATAAGCCAGCGTCTTACATCATAAAAGCGATGTTCTTCAAAGGCAAGTTCGACTCTTCTTTCATTGCGGTAACGGTTACGCAATGCATTGCCTGAATCTGTGATATTGGGCATGCCTGCTCTTTTTCTGATTTGGTTGAGGGCGGAACGTGCTTCGCTTTCTTCATTTAATTCTATGCAGGCTTCAGCATAGTTTAAAAGAACTTCTGCGTAGCGCATATAACGCCATGGTGTGCCATTGGTGCTGAACTGACCATTGATTGCCGGATCGATAAACTTTCTCAGGTAATATCCTGTGTATCCTCCGTTGAAATTTTCAACCGGACCCTTTCTGCTGTCCAGTCCGTAAACTTCTTCCATTGAATTACTGGATGCGTTCCATCGCTGCCAGGTGCCTACTTGTATCACACCAACAGGGTCAAGATTGGTGATGTCTGAGGGACGTGGTTTGAATTTAACCCCTTCATAAAGAATAGAAGCGTAAAACCTTGGGTCCCTGTTTTTATAGGGTTGATTCGCTTTTGAGGGGTCGGACCAGCTGAACGGGGTACCGTCGGACATTTCAAAATGATCTGCCATTTCTCCTGAAGGGGTATCCTGTCCATATAAATGGTAGCCATTTGGCCCTGAAACGAGAGAAAGTGAATTGAGGTCTGGTGAACCATTGAGTGAGGTGGTTTTAAAGTATCTTACCCAGATGTCTTCTTCTGTGCCATTACTGATAAAGATGTTTGCAAAATTCTGAGCAATAGAATCTCCCGGAGCGGGTTCGGCTTTATACAGGCGGTAAATGCCCAGATCGATCACTGCTTTTGCTGCATCTTTTGCTGCTCTCCATCTGCTGGCCTGATTCCCGTCGGTATACCTGATCAGTTCCTGCTGGGCATATCCTGAAAACACGGGCTTGTTGTGCAGGTCACTTGCTGCGTAGAGTAAGGTTCTGGCTTTGAGTGCCAGTGCAGCTCCTTTGGTCACTCTGCCCTGATTGCTTCCGCTCTGGACAAGGGGGAGCAGTAATGCAGCAGAATCACATTCTTTAGAGATAAAATTTATACAATCACTGTAGGAGTCTCTTTTTACAGCAAATACATCATTTAATCCATAGGCTTTTTTGATGATGGGGACACCACCATAAAGACTCACCAGCTGGTGGTAAAGGTAGGCGCGCAAAAAGTGCACCTCACCGGTCATCCGGTCTTTCAGCTGAGCGTCGTCTATTTTTGCGCCGTTAATTTTGCTGAAATAGATGTTGCAGGACCTGATGTTTTTATACAGTTTGTCCCAGTTTTCATGCGGCCAGGAAGCGAGGTTGTCTGGAGTGATCAAGCTGTTGTTGAATTCAAAGAAACTGAACCATTGGTCGTGCATTTCATCTACAAATTCTCCTTTCAATAGGCCATCACCGCCATTAGCGGGATTATCTATATTTAAATAAATGCCGTTCACAAAGGCTTCAATCAGATTTGGGTCATTCCAAATGTCGTCACCAGAAAATTCTGTTGAAGGCTTGGTGTCTAAAAAGTCTTTTTTGCAGGAGGATGTGCATATCATAATGCATAAAATAAAGCTGCAGGTGATTAGAATATTTTTCATGGATTAAAAAGTTAAGTTAACGCCGGCATTGACAACTTTGTTGGATGGGTAGGGGTTGTCTGAACTGGATTCGGGGTCATAGTTTTTTAATTTTGTCAGGGTGACCAGGTTCAGTCCGCTGAGGTATACCCTTAAGCCTTTAACGCCGATTTTATTGAGTAGCGGAGCAGGGAAGTTGTATCCGATTTCTACATTCTTCAGCCTTACATAATTGCTGTTTCTGAGGAAATAGGTGTTGTTGATGTCGTATTGTTTCATCCAGTATTCTTCAGCAAAATTCCAGGTTCTGGGTTTTGTGGCATCTGGATTTTCAATGGTCCATCTTCCCTGGGCATCATCCTGAAGGAAGTTGCCGCTTTCTCCTGAGAAAGTAAATTGTTTTCTCATAGCGCCGGTTGCACCCTGGATAAGGAGAGAGGCATAGAAGTTTTTGTATTGCAGATCTATATTTAAGCCGCCTGTAAAGGTTGGAAGATCAGTTTTGTCACTGCGTACCTGATCCAATCCATCAATTTTGCCATCGTTGTTGACGTCTTTGAAAATGATATCACCAGGTCTGGCATTTGCCCAGTGCGGGTAATTGTCTACGGCCTGCTGGTCTCTGAAAATACCGATGGCTTCATAATACAAAGAGGTGTTCATGGGATGACCGGTAGATTGCTGGTAGGCCGGGGCACCTGGAACCTCGTCCCAGAATACAATCTTGTTTTTTTGATATCCTCCATTAACAGATACGGTATAAGTGAAATCGCCGTTTTTTCCGTTGGTACCTACCTGGAATTCAAAGCCACGGTTGGCTACTTTTCCTATATTCTGACGTGGCAGGGTTAGGCCTGTTGAAGCAGGCACGGATGCATTACGGTAAGCCAGGATATTTGTTCTTAGATTGTAGAAATAATCTGCAGAAAAGAAGATTCTTCCATTCAGCATTTTACCATCTATACCAATATTGGACTGGTTGGCAATTTCCCAGGTAATGTTGGGGTTGGCAATGCGTGTTTCATTAATAGCCTTGTGTTCTTCTGTGCCATTAAAAATGTAAGTAGTGGAAGTCGTTCCATCGCCTGCATAAGCATAGCCCTGGAGGTATTGGTAAGGATTAATGCGGTCATTTCCGGTACGTCCCCAGGAACCCCGTATTTTAAGCTGGTTAAAAAACGGAAGATTCTTTTTCCAGAAATCTTCTTCAGAGATGACCCAGCCAAGGGATACGCCTGGAAAGAAGCCGAATTGTTTGCCATTGGCCGGGAAAATATAGGATCCATCATAGCGGAAAACGAATTCAGCCAGGTATTTTTCCTTGAAATTGTAGTTTAAACGTCCGAAATAATTCAAACGTGCATCTACACTTGCAGACCCGCCATTGGTCTGGTCTGTACCGTCACCACCTGCAAAGAGCTGATCTGCAGCGGCAGAGATATAATTCTTTCTGGCGGCAAAAAAGTTAAGGGAGTCGCCGGTAATCCGTTCTACGCCGACCATGGCTTTAAGATGATGTACTTCTCCGATGGAGGTGCTGTAATTGATCAAACCATTAAGGGTTGTTCTGTTTCCGTTGTTAAAGTCTTGTCTGAGTTGGGGTGTGGCATAACCTTTTAAGGATTTGGTCAGTTCGGGGAGTTTGTCTGCTCCATAACTCTGACCGTCCCAGTAATACAGGTACCATGGTGTTTGCCATAGCTTATGATTGTCCATGAGTTTATCAATAGAGGCATTACCTGTAACAGATAGTCCTTTTACCCATGGAATGTTGATGTCTAGTTTGACGTTGCTTTCCAAGATATAACGAATGTCTTTATCATAACCGGTTTTATCTGTCGTCATAACAACCGGATTGGCTCCACGCTCAATATCAGGGCCGGGAAGTCCGTTTGGCCATCTGGCAGCAACAGTGGGTTTGCCACGCATGGTGGAGGAATAGATGTCTTCTGCGCTCAGGGTAGGGTAATTTCTGTTTTCCTGTCTTCCCGCCAGATCGAAACTGAGTTTGATGTTGGAGGATACTTTGGCGTCAAGGTTGACACGGAAATTTCCCTGTGAATAATTGGTGGCGCTGTTTCTGTAGATCGCATCCTGATACCGATATCCTGCAGATACCAGATATCGGATGGCCTCGCTCCCTCCTCGTAAAGACAGGTGACTGTTTCTTTGAACAGATATTGGTTTATATACGGCGTTAAACCAATCTGTATTCGGATGTCCCCAGGGGTCCGATCCATCTTTATACTTCTGGATATCATCTGCAGAATACACGAGATCTTTGTCTCTGTATTGTTCAATTTCATTAACCATTTGGGCGTAAGTGGCCGCATCGGCCATTTTAGGAATCACCGTTGGGTGAACAAAGCCCTGGTCATAGGAGAAATTGATGGTCGGTTTTCCGGTTGTTCCCCGTTTGGTGGTGATCATAATCACCCCATTGGCTGCCCTGGCTCCGTATATAGCTGCGGAGGCATCTTTTAATACTGTTACACTTTCAATATCTGATGGGTCAATTCTTTCCAGCTGCCGCCCGGCGATTCCATCAACGACGACCAGAGGAGTGTTGTCATTCAATGTATTTGACCCGCGGATCAGTAAAGTACTTCCGTCATTTCCCGGTTCTCCGCTTCGGGTAACTGCAGTTACGCCAGGAACCCTGCCGGCGAGGCTGTTGCTCAGGTTCATTGCCGGAGATTTTTCCAGGTCCGAACCTTTTACCGAAACTATAGCCCCGGTGAGGGTTGCTTTCTTTGCTGTTCCATAACCAACCACCACGACCTGACTGAGCGATTGAATTTCGCTGATCAGCTCTATATTGATGCGGGTTCGGCCATTAACAGGGATACTCTGTGAGGTGTATCCAATGGAAGAGAACACCAGCACATCTGTGGGAGCGGCTGTAATGGAATACTTGCCTTTAGCATCTGTCACCACGCTTGTTGAAGCTCCTTTTATGGTAACAGAAACAGAGGAAAGCGTAGAATCGCCAGATTTAACCACCCCGGTGACCGCAGATTTTTGCTGGGCATAGGAGAAACCGGAAAAAAAAGTAAGCATAAGAAACAGGGAGCGCATAAGGCAGGGTATTTTCCATCTCATGGAAGAACCTGCGATACCGGAGAAGAACAAAAATTTCATACAATGTTGGTTTAGAGGAAAATATTTGGTTGGTTTGTTAACGGTATTTGTTTGATTTTGTATACGTTTTAAATTTTGTAATTAAAGTTTGCTTAATACCCTTTTATTGGCTTCAAGCGTTTGGTAAATGTCTTCCTCGCTATGTGCATGGCTTACGGAGGATTGTTTACAGGCAACAGGAAGCAGGTAAATGCCTTCCTGGATTAGTGCTTTCCGGTATTTCAGATCGAAGTTGAAATCGTGGTCTGTTAAAATATCATGTAGATCAAGCGGTGCCTTTTGTGCAAAGTAAGTGCAGGAGGCAGATCCGTTTGCGGCTACAACTGCCGGAATGCCTTTTTCTGTAAAAAGTGATCTCAATCCGTCATAAAGTATATTGCATACTTTGTCCAGGTGTTCGTATGTTTCTGGTTTCTGCAAGATTTGTAAAGTAGCTATTGCAGCAGTTACATTCAAAGGGTGCGCATTATAGGTTCCTGCAATCAGTACCCTTTTTTTAGGGTCGGCTGCGTCAAATAATTCCATGATCTCTTTCTTGCCGCCTACAACACCAAGAGGATAACCGTTTGCAATAGCCTTGCCAAATACGGATAAATGAGGTTTGACGCCTTCCAGATGCTGGTGTCCTCTTAGAGAGGATCGAAACCCGGTTTTTACTTCATCAAAAATGCATACACTGCCATATTGTTCGCATAAACGGATCAGGCCTTCCAGATAACCTGGCTGAGGAGGCACAATGCCTATGTTCTGCATTACAGGCTCCAGAAGTACGCAGGCTATGGGGTGTTTTTTAAGAACATATTCAATAGAGTCCAGGTCATTAAAGTTAACGCAGTGTACTTTACTTTTGACAGATTGCGGGATGCCTGCTGATGATGGGAGGAAAGGGTATTCTCCGGGAGAATTCCGGGGGCCAATCTCTTTTAAGCCGGGCATTACTTTTCTTGCCACATCATTGTGCCAGCCATTGTATCCGCCAACGATCACTAGGATATGTTCTTTTCCGGTATAGGCTCTGCTCAGTCTGATGGCATGAGCGGTTCCTTCACTTCCCGTATTGGTGATCTGAATCAGTTCGAGGGAAGGGATAAGGCTGCACATCATCTCCGCCAGTTTGATTTCCAGGTGATTTGTGCCACTTCCTATTAAAGAATAGTCGTTCTTTAAGGTCCGGGCCACGGCTTTATTTACTTCTTTATTGTTATGGCCTAGTAAATGAGCGGCAAAGGCAGAGTGATAATCTATGTACGCCTTGTTGTTGATGTCAAAGATCCGGCTTCCCTTTCCTTCCTTGAAAATGATATGGGGTTCTACCTTTCGGTTTAAAGAAACTACACCACCGGCAATGAATTTGTTGGCTTCCTGGTGTACCTTCTGGAATTGACTCGCTTCCTGAAGCAGGATTTCATTTGATCGAAAAGACATAAGTACAGTTTTTATATTTGGTTTTGTAAATGTATACAAAATATTTGTTTTTATGTATACAAAATATTTAAACAATTATATACGAAAAGAGGAAGCAGATTTATTCTGTTTCCTCTCTGTATTTATTAACTGTACTAAAATGTAGGTTAGGGGGTTCCTGTAAGTTTTTGACCGGGCTTTTGACCTGCCAGCTGCCCGCCGTCGGCAACAAATACCTGTCCGGTAATAAAGCTGCTTTCTTCGCTGGCCAGGAATAAGAAGAGAGGTGCTATTTCCTGCGGTTTACCAACTCTGTTCATGGGAATATAGCTTTTTACAAAATTTGCTGTAAACTCAGGAGAATCAATGGCTTGGGAGAGTGGGGTTTGGATATAACCTGGTGCCACTGCATTGACGCGGATGTTTAAATGGGCAAGCTCCAGCGCCATGGTTTTGGTGAGCATAATGACACCGGCCTTTGAAGCGTTGTAATGTGCGTAGCCAAATTCTCCATCCTGTCCGTTTTTACTGCTCATATTGACCACTACGCCTTTCTTTCTTGCGGCCATAGAACGGCAAACAGATTGCGAAACAAGGAACATGCCTTTAAGGTTAACATCCATGATCTTTTGCCATTCGGTTTCTTCAATCTCAAGAAAAGGGGTCTCACAGGCAATACCTGCATTATTAATCAATATGTCTATTGCTCGTATGCGTTCTGCTTCCGAAACAGCTTGTTCCACTTCTTCTTTAACCGAGATATCAGTGCAATAGGTATAGACCCGGGGGCTCAGTTGTTTTATCTTTTCGGCTGCAATATCAAGCATGGCTGCATTGAAGTCCAGCAGGGAAAGCAGGGCGCCTTCTCTTGCAAAATGGCAGGCAATTTCGAAGCCTATGCCTTGTGCAGCACCAGTAATGACTACGTGCTGGTTATGGAATCGTTTTCTTAAATCCATTATACCTATCTTAATTTAATCCTAGTGCTGAAGCCGAACCTCTGGCTAAATGACTATATAATGCATCTTCGGCCAGTTTTAGGTTTTTCTCTTTGATATACTTCAGGATTTTGCGATGCTCCTCGTCGGTTTGCGCAAAGTCATCCAGATAGGTATGTACTTTTCCCAGTTTCAAATGAAACAACATAATATGGCTGGTGTGATAGGCATGGTGCAGACGTTCATTGTCGGCAATTTCGAATAAGGTTTCGTGGAATTTCATGTCGGCTTCCATGGCGCCGCTGTAATAGCCTTGTTCAACCATAGAGCTGAAATCATCGCATATTTTTTGTAACCTGGAAAGGTGCGAATTGTTCATTTTTTTAAAGCAAAGTCGGAGGGCACCTATTTCGAGAATTTCCCGCAACTCGCGGATTTCGTGAATGTCTTCTTCGGTAATGGAGGTTACGAAATATCCTCCCTTTTCTCCAAAGGTAACCAGACGTTCACCCAGCAGGCGGTTCAAAGCTTCCCTCACAGCCATTCTGCTCACCTCCATTTTCTTTGCCCATTCATCTTCTTTAAGCCGGGTATTGGGCATCAGCAGGTACAAATGGATCATTCTCCTGATTTCGTTGTAGACTTTAACCGCTTGTGAATCTGATTTCATTTTTTTGTTTTCTGGTTTTGTGTTCTCCTGATGCATATTCATTTGATTAAGATCTGCCTACTGTAGGGCTGATAAAAATTAATTCTTCTTCGTTCTTTGGTTTCAAAAAGTCAAAATCACAGCCTTCATTTGCCTGTAATACTTCTCTGATGTATAATGCCGGGTATCCTCTTTTATGTACACGATCGGCAGGTTTCCATTGCTGCTGTCTGGTTTGGAGTTCCCGATCACTGATCTCAAGTTTAATTTGCCTTGCAGCAATATCAATCGAAATCATATCTCCATCTTGTACAAGGGCTAACGGACTTCCTAATGCAGCTTCAGGAGCAACGTGTAAAATCACTGTACCAAAGCTAGTTCCGCTCATGCGCGCATCACTTATTCTCACCATGTCTTTAACGCCTTTAAGCTGCAGCTTTTTTGGAATTGGGATCATTCCCCATTCCGGCATTCCGGGTACGCCCTTGGGTCCTGCGTTTCTTAAAATCATAACACTTGCAGCATCAATAGGTAGTTCCGGATCGTCAATTCTGGCCAGCATATCCTCGTAAGAATTAAATACAACTGCCCGGCCACTATGATGAAGGAGTTCTGGTGAAGCAGAAGCAACCTTGATTACAGCGCCGTCTGGTGCCAGATTGCCGGTCAGGATGGCGATGGCGGGAAGATAGCTGATGGCATCCGATAGCGGTTTTATGACCTTCTGGTCGAGCGATTTGCTGGTGAGGGTCAGTTCGCCCATCGTTTTTCCAGTATAGGTTTGTACGGAGGGATCAATAAGGTGTTCTAAGTTTTTCAATACTGCGGGAATGCCGCCCGCTTCATCGAACTCATCGATAAGATGGGTTCCAACAGGCTGTACATTAACAATACAGGGAACTGCCTCTGCTGTTTTATTAAAGATATCTGGATATAATGATATATTTAATCTTCCCGCCAGTGCAGTAAGGTGAATCATGGCATTTGTTGATCCTCCTAAAGCCATAAGTAAGGCTGCAGCATTTTTAAAGGCAGATAAGGTAAGGATGTCAGAAGGCTTAAGGTCTTCCCGGACCATTTCTACAATACGCTTTCCGGCTTCTTTAGATAAGCGGGATCTTTCCGGGCTGTCAACAGGGAGCGTGCTTAAGCCTAAGGGCATCATTCCCAATCCTTCCAGAAGACCATTCATTGTTGCGGCGGTTCCCATTGTATTACAGGATCCTGCACCGCAACTCAAACTCCTGCCAATGTTTTCCCATTCTTCCTGTTCAATGTTACCGGTTCTGAGTTCGTCCCAGTATTTCCAGAGATCAGTGCCGCTGCCCAGGCGCTTACCCTTATGTATACCCACTTCCTTAGGTCCTGCGTTGAGTTGTATTGTGGGAAGATTGGCACTAATTGCCCCCATAAGCAGACCAGGAACCGTTTTGTCGCAATTGCCTAGTAAAACCACTCCGTCTAAGGGATAAGCACGCAAATTTTCTTCAACATCCATAGACAATAAATTCCTGTACAACATTGCGCTGGGCTTCATCAGTTCTTCTCCCAGAGTAATGACCGGAAATTCCAGTGGAATACCGCCGGCTTCATAGATGCCTTGCTTTACCTGAGCCGCTACATCTCTTAGACTGATGTTGCAATTGTTGAGTTCGGCCCAGGTATTGGCAATGCCAATGATGGGTTGTCCATGGTAAAGGTCCATGTCTATCCCGCTGGAACGCAGTGCGCCTCTGTGTAGCAGGCCTGTTTCATTGGCCCCATAAAACCATTGGTGGCTACGTAACGGAGTTTTCATGTGAAGTGTAAGTAAGGTTATTTATGCGATCAGCAGGAGTTTTATCAATAGATTTTCTTTTGTATTCCCAAACTGTTATCACTATAGTGCTGATTAATACCAGCAGACCACCAGCTAAAGACATCAGGTTCAGCTTCTCATGCAGAAACAAAACAGCAATAGGAAGGCCGAAAAAAGTGATCAGAAAGTTTGATAAAGCAACTTGTATGGCCTCGAGGTTTTTTAATGCTTTAAAAAAAAGGATCATCGATAAGAAATTATGAAATATGGTCAATAAGGCAAGACCAATCCATGTTCGCAAAGTGAAAACAGGAATGGTTTTCCATATATGGCCTTCATAATGCCATACTAATGGAAATAACAAGATGACCATGAATATATACGTGTAGAAAAGCATTTCGATTTCCGTATAATCGGCGGCGATTTTTTTACATAAGGTATTGTAAAGGCCACTGCCAAGTACACCGGTGAAAATAAGAAGATTACCAATGGTGTATCGGAGGTTCAGGTTCAGACCTGCCATGTCTTTTATTGAGCAGAGAATTACCCCGGTAATGGCTATGGCAAAACTAACCCAGCGAAGCGGGTTCATCTTTTCTTTTAACAACCATACGGCAAATAGGGCAGAAACAACGGGTAAGGTAAGATTTATAATAGAGGTTGTACTGGCGGTTGACTGCTGTGTGCCAAAAGTCATAAGCACCTGCGCAGGAAACTGCCCTGCAATAGCCAGCAATATAAAAATCTTCAGGTCACTGAAACTTCTGTTCTTATTCGCTTTTACATCCTTGTATACAAAAGGCAGCATAAAAATGGAAGACAGCAGCATTGGAATAAAGACGGTGCTAAAAGCACCCACCTGATCCTGGACCAATTTAATAGAGGTAAATTGAAGGGACCACATGAGATTACATGCGAAAAGAGCGCTCCAGGAAATAAGTGATCGTTTCATACGCGGTTCTAATGTAAACATTTTTGCAGTTTTTTGTAAACATATTGTTTGCACCTGCCGTAAAAACCCCGGAGTATTTGATGTAAAGGAATTGCTAATGTTGATCTGGTCTATTGTTAACGGAATATTAATTCTAAGTTATATTTGTGGTTTACAGATAGAAAACCTTATAATTCCTTGTATATTAGGTATACAAAAAAAAGCCCTGACATCCATCATGGCTTTTTATTATCAACTAAACCTAAACTTATAAATATTAACCAGATATTTATAATGCAAAGCTAAGGGCTTATTGTTAAGTTCTTGTTACCCCGTCGTTATCTTCTTTTTAAACTTGACAAATGTTCGTTCTGCCGTTGCACGGTTTGCCGGTACGGTATTAATTCAGGAACGAAGATGGAAAGGGGCTAAAAAATAAAAGGAAGTGTCTTTTCAGATGCTTCCCTTTATTTTTCATAGTATAGATGTACCTCTTTTATAGCAGGAATGATGCCAAAATCACAAACTTGGCTTGTAAAATCGGAAATAATAGATTGAAAAGGAGATGATAAGGCATATAAGGCTAAGGAATTCAGGTCTTAGCAGTAAAATGAGGTAAAAAAGAGATACAAACAGGCAAAAGATGAGGAGTAGATATTTAAAGACATTCATTCCTGTTAACAGGACAGTACTCCTGAAGAGAAATGAGATGCTTAGGCCAAAAATACAACTCATTAAACTCAGCAAAAACGGAAATTTAGAAAAGAGCCAGAGTGTTTCAGGTAAAGTGATAAGGAAATAGACCAGAGCAAAAGAAAAAAACAATTTTATCCGGCTTAAGGGTAGGTTTCGAAGTAAGTGCAGGCGGCTTTCCTGGAATTGTTGTTCCTGGTAAATTAAAAAGCTGTGTATGGTCGTTACGCTCAGTATAATCAAAGGAGCGATCTGCTGGTCTGCGGCATCAGGAAACAGACGGAATAAAGCGGTCATGGCCAGAAGAGAAAGTACTTTTATAAGGATATAAAGGAGCTTTCCCTGATCAAAAATGCGATAGATAAACAGCGTTGAAAAATGTTTAGTGTGTTTTCTGCTCAATCTAATGAGTATAGAAGATGTACCAGCCCTTTCAGGGCGGTTAACCAGGAAGAGGTACAAACTGGCGCTTATGAGTGCCAGCAAAAAGATATAAAGGAGTGTAAGTAGTGGTATGAGCCAGGAGTGATAGATGGTGCCCAGAACGGAGGCAAAGAGCCAGTAACCTATTAAAGGAAGGGAGATGGCGAGTTGTGTCATCAGCCAGGCCTTAAATTGTTTTGCCCGGCTGTAGGATGTCATACTGTAAAATAGAAAACGATTTTCATTCTGCTTTAACTGTCTTGCAACAAACTGCCAGCTTTTAATGGTGTACAGAAGCCATAAAGTGAATACCATCAGCATCACCAAAGGAGAGGTGATGAAGGTCATCATGAGCATTAGGTGATAAAAAACAGATTCTTCCTGCCGATAAACGCCGGCGGTTTTAATAAAAAAACAATAACTGATAATGCTGACAAAAAAGAAGAGTAAGAGGCCGGAGTTTTCTTTGTAAAACTTCCAGGCGAAACCTTTGAGCAGGATATTTAACAGCGGCATCAATTAAATTTAAGAGATTTATTTTCTATTAAAATTTCCCTTGTGACAGGGATTCCGGAATTTTCCAGAGGCTGATGTGAAGCCAGAATAAAATTAGTCCCGTAATGTTGATAATGTGCTGTGATCCATTTGTATAATATTTCCAGGGATGCAGTATCTACGGTAATCAGCGGTTCATCTAACAAGATCAATCTGGGTTTGCCGAGAAATGCAAGTGTAAGGGATAGCTTTTTGAGCATACCACTGGAATAGGTACCTATAGGTTGATCTATATAAGTCAGCATGTCCATGCTTTCTAAGTACTGGTTTTGCTGACCAGGTTCGGCATCTTTCGCCTCGGCAAACATGGTGACCAACTCATTTCCGGTTAGAAATTCAGGAAAAACAGGCTCTGCTTCTGCAAAATTTACCAGCCTTCTGTACGTTCTTGGGTTCTTTTTCAGGTTAATCTGTTTATTCAACAGGATGTCTCCATCAAAGTGAATAAGGCCTGCTAAAGATTTCAGTAAAGTACTCTTTCCCGTTCCATTTCCTCCTTTTAACCAGTAGATCCCGGGATCAACATTGAAATCAGGGATGTTTAAAACCGTATTGTTCTGATATTTTTTTTGAAAGTTGATCAATGTCAGCATAGGTTTTAGAGGTGAGCCAGGAAGATTTGTTACAATATCCCGTCCTCACCTCCCAAACAAACACTACGACAATTTATGGTCTGCAACCTTTTTTGAAATCTTATTTTGAGGTCTTAAATATTGACTCAGTTTCTCAAAAATGGATTCATAGGTAACCAGATCCGGAAATCCGAGCCCCATCCTGATGCCATAAACCGGTAGCTGTTTGTTTAAGTTCCAGTTTACCTCATTGTGGTAGATATTCAGTTGCTTTAAATAAGGTATGATCTCACTGATGATAGAAGGCTTACTTAGCCTTAATACAGCGGCGAGTGAGGGGTATTGCGTTTCTACTGTTGCAAGATCTGACAGATGTTTGGTGCAAAGTACCTTTAACATACGGAATTTCTCCATGTAATAAAGGTTGAGTTTCTCTCTGCTGATGATATAATTATATACAGGAAGGTTTTGAACAGTGATGATGAGTTGTTCGTCCAGATTTAGTTCATGGTCTGAAATGATACTGTTTTCAGTTAAAACCGGGTGGTTGTAATTGGGAAGTTCTGTCCCGATGATCAGCGTATTCATGGTGCTGTGTTTTAAGGGTGATTTAATTTCCATTGTATAAATGTTAATTAAAACTACCACTTCTTGTACTCCTGGAGAATGGGGAGTGGGTAGAAAGGCAAAAGGTATAGACGAATGACAGAGATGGGGGGCTGGTCTAAATCTCCTGCCCGGCCTTTGGTTGATATTTCCATCTTCTGTGACTCCAAAGCCAGTAAGCTGGTTCCTCCCGAATGATGTTTTCGAGCATCCTGGTATGTAATTCTGTGATTTCAAATTCTGCGGTTTCGGCAGGTTTTAAACAAAGCGGGATACAGTCAACCGTATAATAGCCTCTTTTGATATAATTGATCCTGAAATAAAATATGGGCTGGTTTGTCTTTCTGGCAATTTTCTCAATGCCCAGCTGAACGGATGTTTGCTGATGCATGAAAGTTGTCCAGTAGTGCGATTCATCTTTCGACGGGGCCTGATCATTCCCGAAACTAAACATGCTTGGTGAATTTTTACTCTGCTGCAAAGCCCTTAAGGTTTGGCGCATGGCAATTAATTTGTTTCCAAATCTGCTGCGTACTTTTTTAAACCAATTGTCAAAAACAGGATTGCTCAAGGGTTTATAAATAGGGTAATGGTCGGCTGAAAAATTTAAACCAATGCCAAGCGTACCCCATTCCCAGTTGCCGTAATGGGCCGAGCAGATCAGGATACTTTGTCCATTTTTCAAGTAAGCTTCCACCTGCTCCTTATTTTTAAAAACAAAGCGTTTCTCAATTTCTTTCTTCGGGATATTGTTCATTTTGACAATCTCGAAAATCAGGTCTGACAGGTATTGGTAAAAACGCTTCTCTATTGCGTCAATTTCTGCTGCTGTCTTATCCGGAAGCGCCTTAATCAGATTTTCTCTAACGACCTTTCTTCTGTAACCAAAGATGGAATACAACAGGATGTAAACAACATCAGACAAAATATATAAGACCGATAAAGGAAGGAGAGAGAAAAGACTAAGGAAAAATATACCTACATAGGAAAAATACCTTTTTATCATCATAAGCATGAGTTGTGGTGCAAAATTAGCAACCGACCTAAAGAAATATGCCATTAAAATGTAGATTTTTATTTTTGGAGGTAGGAAGCGAGAGTCTGTAAAAACTATATGATTACCTATTGGTTTATTAGGTATGAAAACGAATAAAGTTTACTTGTCACTTGCATTGGGAGCGGGCGCACTGGCACTTTTATCAGCTTCCTGCAGAGTATCCATTCCGAAAGGTGCTGAAGCAGTTAAACCTTTTGATAAGGCAAAATATCTGGGAAAATGGTACGAAATTGCCCGTCTGGATTTTAAATATGAAAAAAACCTGAACCATGTAACGGCAACTTATACGGAGGATGATGAAGGGCTGATTAAAGTAGATAACAGGGGCTTTGACGTGATAAAAGGGAGATGGAAGAATAGTGTTGGAACGGCGAGACCTGTGAAGGATCCTGAAGAGGGTAGGTTGAAGGTGTCTTTTTTTGGTCCGTTTTATGCCGGCTATAATGTTATTACTATTGATCCGGATTACCGTTATGCACTTGTTGTGGGGAATAATTTAAAATATATGTGGATTCTTTCCATAGAGAAAACTATACCAGAAGCGGTTAGATTAGCGTATCTGAATAAAGCTAAAGCTTTAGGTTATGATATTGACGCCCTGGTCTGGACGAAACAGGATTAGCGTTACGATATGGAGGTTATGACCCGGATGCATTGATGAATATCATGTTAATTGTTTTTTTGCTGGAATTAACACTATATTTAATTTCAGCTAACATTAACCAAATATTTTTGAGCAGAAATGCTAAACTACATCCGGGATATAAAAGAAGGGGATCATGTATCTTTTGAAATAGCTTTTAAGTTATGGCATAAGAAGGTATTTGCCTTTTTTTTTAAAAAAACAGCTTCTGAAGATCAGGCACAGGAGCTTACCCAACTGGCTTTTATAAAGCTATGGAACTTTAGACATACGCTGTCTGATGAACATGAATTTGATCTGCAGCTATTCAGGATTGCGAAAACAACCCTGCTCGATTATTTTAAAAAAATGGCCTGTGAGGAGCGCAACCTTAGACGGTATTATGATGAAGCTGGAGAAGAAAAGGCAGCACATAGTGATGTTTTTGAGGCCCGTCAGGAATTGGAACTTGCTTTAAGTGTACTTCCTCCAACCAGAAAAAAGGTTTTTCTCTTAAGCCGTTTACATGGCTATTCGTATAAAGAGATTTCTGAACAGCTTTCTATTTCGCCAAGGACGGTAGAAAAGCACATTTCTTTAGCCATTAAACAGTTAAGCGGCTATTCCTATGTTCCTGCTATTATTTTCCTCGCAGAATATCTTCGTTAATTTTTTTTTTACCCGTTACGGGTTTATCCCTAAACCAATCGTATTAGTAGTATGAGCATGTCAAAAGAGCTTCTGGACAAATATTTTAAAGGGCAATGCAGCCCTGAAGAGAAGCTTGTGGTCAGTAAATTTTTAAAAGGAGCAGATGATCTTCCTGAATATTTATTGGACAAAAATGAATGGGATGAGGTTACTGCAGCAAACATCTCTTCTGAAAAAACCGAAGAAATGTTTGCTGTAGTAAAAAAACAGATACAACCACATGCGTATAAATTAGATTGGATGAAAAAGGTTTCTGCTGCGGCAGTTATTCTTGCTCTGCTCAGTATTGGCTTATGGAAAGTAAATCAAAATTCTACAGATTTTGCACCTGTCAATATTCAGGTTCAGCCCCTTCAGAAAACGGCTTCAGTTTATTGGAAATCAATTGTGAATTATACGGATTACAGCCAGGAAATTAAGCTGCCAGACCATTCGGTTGTAAAAATATATCCGGGAGGTGAGTTGAGGTATACCTTACCTTTCGGAAAAGACAAACGTGAGCTTTATTTGAAAGGCAAAAGCTTTTTCCAGGTCACTAAAGATAAGGTACATCCCTTTGTTGTATATGCTAATGGAATATCTACCACTGCTTTGGGAACATCTTTTACGATAACGGCATTGGAAAAGGGCAAGTTTATTAAGGTTCAGTTACATACCGGAAAAGTCTGGGTTAAAAATATAGATTCTGCTCATCAGATGAGGCATTTTAGCAAGATACTTCTGCCAGGCAATGAACTGGTCTATAACCTTAAGCTGAACAAAGTAAAAGTTAGTGACAGCAAAATTGAAATTAGGCAGGAGGATGAAATTAAGGAGCTGAATTTTACCCAGGCTTCTTTGGTTGATGTTTTTGCCAGATTAGAAGAGCATTATAAAGTTAAGATTAAATATTGCGCTGATGATTTGAAAGAGATGTCATTTACAGGAAGTTTGAAATTAACAACATCCATAGACACCATACTCGAAGAAATAGCTGAATTAAATAAACTAAAACAAACAAAAACAAACGGCGGCTACCTGATTAGTAAGTAAATCCAGAAATATATGATCGTAAAGTTATTCTGCTTCAATAGCGGACAGGGAATATTTTGTCGAAAAAACAACCAAATCACTACATATTATGCATAGAAAATTTACTACACATTTGCTTTTTTGCCTGCTGCTCATGGCAGTATCGGCCAAAACCTGGGCTCAGCAAAGTTCTGAGATAACCGGGATTGTTAAGGATGAAACAGGACAGCCCCTGCTTGGAGCCTCCGTATTTTTAACAAACACAAAAACCAGTGAGAAAAAAGGAGTTATTGTCAATAAGGACGGTAAGTTTTTAATTAATGGCCTCTCTGCAGGGGTACCCTACAACATTAGTGCTTCTTATATTGGATATACAACAAAAACAATTGAAAACTATGTGCTCAAAGCAGGAGAACAAGCAACATTGCTTATCCAGCTGAATCCTTCTTCAGCCTCTTTGTCTGATGTGGTTATTGTTGGGTATGGCAGTCAGAAAAAGAAGGATGTAACGACTGCAATTGCAAGCTTGAAATCTTCAGATCTGGAAAACCAGCCGATAAACAATGTTGCAGAAGCAATGGTGGGTAAAATGGCCGGGGTGCAGGTTTCACAAGGTGCGGGGACACCCGGTGGCGCATTGTCTGTTAAAGTTAGAGGAGTTGGTACCATTACAGCCGGTTCAAATCCTTTATATGTAATTGACGGGGTACCTATTTCTAATGATAACATCAACAATTTAAATACAAATGATATTGCCTCTGTTGAGGTACTGAAGGATGCTTCCTCTGCGGCTATTTATGGTTCCAGAGGTTCAAATGGAGTGGTGTTGATTACCACCAAGCAAGGGAAGAACGGCGTGTCGACTATCAATGTAAACAGTTATACAGGATGGCAGTCTATCTCTCATAAGATCAAAATGATGGATGCTTATCAGTACGCACAAATGGTGCTGGAATCCAGAAATAATACCTATGCCGATGCTATGGATGCCATAAACCGTAAAAATATAGCTTTAGGACTTCCGGTTGTCCCTTATAGTTTAAGCGATAACAACAGCACCCGTTTGCTGAAAGCCGGAGCCGGGAACACCAGTGCCGTGATGCCTTTGGAGGTACTTCCTTATTTGCAGGGGCAGCAAGGATTAACCAATACAGACTGGCAAGACCAGATTTTTAGAGTAGCTCCAATTCAAAGCCATTCTATTTCTGCTGCAGGTGGGAGTGAGCTGTTGAAGTATTACGCGTCAATGGAGTATTTTGACCAGGATGGGATTATCCTGAACAGCGGATTTAAACGCTACAGCGGAAGGTTAAATTTAGAAGGAAAAAAAGGGGTATTCAGGTATGGGGTGAACCTTTCACCTTCCGTGATCAATGAAAAAAGAGTGAATGCAAACGGTGCCTACTCCGCGGGTGGAATTGTAGCTTCAGCCTTACATTATTCGCCTATCTTCCCGGTATATAACAGCGATGGGAGCTATAACTTTGGACAAAACTCCTGGAGTACAAGTACCAATACGGTTGTTCCGGGTGTAGAAAAGCCAATAGGGGGGAATGGTGAAACACAAGCATGGAATCCTGTTGCACTTGCTATGCTTCAAAAAGATAATGTCGGATCAAACAGGTTAACTGGTAGTGCCTTTGTTGAAGCTGCTATATTTAAAGATCTGAAATATAAAATCCAGCTGGGAATAGATCTTTTTAACAGTTCGGAAGATACCTTCAGTCCGTCAACTATCCCAAAATCAAATAGTGCGGTAAATGAGCCTTCAGATGCTTCCGGTTCTTCCAGGACAATAAAGGAAACCAATTGGTTATTGGAACAGACTTTAAACTATAATAAGATGATAGGTGATCATAGCATCAGCGCTTTGCTGGGCTGGTCTGCGCAGAAGGATGATCTGAGCGGAAATTATGCTTTGGCAACAAAAGGCTTTATCAGCGATCAGATCAGTTATTTAAATGCAGGTTTGGTGACCAGTGGAACAGCAACCAGGCAACAATGGTCTCTGGCCTCCGGTATTGCCAGATTACAATACAGTTATAAGGGTAAATACTTGTTTACGGGTTCATTAAGGGCTGATGGCTCTTCGAAATTTGGTTCAAACAACAAATGGGGGTATTTCCCTTCTGCATCCGTTGGATGGAGGATGTCTGAGGAGAATTTTCTTAAGAATGTAGAATCCATTTCTGACCTTAAATTGAGGGCCAGTTATGGGCTTACCGGTAATTTTAATATCCCTGCTTACGGAGCACAGGGTGCAATGACAAACTATGGATATGTGCTGGGAGGAGCGGCACCGGGTGTTGTGAACGGCGCTGCGCCTTATGCGACACCAAATAATGATCTGAGATGGGAAAAAACAGCGCAGCTGAATGTAGGTTTCGATGCTTCGTTTTTCAAAAATAAGCTCACTCTGTCTGTTGATGTTTACAATAGCAACACCAAAGATCTATTGCTCGATGTACCGGTTCCCTTAACCACAGGATTTGCAACAGAATTGAAAAATATCGGAAAAGTGAACAACAAGGGGATAGATATAAATTTAGGTACTCAGCAACAATTTGGTGGTGTAAAGTGGACTGCAAGTGCCAATTTCTCCAAAAACATCAACAAAGTAGTGGAGTTGGGGCCTGGAAATGCAGATATCATCAAAACAGGATCTGTAGCCAATGCTTACTTTTTAACCCGGGTTGGAGAGCCGATCGGATCCTATTATTTGCCGGTTGTTTTAGGTGTGTTTAAAAACCAGGCAGAAGTAGATGCTTATCCTCATTATAAAGATACACAAGGAAACTACGATTTAAACACTTCTAAACCAGGTGATTTTAAATTTAAAGATGTAGATGGCGATGGCGTGATCGATTTAACAAAAGACAGGGAAATTGTAGGTAATTATTTGCCAAAGTTCACTTATGGTTTTGCAACATCAGCCGAATATAAGGGCATTGATTTAAGTGTTGCCCTGCAAGGCGTTTACGGAAATAAGATCCTGAACTTGTCGAGAAGGTATTTTGCAAATAAAGAGGGGAATATGAACAATATGATCAGTTCTTTAGATCGTTGGGTATCTGAAAGTAATCCTGGAAGCGGACAAGATGTGCGTGCAAACCGGGTTGCCAAGGGAAGTAATGGTACCACCTCTACCTGGCATATTGAAGACGGATCTTATTTAAGAATCCGCAATATTGCACTCGGTTATACCTTTCCTTCCGATCTGGTCAAGAAAATGTATTTATCTAAGCTGAGGTTATATGTCTCTGCACAAAACCCTTTTACGTTTACCAAATACACCGGTTATAATCCTGAGGTAACCAACAGGTCTGCTGCTACGACAAATGGCGAAGACTATGGTGTTTATCCAACCTCCAAAACTATATCAATAGGTGTTAACATTACTTTATAAACTAAGAACCATGAAAAAATATATTATATTCTCACTTACTTGTGGTTTAATGATAACAGCCACATCTTGTAAAAAATTCCTTGACCTGAAACCTCTTGATTCTTATACTGAAAATACATTCTATGTAGACGAAAAAGGTTTACAGGGCGGCTTAATCAGTTGCTACGATGCTTTGCAGACGGACAGTCTTTATGGGAATAATTTGCTCACCCTCGGTGAGATACGTGGAGACAATGTGACCGACAATGACCCTGGTTCTGGTGCCGGTGTTCGCAATCAGATAGAGGTTTTTTCAGAAACTCCGGCCAATAATATTCTTGCGGCTTCCTGGCAGGGACATTACAAAGCGGTTTACCGAAGTAATCTTATCTTAGACCGTGCGCCTGGTATTAACATGAATGAGGGCGCTAAAAATCAGATCGTTGGACAGGCTAAATTTATCAGGGCCCTTAGTTATTTTAACCTGACCCGTTTATGGGGCGATGTCCCCCTGGTGCTGAAGGTGCAGAAAACAGAAGAGGCCAGAGCAAACAGCAGAACAAGTTCTGCTCAGATTTATCAGCAGATCATTGCTGATTTAACAGATGCTGCTGTAAAACTACCTGTTTCCTGGCCTGATGCACAAAGAGGAAGGGCGACAAGTTATGCGGCTTCTGCTTTGCTGGCTAAGGTCTATCTGTATCAGAAGAAATATGATCTGGTTACTTCTACATTACAGCCCGTGATCGCTGCAATCTATGCGGGTACTGTGTTGTCAACTGTGCCTCAGCCAGCCACATTTCCGAACAGTTTGAAAACCAGTAAGGATATTATTTTTGCGGTACAATATCTTGCCGGAGGTGTTAAAGAAGCTGTTAACCAAGACAACCGCTACAGAAATAACAGCAATACCAACACCATCACTTTGCCGCAGAGTTTATTTGAAGCAGGTGATAACCGTAAGGCACTGGTTGCTCCAACAAATATTGGAAACCGTCCGGGAAAATTCAATAATCCGGTATCCAACAATACCGAGACCAGCAGTGATTTTCCGGTGATCCGCTGCGCTGACGTATTGCTGATGTATGCAGAGGCCTTAAATGAGCTTGCTTATGGTAATGCTGATGCTTTTACTGCACTGAATGCAGTGAGAACAAATGCAGGTATTCCGATAAAAACTCCTGCAATGCTCCCACTTCAAAGCGATTTCAGGAAAGAGGTGTATTTACAACGCAGGCTGGAACTGGCTCTGGAAGCTGATAGATGGTTTGATATTGTGAGAACCAATCAAATGGGAGCGGTTTTTCCAGGTATACCTGCGTTTAGAAGTTTGTATCCTGTTCCTCAACCGGAAATTGATAACATTACCAATAAAACCGGCTGGCAAAATACCGGTTATTAAATGCCGAAAATAAATTGGAGGCCCGGAATTTATACTTTCCGGGCGCTCTTTAATTTTAAATATATTTGATGATAAATTAAATTCTATGAGAGTTCTGTCTTTTTTGATCTGTTGTGGGTTCTTGTCTTTTCATGCTTTGGCTCAAAAGGCGGGGCCTGATAAAGCATACGTTTTACAGAGTACTCATAATCCGGTTCAGTATAAAAATTACTACTTATTTACGTTATTGCAGAAAGATCAGGCTGTAAAGAAAATGATCCAGGATGATCAGGCTCTGAATACTGTTTTAAAGGATAAAGAGGTAAAGATCAATAATGCGTTAAAAAGTTGTACCGGGGATATATCCTGTTTTACATCAGCAGTTAGATTTAGTGCCGATGAGGTCCGTGTAGTGGCGGAACGTTTAAACAGTCTGTTCAAAACAGACAATGCCTTAGATCTTCTTGTTAAGAATCAATTGATCCCATCGGGATGTTATAACAGCTATGCAGATCTTGCCCCAAAAGACCTGTTGATTAAAGCATGGGAACAGGATGCTAAAGCTGTTAACTATGCAATTGATGTGTATGTTGAAGGCCGGAAGCCCAATTATCCGGCAATAGATTCTATAGGTTTCAATGTAAAAGATAAAAGCTACCCGGAACTTGTTAAAACCAATGCTTTGTTAAGTCTGGATACGAAAAACACCTTGTTTTTTGAACCATCAATGCAGTTTGCTTTGATTGCCCTGGAAATTAATGAAAGAAACGATGCTGCGGATTATGAGCCGATGGTCAGCACAGTCAATAAAGAAGCGCTATTGTCTATTCAAAAAACAAATTTTAAACAATATAAATACAGTTTGATCCTGGTACCGGGCGAAGGTCCTGAGGAACGCGATACCGAATTGAGCGCTGGTGGAATGTTGCGTTGCCGTCTGGCAGCAGAACAATATCGGAAAGGTGTTGCGCCTTTTATTATGGTCTCCGGAGGAAGGGTTCATCCATATAAGACCAAGTACAGCGAGGCTTATGAGATGAAGAAATTTCTAAAAAATACCTTGCAAATACCAGAAGAAGCCATTTTAATGGAGCCACATGCAAGGCACACCACCACGAATATGCGTAATGCTTCCAGAATCATGTTCCGGTATGGAATTCCTATGGATCAGCCAGCTCTGGTGGTGACCGTAAAATCTCAAAGTATGTACATCAGCGGGGTTATGCCTCAGCGTTGTGTGCAGGAACTTGGATATGTGCCTTACCGTATAGGAAAGCGCTTGTCTGATCAGGAACTGGAATTTTATCCGGATACCATGTCACTGCAGATTGATTTTGATGAGCCATTAGATCCATAGCTTGTTTTAAAAAAAGAAAATCATCATTGGGTTGTCAGATGTGCCCAATGATGATTTTTGAAATTTCTGCCGCGTCGCTGTAAACCATAAAATGCCCGCCGCCTTTTATCAAAAGGTCGGGTTTTGTGTATTTAGCAGGCAATACATTGTCGTTTGTACCGTGAATACGGGTGAGGTTTGCGGGTATTTCTTTGTTTCTCCAGTTTAGGATGCAGGTTAAAGCCCATTTCATAAAATAAGGATCGCTGTCTGCAACCAATTGTTTTAGTAAAGAAAGTTCCTCACTTGTTTTACCGCCAATAAACTTTAAACCAATAGAATTGCTTTGTTTCATCAGGCTTACCGGAACCATCTTTTCAAGATGAAGGAAACCCGCAGTTCTGTAATACCAGGGCAACTGGGTATAAACAGGGATGCTGGAAATAAGGAAAGTATGTAAAGGTTTAAGCTTCTTAGCGATCTCCGTGGCCAGCATCCCACCAAAGGAAAGACCAATCAGATAAAATGGAACAGTAGGATCGATGCCATCAGACAGTCTTGCTGCATAGCGCTCCAGTGACTCTTTAGGTTGGGGTGTAATCCAGTCGAGATGGATCAACTCAACGTCGGCAGGGAAAATCAGCCTTCTGAAGGCTCTTCGGTCCGCTCCTAGGCCACTAATGAAGTATATTCTTCGCATTTCTTATATGACTTCATAATGTTCAACAACTGGAAAAGGATCATAAAAATGATGGAGTAATGCTTTCCATTTCTGATATTCTGCGGAGGTCCGGAAGCCAACCGTATGGTCTTCCAGGGTATTCCATTTAACCAGTAAAATATACTGGTGGTCGTGTTCTATACATTTCTGCAGTTCGTGGCCAAGGTAACCTTCCATCGATGAAATGATTTCCTGTGCTTTTGAAAAAGCAAGTTCAAATTCTGTTGTTTTTCCTTGTATAATATGTAATATGGCTACTTCGAGGATCATATTCATAAATGTATAAATAACGATCCGTAAAACGGGACTGAAAAGGAAAGATTCTGTTAAGCGAATTCGTAAATAATCTGGCAGTCTATTCGTGCAAAACAAGAATGGCTTTAATCGACTTATTCATGACCTGGTTTACGGTGCTTCGGTTAAAGATGCGGTAAAGCATGTTGTGGTGGTGTTTAACCACACAAAGGATGTCGGTTTTATTGTTGACAACGAAATCCATAATGCCGTCAGTTGTGCTGCTGTGGCTAATGTAATTAAACTGCAGGGCGACAGGTTTGAAATAGTCTTTCAGCAGCCTTTCTCCCGTTATAGCAGGGGAAATGTCTAATTTGTCCATTACGTTTAATACATGGAGAACATCAGTTTCGAAAGCCTGTATAACTTCTTTTAAAATGTGAACATCTGTTGCTGACAATTCTGTAGAGAAATCTGTAGCGAGCGTAATAACCGGTTTTTTAGAAGGCTTGCTTTCCAGTGGAACGATCAGTGTTGGTAATTTAAGTTTGGAAACGATCATGTTTGCAGTACTGCCTACAATACCAGAAATACCTGTTGATCCAGTAATTCCCATGATCAGCAGCTCGGCAGGATGATCTGCTATATGGTTGGAAATAACTGCATTTAAAAAGCCAACTGCACATAGGGTAGTTACTTTCACTTGGGTATATGCCTTCTGATCACTGAGGCTTTTTGTCCAGTGCGCCAGCGCCTGCCTTTTTGAATTGTAATAATTCTCTATGTAAATCGCGTTATAAATCGAATTGTCAATGCCCTCGGTGGGATGGATGGCATGAATAGCACATACCTCGAAATGAAGGATGCTGGCCAGTTCCAGAGCGTATTCCATGGCATTGCTGGCACAATTTGAAAAGTCAGTTGCAACAAGTATCTGTTTCATGGGGAGAGATTAAGAGGATTAAAGGAATAAGCGAAAGAGAGCGAACAAAGCTAATGCCAATGCAATGCATACGGGAAGGGTAAGTACCCAGGCCATAGCAATATTTTTTAATGTTCCATTGTTCAGATTGCTGGCTCCGCCCTGGGCAACCATAGCACCGGCAATTCCACTGGAGAGGACATGTGTCGTACTTACCGGAAGGCCAAGTCCGGTACTTAAGCCAATTGTTGCAGCACCGACAATTTCTGCAGTTGCACCTTGGGCATAATTCAAATGCTCGTTGCCGATTTTTTCGCCAATGGTTACCACAATCCTCTTCCAGCCAATCATGGTACCCAGGCCCAGCGAAATGGAAATTGCTGCAATTACCCATATTGGTGAAAAGTCGGTCACCTTATTTAAAGCCTTATAGGAATCTGTAAGGGCTGATAGATCCTGTTCAGACATTTGAATAGCGGGATTTTTACTAAGCTCTTTTAGTTCTCTGGTCACCTTTTCAATGTCCTTTCGGAATTTAAAAATCTCCGCAGTACTTCCTTTGGCGTTCCCGCCAATTTCCTGTTTGGTTTGTTCGATCAATTTCTTTGCTGATAGAATAGGAACCGCGTTTTTTGTATTGTCAGCCAACAGATGTTGTAAAGGTTGCTCCGCAGTATTAAGTGTATTCAGTATCTGCTGGTTGGTGATGGAATGATCTATAGCGAATTTTGCAGGTAGAAAAGTAATCAGGATCAGCATCAGTAAACCTACACCTTTTTGTCCGTCATTACTTCCATGAAAGAAGCTCACCAGGGTACAGGTCGTGATGAGCAGTAACCTGACAAATACCGGTGGCTTATCCTCATCGCCCTGAGGGATATGAAAAAGCTTTTTTGCTTTAAGTATATTTTTAATGAAATACATCAGGAGTACAGAAGCTCCAAATCCAAATATAGGGGAGAGAATAAGAGACAGACCTATTTCTTCCGCCTTATTCCAATTTACGCTGCCACCGTAGTAATAGGTAAAACCAATACTGCCACCGATCAGCGCACCAATCAGGGTATGAGAACTGGAACAGGGAATACCAAGATACCATGTTCCTAAATTCCAGAGTATAGAAGAAATCAATACCGCTAATACCAGGCAGGCACCTACCTGTACAGGGAGATTCATCAGTTCATCCAGGGGGACTAGTTTTAAGATGCCCATGGCTACAGCTACACCTCCGGCAAAAACACCAAGGAAATTCCAGATTCCAGACCAGGGCACGGCAATCTGGGGTTTTAAAGCTTTTGTATAAATAACGGTAGCCACAGCGTTTGCTGTGTCGTGAAAGCCGTTTACAAATTCAAAAGCCAGTACTGTGGCAAGACAAATAAAAAAGACGATTAAAACCGGATGGCTTAAATCAATTTCTCCAAGCAGTGGAAGGGTAATGAGACTAAGCGTAGATAACATGTGTTCTTTGAATAGTTCGTTTGCCAAACATCTGGTTTTTAGATGGGTTACGATGCTACTTAAAGTTAAGTTATTGTTATGCTATTGTTGCCTGGCCCAGCCGGATACAAGACTAAAAATAGGACCTGCTATTTAGAGTTCAAATTTCATTAAAATATCCAGTTGCTCATCATCGCCAAATCTGAAGATGTGTGTAGCGAAATTTGTAAACTGATTCTTTTTGTAGAAGGCAATAGCCTTAATATTCTTTTCCCACACCCCAAGCCAAAGGTTATCCACATGATTTTTTCTGGCAATTTCTAGGGCATTGTTCAGCAGAAACTGACCCGCTTTTTGACCCTGAAATTCTTGCAGTATGTAGATGCGTTCTACTTCCATTGTGTTCTGGTCCTGCAAATCTGTTTGTGCACTTCTTAAATTTAATTTTATGTATCCAATGTATTGTTTTTCAGTGTTTAATGCGGCGTAAAATGCCGAATCAGGATTTGATAACTCTTCTTTTAATTTCTTAATACTAAAATTTGTATCTAAATAATGTTGCATATTTTCTGCAGAATTGTAGGGGGCATAGGTCTCGAAAAAGGTTTTTTTGGCAAGTTTTTGAAGTGCTGAAACCGCAGAAATATCCAGATGTACAAGGGTGAAATTCATGCCCAAATTTAGGTCAAACCGGGGTAATTAACAAAACCTGTGGATAAGCGAGAGTTATCCACATTTTGCCGGAAAAACGTCTTTTAAAGGATTGCTTTTTAGTGGCTTAATGATTAGGATAAGTTTATGTTTTTTTGTTGGTAATATTCTTGATCTTCGCAATCCCAAAAAAGAAGGAAGCTTTTTTCAGGGGCGAATAAAGAATAAATAACAACATCAAATTAATTAAAATGTCTATGCAGAATACTTGTACCGCAGTGTGGAATAACTCACTTCAAACAATTAAAGCCAGCATCCCAAGCCAAAGTTATAAGACGTGGTTTGAGCCCATCTCTGCTTTAAAATTAGAAGGAAACGTTTTAACTGTACAAGTACCAAGTTTATTCTTTTATGAATGGCTGGAAGAGCATTATGTAGGTCTTTTACGCAAAACGGTAAAGCAGGAACTTGGAGAGGAAGGACGTTTGGAATACAATATCGTTGTAGACGATAAAACATCCAAAAACAATTCTGTATCTACAAAAGCGCAGACAGTACCTGCTTCAACACCGGCAACAACCTCATCAACAGGTAAAGATCTGAGAAACCCTTTTGTTGTACAGGGTGTTAAAAGATTGAATGTTAATCCTCAACTTAACCCTAACTATACTTTAGAGAATTACATCGAGGGAGATTGTAATCGTCTGGCGCGCTCTGCGGCCTTCGCTGTTGCAGCAAAACCAGGGGGGACATCCTTCAACCCTCTTATGATTTACGGTTCGGTAGGGCTGGGCAAAACACACCTGGCACAGGCTATTGGAAATGAGATCAAAAGTGTATACCCTGAAAAGCTGGTTATTTTTGTTTCCTGTGAAAAGTTCTGTCAGCAGTTTGTCGAATCGTTGAAAAACAATACCATCAATGATTTCGTAAATTTCTACCAGGCCATGGATGTGATCATTATGGATGATATCCACAACTTTGCAGGGAAGGAGAAGACTCAAGATATCTTTTTCCATGTTTTTAACCACTTACACCAGTCTGGCAAACAAATTATTATTACCTCCGATAAGGCACCAAAAGATTTATCCGGATTGGAAGAGCGTTTGCTGAGCAGATTCAAATGGGGGCTTTCTGCCGATCTGCAAATTCCTGATCTGGAAACCAGAATGGCTATTCTGAGAAAAAAGACAGCTCAGGATGGTGTTAATGTACCTTCGGAGGTTGTTGAATATGTTGCTCATAATATTGACAACAATGTTCGTGAACTGGAAGGTGCTATGGTTTCCCTGCTCGCACAGGCAACTTTGACTAAAAAGGAGATTGATCTGCCTTTGGCTAAATCGTTATTGAGAAATTTCATCAAAAATACCAGCAAAGAAATTTCTCTGGAATATATTCAGAAAGTTGTCTGTGAGTATTTCGAAGTTCCTTTTGATCTGGTGAAGTCGCCAACACGTAAGCGCGAAGTGGTACAGGCCAGACAGATTTCTATGTACCTGTCTAAGAGTCTGACTAAATCTTCTTTAAAGAGCATTGGCGCTTTTTACGGAGGCCGCGACCACTCTACAGTAATCTACGCGTGCCAGACTGTTGAAGATCTGATTGACAGCGATAAAAAATTCAAAGGGTATGTAACAGATATCCAGAAAAAACTAAGCATGAGCTAATTCAAACGACTATAAAAATCATGACTATAAATGCTATTACGATAACCACCGCTCTGGTGGTTATCCTTTTTGTTCCTTATCTGATCAGTATCATTAGAAAAGTTCAAAATTATCAGATTCCTTTATTAAAGGCACTCCATCCTTTTTATACTAAAGAAATGAATGAGGCTGCTCTTTTGAAGGCGCGTTTATCTCCAATTGTTCGCGAAATGGAAACTCAGGCTATGGCTAAGTTTGTAAAGCACTGGACTTCAAAATTTGAAACAACAGGACTCTCGGAGCAGGATGTTCTTGAACTCAATGCAAAGATAGAGAGTGGAGAACAAAATCAGGTTGATGGCCTGCTGGCATTGCATCCTGAGGGCAGAAAACAGTTTGAGCAGATGAATGCACAGTTACTGGAAAAGGCTACACAGGAAACTGAAGTGATGGCATAGGCCATCAAGCTTTAACATTTGTGGTTATTGATTTTAATTTCAATTTCCAGTGTTGCGTGCTGGATATTCTGATGTTCAAGTTCGTGCTTTAGAATTCCTTTAATTTTTTGTGCCTGTTCCAGACTGGTGTGTTCTTCCACAATAATATGGGCCGTTAATGCATTTTGAGTTGTACTGATGGCCCACACATGAATATGATGAATTGCGTTTAAACCCTCTATTTTCAAGGCGGCCTCTTTGACTTTTTCTAGGTCAACATTTTCAGGTACGCCATCAAGCGAAAGGCGCAGGCTACCTTTCAATAAATTCCATGTACTGGCAATGATTACCGCACAAACAATCAGGCTCAAGACAGGGTCTATCCAGTAAACATGCGTGTAATGCATGATAATCCCCCGGCAACAAGCCCCAGAGAGACAAGTGCATCTGCAGCAAGATGCAGGAAAGCACTTTTTACATTCAGGTCTTTTTCTTTATCTCTAAAGAACATAAAAGCTGAAACTCCGTTGATCACAATCCCAATGGCTGAAACAATTGCAATGGTTAACCCTGGTAAGGGTTGCGGATTATTGAAGCGTGAAATGGCTTCGTATCCAATAGCACCAATGGAAATCAGTAATACAATGGCATTGAAAAGTGAAATCAGGATTGAAGATTTCTTGTAGCCGTAAGTATATGTACTGGTGGGTTTTGACTGATGAAGTTTGTAGGCGAGCAGGGATAAAGCCAGATGATGACCTGTACAATTACATAGACCAGGTTTAACACAATACCTGTAACGAAGGCTGTACCTATATTTGATAACTTAACTACCGCACCATGGTTATGTCCATGATGATCGTGTGTATGTTCTTGATGGTGTTCGCCCATTCTTTTTTATTTATAAAGATATCAAAAACAAAAGGTAATAAAATAGGGGGCTAAACCCAATATTATATAAATCAGATTGATCAAAACTCTTTTTTTTAGAATTAAATATGGTTTAATTGCTTTTATTCTTTAAAGTTTATGGATTTTAAGGTCAACCATTTATAAGTACAAATACAAATAGGATATTTGAAGTTCTTAGTACAACATACAGTTTGCTCTGTTACTATTAAACGTGCTTCATAACCTGAAAAGTAGTAATAAGTTGAAAGCATGGTGTTTTCCGGATGGAAATACCATGCTTATTTTTGTTATTAACGCCCGGCTGCGAGGCTAAAAGGTGCATGGCTGTAAATAGAAAAGGGACCAAAGTCTAGCGACCCGGTCCCTTTTTCATTAAATTAACGCTCTCGGTTCAAATATAGTTTTATTATTTTATGAAACAAATTTTTTGTTATTTCTTTCTTATTTGATTTTTTCAGCGCTTTGGTTTAGTTTGTTTTGCTCGAAATTGTCTACATGAACGGTATCGTACACCAACTGTTCGATATTGACCAGCTGGGACTGAACTTATTGCCTGTTTTGGCGTTTTATCTTCAGTTGGGGCCTTCTTTAAATCTGGCATTTAGTTGGTGGTAAGATTAATATGGAAAAGATGAGCTTTAAAATAGCATGGAGAAGCCTCTTCAAAAACAAGAGTTTTACGTTGATTAATCTTGGTGGATTAGCCATAGGATTAGCTGCGTCTTTGTTGTTGTTGATTTATGTGGCTAATGAATGGAAATTTAATAGTCAATACAATAATCCGGAAAGTATTTTTGAGGTCAAGGCAAATCAATTGAATGATGCTCAGGAAATTGTGAGCACAGGGGATCTTACACCAAATGCACTTGCTCCAACCTTGAAAAATGAATTTTCTGCCATACAGGATATTGCGAAAATCACAGGTGCAGACCAGGTGCTGATTGTAAATGAAAATGCTGGTATTAAAGTGCAAAATCGTTTCGCTGATGCGGATATTCTTAAAATATTGAGTTATAAATTTATAGACGGAAGTGCCGAAACAGCCTTTAGACAGCCTAATTCAATTATTTTAACCAGACATACAGCGGAAAGATTGTTCCCTAATACCACAGCTTTCAATAAACAGGTTAAATTTATGAACTTTGCGAAGTTAACCGTTACTGGAGTTATTGAAGATCTGCCGGAAAATATGAGTTATCGATTCGAAAGTCTGGTGTCATTGAATGAGAATCAAAGGATTTTTCCAAAATCATTACAATGGGATAATTTCTCTTTTTATACTTTACTTCGCTTAAGGCCGGAAATAAAGATAGACGATTTTAACGTGAGTCTGAAAGGTTTTATGCACAAGCACCATGATAAAATAAATGCAGAAATTTTCGGTTATCCGCTGTTGAAAAGCTATTTGTATGGTGATTTTGTGAATGGAAAACCTGTTGGCGGCAAAATACAACAGGTTCGGATATTTATTGGTCTTGCTCTGGGTATCTTGATGATTGCCTGTATCAATTTTATGAATCTGTCTACAGCAAGAGCAGGAAAAAGATCGAAGGAAGTGGGGATAAAAAAAACAATTGGGGCCAGTAGATACTCACTCATCAGTCAGTTTCTTTTAGAAGCTGTGCTCATGGTCTTATTCAGTGCTATCCTGGCTGTTATATTCGTGGAACTGAGCTTGCCACTTTTTAATAATTTACTGCAAACTAAACTTAGTTTGGCAACTTTGGGTTTATTTAACTGGCTTTGTGTGGCATTAGCTGTTTTATGTACTGCTATATTGTCTGGTAGTTATCCTGCTTTTTTTCTGTCTTCATTTGACCCCATCAGTACTTTGAAAGGTATTTCCAGATCCAATTCTTCCTCTGTTTCTTTGAGAAAGGTGCTGGTGGTGGTTCAGTTTAGTTTTGCAGTATTGTTGATTACCGGAACAATTGTAATTTATAAACAACTACAGTTCCTTAAAAACAGACCGGTTGGCTATGACAGCAGTGCATTGGTGGAAATGCCTCTGGAAGGGATGTTGTTTCAGAAATATGAAGCTTTTAAAAGTCGTTTATTGCAGTCAGGTGCTATAAGTGCAATGTGTAAAACCACGGGTAGTATCTCCAGCCAAAATTCTGTGACCAATGGGTTGGAATGGGACGGAATGTCTGCTGGTGATAAAAGTATTGGGTTTAACCAGATTATAACTACCAATGATTTTAGTCGGACTACTGGTGTTAAAATGTTGATGGGACGTGATTTTGATAAAGAAACCGCTTCCGACAGTGTAGGCATATTGTTAAACAAAAGTGCAATAAAGGCAATGAACCTTAAAGATCCAATTGGAAAAAAGGTGCTGTACCTAGGGGTGAGGCGAACTATAATCGGTGTGTTCCAGGATATCATCTGGGCAAATCCGAGTAAAAAAGAAATGCCTATGGTGATTGGATGGCTCTCTTCGGTTCCAAGTGTTATAACCATGAAGCTTAATCCTTCAATCGATACAAAGAAAGCCTTGACCCTGATTAGCCGGATCAGCAAAGAGATGAATCCAGTTTATCCTGTGGAATTGAAATTCGTTGATGCGCTGTATCAGGAAAAGTTTGAACAGGAGCGCATCTTGTCTGTACTTTCTAATCTGTTTGGGGCACTCGCTATTTTTATATCTTGTCTGGGTTTGCTTGGGCTGTCGGCCTATAGTGCAGCATTGCGTACAAAGGAAATTGGAATTAGAAAAGTATTGGGGGCAAGTCATTTTAATATTCTTATACTTTTAAGCTGGGACTTTGTGAAAATGGTGCTGTTTGCTGTTATCATTAGCCTGCCGGTTAGTTATATCATGATGGATAACTGGCTTTCCCAATTTGATTTTCATGTTGAAATCAATGTATTTATGATGTTGTTTTCAGCAGCCATGATTATTGGCGTTGCCTATTTTACCGTAAGTTTCCAGGCCATACGTGCGGCGTCTGCTGATCCGGTGACGGCGATCAAATATGAATGAGTGTGTTCGTTAATAAAGTGTTAAATCAGCATACCTTCGGCAACAATGTGATCTTTAAGGTAAATATTACTGCTAAAATGATCAGGCAAAATTCCTGATATGGAATGGAAAACCTGCAATTTGGCAGGTAAATAGAAAACCATAAGATATTGGCCTGATTTTTTCACTGTAAGACAATGAACATTTAATTCAATGTCTTTAGTACTTCAAAATAGATTTTTTGTGTATTTTAACTAAAGATCTGTAGAGTACTGTACAATATGGAATACTTAACCAATACGTCCGAAGATTATTCGCTGCAATCAAATCTTGAATTTGCGGATAAACTGCTACATTTACTCGATAGCTATTATCATAGTGATTTGAAAATCAATATACTGGAAACTCTTGTTTTGGAGCTTTGCAGGTACACTGATTCTTCAGGGGCTGCAATATTTCATCATAAGGATGCTATATTGGATGTCATTGTTTTGCAGTCAGAAGAAGATCCGAATACCATTCGATTCAATAATAGGATAATAATGACTGAGGAGGAGCTTTGTATCAGTTACGAACAGGATATTGAACAACTCTCATGGGGTATAAAAGATACAAAGGAGATTTGCTGGACTGTGTCACTTATTGGAAATAACGATGATAATATAAACAAGAAATCAGAACTCATCAGGTTAAGTATTCCTTTTTTAAGGAGTATGCTTGTTGATCAGGAGCAGCAAAGAAATAGAAGTATAGAGCTTAACCGTAACCTCAATAAAATGGTGAGTTTGCAATGTTTGATTGAATCTTTGGATGACATTGTACTGGAGCTGAACGACCAGATGGTGATCAGGAGGGTTTGGGTAAAGGATAAGTCCAAATTGTTCATTCCTCCGGAACAATTTATGAACAAGACCCTGAAAGAAGTGTTCGGTGAATTTGGAAACAGATTTGTTGGTTGCATTGAAAAGCTGATCCTTACCGGTGAAAGGCAGGAGTGTATATATCCTGATTTCGATCAAAAAAAGCATCATTGGTTTTGTGCTAAATTTCAAAAGATAGATACTGAACATGGAGAGGCAAGAATTGTTTGTGTTATAGAAGATATTACTTCCAAAAAGGACATGAGTGACCAGCTGGAGCAAAATGCGCTGGAATTGAGACGAATGAATCTGGAACTCATTGAATCTAAAAATCTGGCCGAGCAGATTGCCAGAAAACGGACCGAAATCCTTTCTATTATGAGCCATGAAATCCGAACGCCTTTAAATGGGATCATCGGTATTTGTAATTTACTAAATCAGTCGCTTTTTTCGGACCCGCAGACTATCGAATATATTGACCATTTGAATTTTTCTTCCAATCATCTTTTGCATCTGGTTAATGATATTCTGGATCTGGAGAAAATCGAAAGCCGTAAAATGGAATTAAATGAAAAGGAAACAGATTTAATTACGCTGGTGAGGAATATAGGAAAACAGTTTACACCCAGGGCAGAGGCAAAGGGTTTGAAACTGGAGTTCTTTCACGATGAAGGGATTCCAAGGTGTTTGATGATTGACGACCTGAGACTGAGCAGGATTTTAAATAATCTGATCGGAAATGCTGTTAAATTTACAGATACCGGAGGGGTTTCCATTAGCTTGGAAAAGGTTAAACTAGAGGCTGAATGGGTTGGTATTCTGTTCAAGGTTTCCGATACGGGAATAGGAATTCCAGAGCACCTTCACTATTTGGTCTTCGATAAATTTCATCAGGTTCAGCAGGCTTCTCACCGGGAGCAGCAAGGCACCGGTCTTGGGTTGAGTATCACTAAAGGCCTGATCAATCTCTTTAAAAGTGAAATTTATTTGAAAAGTAGACCATTTGAGGGAACAACTTTCGAATTCCAGATTGATTTTAAAATCGGTAGGGGGTTAGCAGATAAAATGCCGGATATTACGCAATCAGGCTATAAAAGTTTGCCGGATTTTGATTTACTTATTGTTGATGACAATCCAGTTAATTTATTGGTCGCCTCGCATCAGCTGGATAGGTTTGGAATTAAGGCTGATCAGGCAAGCAGTGGTTATGCGGCTCTGAAACGGATGGAGGAAAAGAATTTTGATGTTGTGTTGGTGGACCTGCATATGCCGGGTATGGATGGCTATGAACTTTCTAAGAGAATTCAAATTGGGTATCCCCAAACTAAAGTGATTGTTTTTACTGCGGATATTTTGGAAGAGGTGCGAACCCGGTTAAGGCAAATTGGGGTATTGTATATTTTGTCAAAGCCCTTTAAACCTGAAGAGATGCATGAACTGCTCTTGAAGGTATTAGAAGAGCAACAGGACTAGTAGTCCTATTGCTCTTGATCGTAAGTGTAGGTCATGGTTTGACCTGCGATTTTTTTTGCCGTTATTCGCCTGATGTGATCTTGATACAGACCGTGGTCTGTTGAAGACACAGCATGGAGGGCAGCTTTTTTATATTGTCCTTTTGCAGTTTGTAAATCTTGCTGCTCTTCTGCATATAAACCCAGATTCTCATAAATCTGAGCTTTATTTGCTCCAGGAACTGCTAAAGCTTTTTCTGCAATTTGTTCCACCAGTTTGTGCATTTTAAGGGTCACCACCAACTTCAGATAGTGTTCATACACATCTGGAAATTCAGGTTCCAGTTCTACACATTTTTGGTAATGGTAACCTGCGGTTTGGAAGTTCTTAAATTGATAATGGTAGAAGCAACCTAGCTGATAATGTGCTCTTGCATAATCAGGTTCTGCATTAATGATTTCATTAAAATAGTGAAGTGCCTTTGGCAACTCACCATAATTAAGTTCTTCTACGGCCTGCAGATACTTTTCTTCTACAGTGTATAAAATGTCCATAAGGATATATGTTGTATTTTGTTAAGTCGTTTAATAGATCTTAGCAAAGAATGGTTAATAAATTGAATTATAAAAGCTGGTCTATTTTAAATAGTGTGCGCTAGTGGCCAGGAAGAAATTTTAAGCTCATACCCAAGCCTATCAGCCGGGAAAGTGGGCTAATGTGATTCAGATGGATATGTTGGATGCGCAGCATGATAATATTTTTTACAAATATATAGTTTTTTGCAGACATGTGTAAATTATCTGTTTCTTCTTTAAGAATCTGGATGTTTATTCGCTTTTAGTATTACGGATATAATGTATCTTAGTCCCCGGAACCAAACTCTTCATGAAACATCTTTATAAATCGCAGCTGCAGCTTAACCTGAAACAATATTATGCCAACCGCAACTGGAGGTCTATCTCTTATTTCGATTCCAAAAGGGACGAAATTTTATTTGTGCTGCCGGAAACAGACGATATACGCGAAGTATTTAACGGACTTTACAGTGTGCTTTCAGCCTTGCCTGAGATTGACTATCCTAAAGAACGTACAGTGATTAGTTTTTGTTATGAAGACGGAACTTCCTATTGTTCCCGGTTAATTAATCCGAATACACAGGATGAAATCAATCTGGCTTTGATTGGTTATCGCCCTGAACGGAGAATCAAACCTGAAGAATTGCAAGAATTGTCTTAAGGTTTTAGGGAATTAAAACATTAATTATACATCATATGTTATGAATGTAGAAACTAATGCTATGGAACCTTTTGAGATCACCGTGTTAACTGGCGGCAGAGAAGAACAGTTAGTTGTATTGGTCGACCCGAATGACAGCAAATACCAGGTATTTGAGGAAAAGTCTTTTTTAGGGAAAATTTGGGCGGATATTGATGAAGTTGGGATCATTTGGAGCAGCGCAGATCTGATTGCTCCTGAATTGGTTCAGCAGATTGGAGAGCAAATAGAGATTTACGATCAGTAATAAATTGGGTAGTACCTAAAAAAGAAAGAGGCCAGCTTTACTAACCTCTTTCTTTTTTATTTAGATGCCTGGAAGCTGATACTTCCTGCCTGATCCGTTTCAATTTCTGGTTTGCCTTTAAAAAGCTTCGGTATTCCTGAAACTGATATTTTTTTGCCTTTCCAGTCAGTTGTACCAGATGGCCCCTTAATCGCAATCGTGAGGATCTGATTAGGGTATTTTCCACCAAGGTTAAGAAGGGTAAGATTGTTGCTGATTACCTTATAATCATAAACAACATCTGTTACCGTGACATATTTTCCAAGGTAATTCACAACCTCAGCAGTATTCTTTAAAAAGATTGGACTGGTGTTTTGGCGCGCGTGAGCGCTTTGGTTTTCCCGTGGTTTTTCTGCTGAAGGTTTGTAGTTTTTAAAGATCTGGTTCAAAACGCCGGCAAGTCTTATGCCACCCATTTCGATCCGGCTCTGAATTTCTGGAAGATGTCTGGTGAAGTAGTCGTCAGATAATTTGTTTTCCTTTTCAACTTCCGCATACAACGTATTGCTCAGCTGGTAACTCTCGTAAAGCCATTGAACAGGTGTTGCCGCTTGCCATTGCTTGATTTGTGCAGGGCTGGCCTGATTACATTTTTCTGCAAGTTCAACGGAGCTCAGGTGAAGGCGGTCAATCATTCTGCTGTCCCATAAGGAATGTAAATTGGTTCCTTTTCCATCAAACCGAACTTGTATCGTATTCCCTCCTTTGTCTTCTGCCCGGCTTACATGCATGGGCTGGTGGGCATCACCAACCAGGTGGACAACAAATTTTAGGGCCTCTGATCTTTTGTCCTTAGAATTGTTGGGGTCAGAGAGTATTTTTTCGTACTGTAAAAGTGCGGAATAGAGATTGTCTTTTTTTAAGGATATTACTTGATCTCTGAAAGTTTTATAAGGAAGTCCGGAAGGCAGATTTACAAAATGATACGGGCCTGTGGCTTTATACTCCGGCTCAGACCGGATCTGGTCTGCCCAGCTACTGATTCCGGGAAGCGTTTCGTTCCCCAGCAGATCTTTGACTGCAAGCTTTGCCTCCGGTGACAAATGATATTCTGCAACTCTGGCCACGGTTTGGTGACCTATTGCACCCCATGAGCCTATTAGGATTCCCAACGGGAATAAAAGGTAGATTAATATTCTTTTTTTCATACGGCCGCAAATCTACAGCAGTAGGATTAGAAATATTGGCAATAGTTGTAACAAATTAAAAACCGCTACAATTTTTTGAAAGGAAATGAAATAATCGATCAGGATGTCGACTAGTGAACTCTAGTTTTGATCTTGTTGGAGGAGACTTTTAGCGAGTTGCAGATCAGTAGGTTGATTTCCCCTGGCTTCTATGAAATATTTTAATTGCCATTGTTGTGTTTTTCGTGCCTGATTGTTAGTGGGGTGATCCCAGGGAGGATAAACTCTGAACGCACGTTTACCTTCTTTTAAGTTATCAGAAAGTACACCTCGCTCATAAAGGACAGATTTTGGAAATATGAATTGTCCAAAATGGTCGGTATTTTTGGTGTTAACGATAAAAAGGTCGACAGGATCTGAAATATGAAATGGTTGTATGGGGCCTTCTTTACTTCTTTTCCACAAGGTCACAAATTGTCCGGTTTTGGTGGGGGTAATTTTGGCTACACGGTATTGAACGTTGAGTTTGTTCATTTGAAAGGTATAAGCGCCGTAATCCGCACTCTCTGCTTCTGCTGTTACTGATGTGCATGGGAGGTTACATGGGGTATACAGGTATTTCTGCGCCAAAATGAGATCGGGATGGATGATGTTCGAGGTAATCTGAGTGTCTTTAGGAATCATTGTTTCTTAGGCTTATACGGTCCAAAAATAGTCAAATTCAACAGGATAAACTTAGCAAGCATGATTTAGCATATTGTAAAAATATAAAATGCTAAAAATTAACTTCTTTTTTGTATCAGTTGTATTGCATCACAATATTTTAAAATTTTGAGCGTATATATATACGAGAGCGTTAATTTAGATGAGCGGGACCAACCAGGGATAGGGAGGTCCCGCTTTAATTATAAGCTTTTGTATACGCAGACTGGCCGTTAATTCCAAAAGAGATTTAAACTTTTCTCTGGTCACTGATGATATAATTTATAGTTTTTAAAGAATCTTTATGCTAATGACGAATCTTGCACACAAATCCGGCGTTTATTTGTTTTGTGATTAAGTAAACTTTATGGACAAATAGGTATTAAAGCCTTATTGATATTAGGAAGATATAACAAAGCATTACTAATTATAATACTGATGAAAACACAATGGCCGGTACTTTCTTACGAAAAAGGCAAATCTACTTATGAGACTTTGCAGTTGTGGACCCAGATCGTTGGGAAAATAAAACTGGCAACCTTGCCATGGGTAAATCACTCCTGGCATATTGCTTTACACATTACGCCAACTGGATTGACAACACATAATATGCCTTACAAGGAACTGAATTTTCAGATAGATTTCGATTTTGTAAGCCATGAGTTGAAAATGAACACCAGCAGTGGAGCTTCCAGGAAGTTCAGCTTGCATGGACTTTCTGTATCGGCTTTTTATAAAAGGATCTTTGACGACTTGAAAAGTTTAGGTATTGAATTGGAAATTAAATCTATGCCGGTGGAGATCGCTGATCCCATAGATTTTGAGTCAGATACGGTTCATCATACTTATGAAGAGAATGAGGTGATTGCTTTTCACCGGGCGTTACTTTCCATTCAAAATGTGTTTATGCAGTTTAGAAGTGAATTTAAGGGAAAATGCAGTCCTATTCATTTCTTTTGGGGAAGCTTTGATATGGCGCTTTCTTTCTTCTCCGGCCGTAAAGCACCTAAGCACCCTGGTGGAGTACCTGGTCTGCCAGATTGGGTTGCAGAGGAGGCTTATTGCCGGGAGGTGAGCAGTTCAGGTTTCTGGCCTGGAAGTGATGCGCTTCCGGAAGCCGCGTTTTATTGTTATTTATATCCTGAGCCTCAAGGGTATAAAGACGGGAATGTTAAGCCGACTGGAGCCTATTATCATCCGGAATTAAGAGAATTCGTATTGCCTTATGCGATAGTGCAGCGGGCGGAAAATCCGCAAGATCAATTGCTTGATTTTTTAAGAAGTACTTATGGAATTGGATCGGGGCTTGCCAAATGGGGAGAGGATCTATGGGATGGTCCTCAATAGGAGAACCTATTGATAGTCTGCAAAGATCTCATCTTTATAACACCATAGCCATTTTTCGCCGGGTTCTGCAGAAATAACCACAGGATGATTTGTCTTGTGGTAATGATTGGTCATATGGGCATGGGCAGACTGATCACAGCAAAGTGTGGTACCGCAGGTTTGGCAGGTTCTTAAGTGCACCCAGTCGCTGCCGATTTTAACACATTCTTCGCATACCAGTTCTTTAGCAAGTTTCAGGCTTTTGATTTCCTGGATATGGTTACAGATTTCAGGGTTTTCCATAAGGTGGCTTATTTTGATCCGTAATAAAAATAGGGAATAATTATTAAATAGTTTGGAGATTTCGTATTTTTACTCAAAATCAACCCCTCAACTTTTTTAAACATTGTTCCGAATAGCGGTCCGGTATTATTAAGATGACGAATCTATATAGCAGACTTGATGATCATCAGTTAGCTGACTTGTTGAAGTCTGGTGATCAGGTTGCGTTCACGGAAATCTATAACCGGTACAAATACCTTTTATATCTGCATGCTTATAAGCGTATTAGAAATGCAGATGAAGCTGAAGATCTGGTGCATGATCTTTTTGCCGTGCTATGGAACAATAGAGAGAATTTTGTTCTAAAAACGCATTTATCGGGCTACTTGTATGCTGCGGTTAGAAACAGAATTTTCAAATTGCTGTCTCATAAGGATATTGAGTCCGTTTATCTCTCGTCTTTTTTTGAGGCCGGTGAACGGGCTGTGAATGTAACGGATCATCTGGTCAGAGAAAATCAACTTATGGTCCAGATAGAAAAGGAAATTGCATCACTTCCTGTTAAAATGAGGCAAATATTTGAGATGAGCCGCAAAGAACACCTTTCTCATAAAGAAATAGCGGACCAACTTCATCTTTCTGAGCAAACCGTTTCAAAGCAAGTGACCAATGCTTTGAAAATTTTAAGAACCAAACTTGGTTTATTGACTTTTTTGATCTTTTTGATCAGGCATTAAATTTTTTTAAAAATTATCTACCTGTTGGGTTGGAGTTAAGGGTCTATGTATTTAAGCGACCGATTAACGTCTCATTAAAGATGAATAAAGAAGAATTAAAGACATTACTGGAAAAATTTGATGCGGGGCAGTGCACTGCTGAGGAAATTGGTGTGCTGGAAAGCTGGTACCTGGTATGGAGATCTGAGGAGACGATAGATTTTGAGGAAGCTGAAGCAGAGCGTAGGGTAGATCAGATCTGGGACAGATTGAAGCTGGACGTTGAAGTAAAGAAAAAAATAGTGTTATGGCCGCGTATTGCTGCTGCTGCGGTGCTGTTTCTTAGCCTGAGTTTGGGGTTATATTTTTATCAAAGTTCTTTAATCAGGAAACAGGAACTGGTTCAGCAGGATGTTGCTCCGGGAGGAAACAAAGCTTATCTGACTCTGGCAGATGGAAAGAGAATTACCTTAACGGATGTAGCTAATGGTGAACTGGCTGAACAAGCGGGGGTAGCTATACGGAAATCTGCAGACGGTCAATTGATATACCAGCTGTCTGACCGGGGGGCTGCGAGTGACAAGCCTGTATATAATACGATAGAAACGCCCAATGGCGGGCAATATCAGGTCATTTTGCCTGATGGCACTAAAGTATGGCTAAATGCAGCATCAGTCCTTAAATTTCCCTCCTCCTTTGCAGGCCTGAAAGAACGTAGAGTTGATTTAAGCGGAGAAGGATATTTCGAGGTATCCCATAATGCAAAACAACCTTTTATTGTAAAGAGCCAACAGCAAGAGGTACTTGTTCTGGGTACTCATTTTAATATTACCAGTTACACCGGCGAGACAACAATTACCACTTTGCTTAAAGGGGCTGTAATGGTTCGCCGTTCAGGAAAAATTGCAAATCCCCTGGAAGGGGAGGACTTCGCAGTTTTAAAACCGGGGGAACAATCTGAGCTGAAAGAAAGGATAACTATAAGTCCTGCTGATCTGGAAATGGCTACTGCATGGAAGGATGGATTGTTTATTTTCAATAAAACAAAACTCCAGAATATTTTAATGCAGTTGTCGAGATGGTATAATGTACATGTTGATTATAGTGATGTTCCTAAAGATAGAGCACTATCCGGGGCTATAAAGAGGGAGTCAAATTTGTCCAGCGTATTAAAAATGCTTTATGAAACGAGTCGTATTAACTTCATAATTGAAGACAACACCATAAAAATGAAGAAGTAAAATATTTGCCAACGTAAATTTAAGCCTATGTAACATGTATACAAAGCCGAAAAAAAATAAACCAGGTGCGCTGGAACGCAACTGGTTTTATTAAGGCACATCAGTAATTAAACGAATCAATCAACCGACCACAACCTTAACTTAACAAATGTATGAATTTCAAGATTCTATACAAGGAATGTCATTGCTTTAAAAAAAGCAATATTCGTTCCTCCGATTTAAAATCTAAACTGATTTTAATTATGAAATTAACCACAATTATGATGATCATCTGCTGTATCCATGTTTCTGCGGCAGGTTTTTCTCAGCAGATTACCTTGTCCGAAAAAAACGCATCTCTGGAAAAGGTTCTGATCAAAATCAAGAAGCAAAGTGGGTACCAACTGCTTTATGATGCACAATTGATAGAAAAATCGAATCCGGTTACTCTAAACCTAACCAGTGTACCTATTGGTGCCGCACTGGAGCAGATTTTCGATCATCAGCCCTTTACGTATAGCATTTTTGACAAGACCATCCTGGTGAAAATAAAGGAATTTAAACCAGAATCCAACGTGTCTAAAAATGTGATCAGAGTTATTGATGGGATTGTTCGAGATGTAAACGGAAATCCTCTGAACCTGATCAGTGTGAAGATAAAAGGAAGTAATAAAGTAACTGCAACAAATGCAGAAGGGCGCTTTTCTATCAATGCTCCTGATGAAGACGCCGTTCTTGTTTTCTCCTGTGTTGGTTTTATAACTAAAGAATTGCCTGCTAAACAAGGAATGACTGTCGTTATGGAGTCTGAACTGAATAAACTCAATGAGATGGTCGTTGTAGGATACGGCAGTACCAGAAGAAAAGATCTGACCGGTTCTGTGTCTTCAGTGAACGTAAGTGAAATTAAAGATGTTCCCTTTATGAGTGTTGATAATGCACTTGCCGGAAAAGCACCTGGTGTACAAGTGACTAAGGCCGATGGTTCTCCGGGTGGAGCGATTCGTATCCGGATCAGAGGCGGAGCATCTTTGTTGGGAACAAATGATCCATTATATGTTATTGATGGGATTCCAACAGTAGTCAGCAATAGTTTTATGAATGCACAGTCTGATATTGTGAATCCTATTGAGGCGGCGAATTACGGGGAAGATTTCAATAATAGTGTGTCTGGTTCATTTTCCCGTGGATTGAATAATCTGGCAGGTTTAAATATTGGAGATATTGAAAGCATTGATATTTTGAAAGATGCTTCTGCAACGGCGATCTATGGCTCTAAGGCCGCAAATGGTGTTGTAATTATCACGACTAAAAAGGGTAAATTAAATACTAAACCTCAGTTAAATGCCAACTATTATGTTGGTTTTAATAACCCTGTTAAAGAAAAGGTATTGAATGCGGATCAATATAAAGCTGGATTAAAAGAGGCTGCAACAAATTATATTAATGAGCGCAAACGGTTAAATTTAAGTTTAACAACCAGTGCGGCAAAACAGGCCTTAAGTATAATAAATGATCCGTCTTTCTTTGGGAATTCGAATACAGATTGGCTGGGCCTGGTCTTAAAAACGGGAGCAACCCAGAATGCCGATGTGTCTGTTAGTGGAGGTGGTTTAGGTTCCCGTTACTATACGTCTTTAAACTATACCAAGCAGGATGGAACTTTAATAGGGACTGATTTTTCCCGGATATCGGGTAAGACGAATCTGGATAATGAAATTAGCAAACGTTTCAGGGTCATCACCAATCTGAACTATGGTTATACCAAAACGAATATTACTGAGGGGGTATATGGACAGGCTTTAACTGCTCCTCCTACTTTTTCGCCTTATAATGCCGATGGATCTTATACCACTTTGGGAGTGCTTAATGATGACTACAGGGGTTTTCAAAATCCTCTGGCAGTTGCTTCCGGTACCAACAGGGCAAAAGATTATACTTTGATGGGATCTTTATCTGCAGAATATGATATTTTAAAAGATTTGAAATTTAAAAGTACAGTGTCTGCTAATTATAGTTCTTATAATCAGTTGAACTATGTGCCGAGTTATGTAGAAATCGGAGGCTTTTACGGAAGAGAAAACTCTCAGGGAGGACTGGGTTCTCAGTCTCATTCCAGTTCACTCAGTACGTTTATAGAGAATACGCTAACCTGGAACAAGGAATTTAATGAAGAGAACCGGTTAAATGTCCTTGCGGGAACTTCCTGGGAAAACAATACCAGTGACTTCTTTTCTGCAACAGGAAGAGGCTATCCGGATGATAATTATTTGAATAATCTGAGTTCGGCTGCTTATGCCGTTTCGGTAAAAGGGGCTAGTCCTGCAAGTCAAAGCTCATTGCTTTCGTTTTATCTTCGTGCAAATTATGTTTTCAAGGACAAGTACCTTTTAACTTTTACAGGAAGGTCTGATGCTTCATCCAAATTTGCGCCTTCTAACCAGGTAGGATATTTTCCTTCCGGGGCTATTGGATGGCGGATTTCTCAGGAGAATTTCCTTAAAGATGTTAAATGGATTGACGAGATTAAAATCAGGGCGAGTGCCGGTAAAACAGGAACTCAAAGTATTGGGGACCATCTCTGGCGCACGCTTTATTCTCCAGACTCTTATGCCGATAAAAATGCGCTGGTCCCAAATCAACTTGGTAATTCGAATATTAAATGGGAGTCTACCACACAACAGGATCTTGGATTGGACTTTGCTTTCTTTAAGGGCCGTTTAGGAGGTACCTTTGGCTATTATAATAAAGTAACCGACGGTGCATTGTTAAATCTGACGCCTGCACCAAGTTCTTCTTACAGCAGCGTAATTTATAACATTGCCAAGATCAGGAACCGTGGACTTGAGCTGGATATTCATGGCGATTTTATCCGTAGTAAGAATTTTAACTGGACTGGTGCTTTTAACATCTCAAAAAACACCTCAAGAGTACTCAATATAGATGGCGGGCCTTTTTCTAATCCGAATGACCGGAATGCCCTTAATTTAGGGACCAGTATTGTGAAAGAGGGTGAGCCATTAGGTTTATTGTACGGAAGAGTGGCTGCAGGTGTTATAAAAACACAGGAACAACTAGATGCTTATAAAAAAGCCTTTCCTTACTGGACTATTTTTAGCCCGTATCTCAATATTGGCGATATGTCTTATGAAATAGAAGATGGTTTTTGGAAACAAGACATTATTGGTCATGCAGCACCGAAGTTTTTTGGTGGTTACACGAATACCTTTTCTTATAAAAACTGGAGCCTGATCTCTTTATTTACTTTCTCTCATGGTGGTCAGCTGATTTATCAAAAGGATGTGAGTGATATGGGATTTAGTGGTTTGCCCAATGAGGGTATCAGGAGTTTGGACCACTACAGTTCATCCAACACCGGATCAGACAGACCCCGGTACTTATTGAATGATACACAGTTCCTGACCAATTTGAACGTATATGATGCTTCTTATATTAAATTAAAATCGATAACCCTGTCTTATAGCTTGCCGGCAAGCTTACTGCAAAAACTGAGGATCAATACCCTTACAGTATATGCCACAGGCACAAACATCTTTACGATTACCCATTATCCCGGACCAGATCCAGAGGTCAGTGACGATCCGCGGAGTGTTATTGGTGGAGGCAGGGATGTGAGTACTTATCCAACTGTGAAATCATATACTTTGGGCGTTCGTCTGGGATTTTAATGAGTTCATAACCTTTTAAAAAAAATATATACTGATGAAACCATCATGTGCAGCAATACACAAACCGATATGAATAGAATTTGGTGGCACATGATAGCTTCATCACCGTTAAAATAAAATTATATTCTGATGAAAAAGCTAATTATATATAGTATGTTTTTTGCGGCATCGGTTTTTCTGATCGCTTGTAAAAAGGAATTGAATGCTTTGCCTACACAATCTAAAGTAGAAGGGAATGCAATTATTGATCAGAAAAGCGCGGAGATCGCTTTAAACGGAGTTTATCTTCGTTTTGCACAAGGTGGTGATGATCGGGGAACGCCCAGTATTATGTGGGCTGGCGATCATGAGATCTTGCCCACTACACTTGCAGGCTATGCTACTTACCCGTATGGGGGCTCGTCCTTTGATGAAAATGCACTGATTAAATCTACCGATTACGCGGTGGCAGATCTATGGTCTGCACCCTATAGTCTTATCAACGCCGCTAATGGTATAATAGAACAGGTATCAGCCCTTGCTGATAATAAATTCACAGGTGCCAGAAAGGCGGAGATTATTGGAGAAGCTCGTTTAATGAGGGCCTATGGACATCAGTACCTGCTGAGGAGTTTTGCACAGTTCTATGACCTCAATAGCAACTATGGCGTGATGCTGAGGAAAGAGTTTGTAACTACAAACAATATTGCTCAGAAACGTAGTACGGTTAAGGACAGCTATGATTTTATTCTTTCCGATTTGGATGCGGCCATAGCTGATGCACCTCTGACTAGTGCAAATTATTATGGCAATAAGTGGGTGGCTAAGGGTTTAAAAGCTAGAATATTGATGCTGCGAGGACAGGTGGCAGATTATACACAGGTAATTTCTATCACAAAAGACATTATTCAAAATGGCCCTTATCAATTGGAACCCAATTTGCATGATCTGTTTAGCTCCAAAGGTTTAGATAGTAAAGAAGTCATGATTGGACTCTATCCTAAACCCAATCAAGTCAACAAGTCAGATGTTTATTTTTATCGGAATGAGCCGGGATATCTGGCTACAGCATCTCTCAAATCTCTTTTTCAAAATGATCCCAGACAATCCTGGATGATCGGTGATGTAGGTACAACTCCGGATGGTATCCTGAAGTACCAGGGGTCAAAGGTTGAAGTATGCTACCCAATGCGTCTTACGGAGATGTATTTGTTAGAGGCAGAAGCCATTGTGCGTGCAGGTGGGTCATTGAATGACGCTAAAGCTTTATTGAAAACCGTATTGCAACATGCAGGAATAAATGATTTTTCCAGTCTGGACAATGTAACTGGCCCGGATGCAATGTTGATCCAGATCTACAATGAAACGGCGAAGAACTTGTCTTTTGAAGATGGACAAGAATGGTCGGCTTTGTTAAGAATGCCTTTGAGTTTTGTATTGCAGGTTAAGCCGGCTGTAAAAGATAAGGACCACTATATTTTACCTATTCCAAAAGATGAATTTGATAGAAATCCTGCAATAGGAGACCAGAATCCAAGCTATAGTAAAAATTAAATATCCACCTAACATAAAGAAAAAATGAGAACTAAGAATTTTTTAGGGCTGTTGTTATTGCTCTTCCCATATTACCATTCTTTTGCCCAGACCGGGCAAAGTAAAAAACAGTTTGTACTTAAGGGTGCAGTTAAAAGTGCCGATTCTGTTTTGCTATATTACACGGACGCGTCGGGAAAATACATCCATCTTGCAAAACCAATTTTGAACCATCGGGTTTCGCTGAACGGATTTATAAATGAGCCTGTGAATGCAAGGGTCTTGTTTAAGAATAAAGGAGAGGTAATTCCGGAACGTAAGTTTTGGGAAAGGATGACGGAAATCTATCTCGAGCCAGGACAGATGACGCTTTCAGGTTCGGCTTCTGATCTGAAATCTTTAAAAATCACAGGTTCTAAAAGTCAGAAGGAACTTGAAGATTTGAATGCGCGTATTGCGCCTGTCAGGAAAGAAATGCAACCGGTTTTGGAGGCATTGGATAAAGAGAAGGATCATGAAAAAGCTGCTGAAATCCGCGATCAGCTGGAACCTTATAACGACCGTATCAAAAAAATAACTTATGATTTTTTTATCGGGCATCCAAACTCTTATGTAACGATGGACATGATGAGGTTTTACATCAGCAGGATGAAACTGGACTCTGCCAAAAGAGTGTATAATAGTTTTAATGCCCAAATGAAAAATAAGCCTGCAGCCAGAGAGCTTTCTAAAGAAATCAATAAAATTGAGTTGGGGATGCCAGGCAATATGGCTGCTGGTTTTAGTAAAAATGACATTAATGATAAGCCTTTGTCGCTTGGAGATTTTAAAGGTAAATATGTGATCATTGACTTTTGGGCCAGTTGGTGTGTGCCTTGCCGTAAGGGAAACCCTCATTTGATTCGTCTTTATAATACTTACAACAGCAAAGGGCTGGAGATTATTGGCGTATCTGATGATGATAGTAATCATGGCGCCTGGAAAAAGGCAGTAGAGCAGGATAAAATAGGGATATGGCATCATGTGTTAAGGGGACTGAATATGGACCTCAGGAGGAAAAATCTGCCCAATCCAGAAGATATTTCGGAGAAATACGGAATCAGCTCCTTGCCGACCAAGATACTTATTGATCCCGCTGGAAAAATTATTGGCCGCTATGGAGACAATAATGGTGGATCAGATCAGGATCTGGACAAAAAATTAGAAGAACTACTTAAATAACCTTAAGAAACTTAATCATGTTAAAAAAGTTAAAATTAATTCTGCCGGTTTTGATCGGTTGCAGCGCTGGATCCTTATACGGACAGACCGCTAAGGTTTCAGGAAATCTCACAGGATTGAAAGATGCCCAAATTGTTATTTATTACTATAAAGGAGATAAATCCGTTTCAGATACCGTAAAAGTAAATGGGGGTAAATTTAAATGGGTGGCACAAATTTCAGCGCCGCAAAAAGTTGGAACGATGTTGTTTGGGAGGTATTACCAGTTTTTTGTAGAACCTGGAAATATAGAAATTAAGGGAACTGACAAGTTAGAAGAGATAAAAATTACAGGCTCAAAATCCCAGGATGAATATGAAGCTTATGATAAGACTTTAAAAGATCTGGATGATCAGGAATCTCCGCTTTATCAAAAATGGGGAAAGGTAAGTAAAGAAGAGCAGGTTAAATTAGAGGAAAAAGTAGAGGATTTAAGAAAACAAAGAAGAGCGCGAAACAATCAATACATTGCTACACATCCTAAAAGCCCATTGAGTATCAGTATGGTTTCAGATAAAGCAATGATGGGAAGTTATGACGAGGTAAAAGAAGCTTTTGGAAAACTTGATGCCGCCGCTCAGCAAAGTGCAGAGGGAAAGCGGATCGCTGACCGGCTGGTTGTTTTAAAAAGAAGTGCAATAGGAGAGCCGATGCTTAATTTTACCCAGAACGATGTTGAAGGTAAGCCTGTTCAGTTTTCGAATTTCAAGGGCAAATATGTATTGGTTGATTTCTGGGCAAGCTGGTGCGGGCCTTGCAGGGCTGAAAATCCAAATGTATTAAAAGCTTATCAGCAATATAAGGACAAAAATTTCACGGTTGTAGGAGTTTCTCTTGACGACAAAGGGGAGAATTGGAAAAAGGCCATCAAAGATGATCGGATGCCATGGACACAGGTTTCAGATTTAAAAGGCTGGAAAAATGAGGTTTCTACTTATTATGGAATTATGGGAATTCCGAGTACGTTGCTGATTGATCCGCAGGGAAATATCATCGCGAAAGATTTGAGAGGAGAATCTCTTAATAAGAAACTTGCAGAATTGTTCAATTGATTTACCTGATTGACTTAAG
>Ga0182008_10000167_pt1 | contig 51397 bp, 47 predicted proteins | sample Sormic07211129_1_FD_120482 | JGI IMG/M metagenome (GOLD analysis project Ga0182008, IMG submission 120482) | Rhizosphere microbial communities from Sorghum bicolor, Mead, Nebraska, USA - 072115-129_1 metaG | ecosystem: Host-associated > Plants > Roots > Rhizosphere | place: USA: Nebraska...
GATTACGGCTATCAGCCGGGGGTCTGTACCGTCAATGAGCAGTTTGTACTTTATATCGAAAACAGGAACGGAAATTCTGATGCAAAGTCATTTCAGAGGGATACGCTGGAAAGGATCTTTGATCTGCTTGAAACAAAGAAGGTGAAAAAGATCAAAAACTTCCGGGCAGATGCAGCATCGTACCAGTATGATGTGGTTGCCCTGCTGCAAGAGAAGGTGGAACATTTTTACATCGGGTGCAGGAACAGCTATGTCGAGAAATATTTTCCACAGATCTCCAACTGGGAAGTGATGGAGGACAGAAACGGCCCGCTGGAAGTAGGGTACATCGACATCCTTCCCTTTGCCACCCAGGCCAGGGAACAGGACCGGCAGCCACAGACATACAGGCTGGTTGCCAAACGGAGATTAAAAAAAGATGGCCAGGTCAATCTGATCACCCGGAATGCCTATGAATACAGGGGGATCCTGTGCAACGATTTCGAAAAGGATGTTATCGACATTGTCCATTTTTATAACCAGAGAGGAAATATGGAGCGGCAGTTCGATATACTTAAAAATGATTTTGGATGGAACAACATGCCTTTCTCCACATTGAACAAAACCTGGTCTTCCTATATCTTACAGCGGTATGCAGGAACATATACAATAGGATCATTGATCATTTTTCAAAAAAGGTAAAAACGCTGAAGCCATGTTTCAGACTAAAGAAGTTTCTTTTCAGGTTTATCATACGGCCGGCCAAATGGGTCAGGCAGGGCAGGCAGCTGAAATTGAGAATCTACTCAATGGTTCATCGCTACCCGTAGGACCAGGATCTCAAAAAGAAATACCTAATGCCAATATGCAACCTGGGATACCGCCGGAAGGGGATGTCATAACCATTTTGTGCCTAAAATAGAATTTCGATCCCAGATCTGTTCAGAAATGCCATCCAAAATGAAATTAAAGCTATAAATATAATTATAGGGGGGATAAAATCAGGTGATATTCATTTTGTAAATTGCCAATATTCATAATTACAACAGACATGCGGATATTAGGAGCTATCGGATCGAGACGATTCTTTTATTGAAGTTTGACATGAAAGGCCCTGAAATAAATTACCTTCGGTGAGCTCGCTAAGGCTCGGTTCAGGGTGACGGCATATGCAACTACTTCTTAAAAGCATCCGTTTTGGCCCTCACATATTGGTTCGGCCATTCTGTATCATCTCCTAATACCTGAGCCGCGTGCATTGGGAAATAAGCATCACGCAACGATTCGCGGGCAATAAAAATTAAATCGGCTTTTTCCTGTTCCAGAATTTCTTCTGCCTGGTGGGCCTCAACAATTACACCAACTGCACCAGTATAAATACCGATCTCATTTCTGATTTTATCTGCAAAAGGAACCTGGTAATTTGGTCCGGCTGGAATAAAAGCATCAGGTACATTTCCACCTGAAGAGGTATCAATTAAGTCGACACCGCGATCTTTTAGCACTGCTGCCAACTGTAACGAGTCATTTTCACCCCATCCGCCTGCTGTCCAGTCGGTTGCCGAAATGCGGACGAACAACGGCAGGTGATCTGGCCATACCGATTGTACGGCTTCAACTACATCAATGACCAAACGGATACGGTTTTCGAAACTTCCACCGTAAACATCTGTACGTTTATTGCTCAGGGGGCTAAAAAACTGATGCAGTAAATAACCATGCGCAGCATGTATTTCTATTACCTTATAGCCTGCATCGAGTGCCCGTTTGGCAGCTGCCCTGAAAGCAAAAACAATATCCTGAATTTCGGAAATCGTTAATCCATGCGGTTCCACCTGTCCTGGTTTAAAAGGAACCGGCGACGGACCAACAGGTTTCCAGCTATTTTCGCCAGCTGCAATTTGCTCACCACCATCCCATGGCACTTCACAACTCGCTTTTCTGCCGGCATGTGCCAACTGGATCCCAGCGATAGCACCATTATTATGAATGAAAGAAACAATCTGTTTCAGTTTTTCTACATGTTCATCTTTCCAGATCCCTAAATCGGCATAAGTAATTCTTCCATCTGCAGTAACTGCCGAAGCCTCCTGGATAATCAAACCTGCGCCCCCAACGGCACGACTCCCTAAATGTACCAAATGCCAATCGTTGGCGAAGCCATCAACGGCTGAATATTGGCACATCGGCGAAATCACAATTCTATTTTTTAAGGTTACATCCTTTATGGTAAAAGGAGAAAATAATTTCGACATATTTCTTTAATATTTTAACCACGAAGGGCACAGAGAAATACACAGAGTACACCGATTTTTCTCTGTGAAAAACTCCGTGTGCTCTGTGGTTAATATTGCAATTAAAAACCTGCGTTCTTTAATTCGGTATTGATAAACTGAATCTCTTCAGCGTTTAATTTTACGTTTATAGCTCCTGCATTTTGTACCGCTTGTTTTTCATTCCGTGCACCAACCAAAGCAATGGTGATGCCTGGGCGTTCAACCGTCCAACGTAAAACCAATTGAGATAAGGTAGCATTCTTCTCATCCGCCAATGGCTTTATTTTAGCTAAAAATTCATTTGTTTTTTCGATGCTTTCTGCGGAGAAAAACTTATTCCCCTGACGGTGATCCCCTTCTTCAAACTGATGGCCAGGTTTCAATTTTCCAGTTAATAAACCACGCTCCATAGGACTATAAGCCAGAACAGATTTATTATGCTCTATACAATATGGAACTGTTTCTGCCTCAACACCACGGTTTACCATGCTAAATGGAATCTGGTTGGAAATAATTTCCAAAGTCTGATCTGCTTCTTTTAGTTGTGCCGCATCATAATTGCATACCCCTGCATAACGCACCTTACCCTGCTCAATTAATCTGTTTACCGCTTCGAAAGTTTCGCTAATCGGTGTGGTTGAATCTGGCCAGTGAATCTGGTAAAGATCTATATAATCAGTTCCCAATCGTTTTAAAGACTGCTCACACTCATAAATTACACTTTCTTTTCCGGCATACTTATAAATATCAATCTCTTTTCCATCGTTATTTTTACTCTTAAAACCAAAATCGCCTTTGGCCAGGTCCCAACGCATTCCAAACTTGGTTACCAGCTGTAGTTTATCGCGTGAAATACCTTTTATGGCATCGCCCACAATTTGCTCGCTATCTCCCTGGCCGTAAATGGGTGCGGTATCAATGGAGGTAACACCTAACTCATAGCCGGCTTTTATGGCGTTAATGGCATCGTTTCTGTCGGTGCTGCCCCACATCCAGCCGCCAGCAGCCCAGGCGCCAAATGTAATTACCGAAAGTGCTAAGTCTGAATTTCCAATTTTTCTGTATTCCATAATTATTATTTAATGATTTGATCAACCGCATAACTATTATACGGTAAGTAAGCGAGTAGTATGGATAAAAATGCCACGTGAATGAGTTGTGAAGGTAGGGCCTCCCAATTCTCTATTGCAGTTGTTCCAAAAATTAATGCTAAAGAAATTACGCCGGCAAATAATAACCCTTGCCTGGTAAATAAACCCAGGATTATCATTAAGCCTGCTAAAAATTCGGCAAATGGCAATAAATAACTGAAAGGGATAACCAATGCATCAGGCAAATACGATTTCGAAAATTGCCCAACCATCCAATGGCTGAAACCAGCAAGTTTTGGCAAACGAACCAAACCATGTCCGAAAAAACTCAAACCAATGGCTAAGCGGCTAAGCAAATATGCCCATTTTGTATCCATACCACAGTAATGTATTACAAACATACAATCTGAGCATTAAGGATGTTTTGATGCAACAATGATTAAACTGATATTTTACCTTTCAATGGCGGAGCAAGCGGGAGAAGCGCCAAGCATTTGGCGTTTAGTGTTGGACGCACCGCATGAAAACGCCATCCGCCATACGCTCCACACCAAACTTTTTCTTCAAAAATTTGGAGATAACAAAACAAGATTATATTTTAGTGTATTATTTAACTAATACAGTAGATATGATCAACATTAACAATCTTAATTTTGGCTACAGTAAGCATAAGCCATTATTTAAAAATATGAGCATGCGGTTAAGCAACGGCCATATTTATGGTTTGCTGGGTAAAAACGGCGCCGGCAAATCAACTTTATTGAAAAACCTTGCAGGTTTGGTGTATGCCCAAAGTGGTACGTTAGACGTAATGGGTTATAATCCTGCAAAAAGGCAACCAGCGCTTTTAGAACAGATCTGTTTTATACCAGAGGAATTTTATTTGCCATCAGTAAAGATTGATGCTTATATAAAAGCCAACGCTCCTTTCTATAAAAACTTCGATCATCATTATTTCAATGATTTGATCAAAGAATTTGATATTCCTGTTGAACAGAAACTCATTAATATGAGTTATGGGCAGAAGAAAAAAATAATTATCGCCTTCGGACTAGCTACACAGGCCAAACTGGTGATTATGGACGAACCTACCAATGGCCTGGATATTCCATCAAAAGCACAGTTCAGGAAAATTATGGCGTCGGCCATGACAGATGAGCGTTGCATCATCATTTCTACCCACCAGGTTAGGGATTTGGATAACCTGATTGACACGGTGATTATGCTGGATGAAAATGATATCGCCCTTAAAGCCACAGTAGAAGAAATTACGGAAAAATTAACCTTTAAAAAGGTAAAAGAGGTTGATGACAGCATCTTTTATGCTGAGCCATCTCTTTCCGGTTATAATGCCGTGATGCCAAATTATCATCAGGAAGAAAGCAAATTAGATATGGAGCTACTTTTTAATGCCATCCTCGCAGAAAAAATCAAATTTAAACCTTTATTCAGCTAAGCCATGAACAACACTTTTAATATGAATCGATTTGGCTTATTGCTTAAAAGACAATGGCTTGAATTCGGAAAAATTTACCTGATCAGCCTTGTCGTATTGCTTGGAATTGTGTTGGTATTTTACATCTACAATATCCCTTCGCCTCTTAAAGGCAATAATTTTAACTATGACGGAAACCTTGACATGCGTTTCCGCTATCCGCTATTTCTGATCCTGGGATTTGTTTTTATCAGTATAATAGCCAGCAGCTATTTCAATATCCTAGGACAAAAATCAAGGGCCATTTTAGAACTGATGACCCCTGCCTCCGTATTTGAAAAATTTCTTGCCGGGGTTGTTTACACTGCATTAATCAGTTTGTCTAGTTATCTATTGATCTTTTATCTGACCGACCTTTCCTTTGTAAAATATCTCAATGGTCATCTCGATGCTTTTAACCATCCAGGCATTAAAAAAGTTGAATCTATAACCCAAGAGGTATCTGATGCCGGAGGATTTGGAAAATATTGGAGCTATTTTTTTGCTTTTCCTTTTCTCATTACCAGTATTTTCCTGCTCGGATCCATCTATTTTAATCGTTTCCATTATATTAAAACAGCCTTATCTGTTATGCTTTTTGTTGGTTTGGCCTCGTACGTAATTGTTAAATTTTCAGGGTGGCTAATGGATAATAAAGTTCGCAACCACTATAATTTCAGGAATGATAGTAAGGATCAGATTTTGTTGGCAATTTTATTGATAACAAGCATCCTCACGGTCATCATTTGGGCAATCACTTACATCCGCTTAAAAGAAAAAGAGGTTTAATTAAAAGGTATAGATATGGAATTTAGAGACAATAAGGCGATATACCTTCAGATTGCAGAATACGTTTGCGAACATATTTTGCTCGGAAAATGGAAGGCCGACGAGAAAGTTCCCTCGGTAAGGGAGCTAGCTGTAGAAATGGAAGTAAACCCAAATACGGTAATGCGCACCTACGAGTTGCTTCAAAATAAAAACATCATCAAAAATAAAAGGGGAATAGGTTTTTTTGTAGATGAAGATGCAACTGAACATGTAAAAAGCTACCGCAAGCAACAGTTTATTGCAGATGAACTACCTGTAGTGTTCAGGAATATTTACCTGCTTAACATTGGTTTTGAAGAACTGGAAAACCAATACAAAACATTTGTAAAAGAAAACTTTAACGCTTAAGAGAAATGAAAACAAGTAATAAACTACTAATTGCACTTGCAGTGCTATTAATTGTTGTACCCATTATAGTTGTGGGTATAAATGTAAGGCTGAATTATAAAGAAAGAGGAATTGAAGACACTTATTATGGAACACAACAGATCAACAATGAAACTTTAGAACAAAAATCGAAAGAGCGGTTAAGCATCCCCTTAAACACACCATTCAAAGCCATTCAATTTAAAGATGCAAAACATTTTAGCTTGCAACTTTTTGTAAAAGAGGACAGTAAATATGGTTTAAAAATTCCAGAGAAGTTTAAAAACGATTTAAAGTATGAAGTAGATGCCAAAGGTACACTTCAGCTTTCGATTCAAAATTTTCCCGAAGATAATGGCATTGAAAAAATTGTTATTGTGATTTATTGTCCAGTTATTAACGAGGTGTCTGTCGCAAACTCCAACATTTTAGAATTCAGTGCCCATTCAGATGCGATAACATTAAATGTAGACAATACAGAAGACCTATTTTTAACAGGCGACATTACCCATACCGATACAACAGGAAAAACAACTGAAGTTAACCCAACTAAAATTGGTAAACTTTACCTTAACCTAAACAAAGCTAAGTTTAGTGGTTTTACCAACGGTTTTAAAGACCTGTATATTATGGCAAATAAATCAGAAATTGAAATCGGAAACACGGAAGAAAACAGCCAAAAATCTTTTCCTATTGATAATCTGAATATTAAAACAACAGATACATCCAGGGTGAAATTGCAAAATGTTAAACTAAAAACCTTTTCCGCTGATTTTTCAGACGCCACTACATTAGAGATTCCGACGTCATTGCTTAAACAGCTTTTTAAGAAATAATCCTGGTCTAGGTGAAATAGCTTTAAGCGCGTTTTATTTAGCATAAGTAAAAAGGGCATGATTTTTAAGCTAACTAATTGGCATAGGTTAAATCTTGGCCAATTAGTTTAGTTTTTACATCAATACCCGATCCGTGAAGAAGTTTTTCCTTTTAATTAGCCTTTTCTTATTTGCTTTTGCACAGCTTAGGGCACAAAAAACAGATACACTATCCATCACACTGGATAATGTAAAATATCCCTACCCGGTTAAATACTTCCCGATCAGTACCGAAGGACAGGACATTAAAATGGCCTATATGGATGTTGCGCCTACTTCAAGTGCCAATGGCAAGACAGCTATCCTTTTCCACGGAAAAAACTTTGGCGGCTACTATTGGACCAATGTGATCAAAGCCCTCACCAATATTGGTTACCGGGTAATTGTTCCTGATCAGATTGGATTCGGTAAATCATCAAAAGCATTTATCCATTATAGTTTCCACCAAATGGCCGCATGGAACAAGAAACTTTTAGATACCTTGGGCGTTCAAAAAACTGTAGTTTTAGGCCATAGCATGGGCGGTATGCTGGCCACCCGTTTTGCGTTGATGTATCCTGAAAGAACAGAAAAGCTCTTACTTGAAAATCCGATCGGATTAGAGGATTATAAAACTTTCATCCCTTATATCAATACCGCGCAACAATACCAAACAGAACTTAAAAGCACCGCCGAAAGCATACGAAAATATTATCAGGGCTCATATTTCACTTACTGGAAACCCGAATATGAATATTTGGTAAACATTGCCGGAGGGGTTACCAATAGTTCAGATTACCCGCGCTGGGCTAAAGTTGCCGCACTTACTTATACGATGATTTATGAACAACCTGTGGTATACGAATTCCAGAATTTAAAGGTGCCCACTGTTTTATTCATCGGTAAGGAAGACAAGACCATTGTTGGCAAAGCATTGCTCACACCAGATCAACAGGCTTTACATGGGCAATATAAATTTTTGGGGAAACAGACTGCAGCCAAAATTATCGGTGCTAAAATTATCGAGTTTGATGCCTGTGGGCATATCCCGCATATCGAAATCCCTACGGAGTTTTTGGTGGCTTTAACAGGGAGTTTATAAACTAGATACCGTAAGTAGCGTCACTCCCGCAAATGCCGGAATCTTAATGATTATCATAAGGCGGGGATAAGCATTAAAATCTCCAATCAAGTTGGGAATGACGACTATATTAAATTAATTAATCTCTTTGCCTGTAATTTTATTAATACCCTGCATTTCAAAATCGATATCCTGCCCCATCGATTTCATTTTTCCATACAACTCTACGCGTAAGTGACTGTTTAGCACAATACCGGTTTTGATATCAACCGCAGCTTCTCCAGTGTTCGTCCCTAGTAAATCGGTTTCCATTTTATTCCCCATTGCTTCAAAACTCCCTTTTGAAACCAATGTACCTTTTATGCTCAACAGGGCGATACCTGCTTTTACTTCTTTCAAAGTGTATTGCGTAATCGTTTCAATGGGCATACTCATTTGCATTTTGGTATCAACGGTCCAGCTATCGCCTATTTTAACTGCTTTATCGGGGTAAATTTTAAATGACGATTCCATTGTCTGCTTTACTATTTCATTGCTAAATTGTTTACTTAAAGCATTTTTAAACTGCTTAACCTGGCTGGTATCTTTAGTCATCCTTGATGCCATATTATCCAACATCCGATCTATACCAGCAACAGTTTTAACCACACCGTTCGGGCTTATCGTCATATAAAAAGACGCCCCTTTCAAGCCGCTGAAAGGATTCTTTTTGGTACTATCCTGATCATCAGAGCTCAATGTCATGGCATTTCCCATGGCATTCGATTTCATAAACAGCTTATTGTAGGTTACCTTGATATCTTTATCGCCATTGTGCCCCTCGGTAACATCAAAGATATAATCTGTACCTATGGTTTGCGTTGAATTAATGCTTCTACCGGCAATTTTCTGCTTAATGATCTGATCTGACACAAATGAGAAATCATACTTATTCCCTGTTGGATAATTCTGCTTAAGCACATAGGCTTTTTGTGCCCATACACCGAGTGATGCCAAACTACAGAGTACCGTAATTATTATTTTCATTTTTCTTTATGGATTAAACTATCCGGCAGGTTGCTGGGCAAAAATGCGGCTTAACTGAAAATACAATTCGGGGTGTTTATCTTTTAACAGCTCGGGTTTTTCAAAGAAATATTCAGAAACCACGGCAAAAAATTCGGCCTGATTGGTGATGGCGTAAGGGTTAATATCCGACTTATTATCTTCAATCTTTTCCATTTCCTCATGCATCATTTTAATCCATGGTAAAGTGTATTCATGCGCCAGTAAATTTTCTGGAACGCCATCTGTGGCGCCATCCGATTTATCCAGAAGGTGTACAAACTCATGTATAGCCGTATTCTCTTTGCCTGCACTTTTAGAAAAACCATGGCGTAATGCCGAACGCGATAAAATCATTTGTCCGTTCATGTAACCTGTACCCACCATGCCCATGATATTTCTTTCACCACCATCAAACTGAAAATCCTTATTAAAGGTATCTGGATACAATAAAACGCTGCTGAGGTTTTTGTATTGCCAATCGTCGAAACCAAAAATAGGGATTACCGCACTCGAGGCAATCAGCAATTCGTCTAAAGTCGTCATTTCTAAACCTACCGGTTCGATTTTAACGGTACTGAAAAATGTAGCTACCTTTTCTTCAAACCTAAGTTTATCTGTCGAATCGAGATTATGGTAATAACTTACGTATTCGTCTAGTATTTTTTTGTCTACGTCGGTTAAAGGCGTTAACGCCACTTTCTTTTTCTTCAGAATTAAATAAAGGGCAATCAGAAAAATTGGAATCAGGTATATAAAAGGAAGAGATTTCATGCTCAGGATTATGTTGTTGCGGGGCTTTCTATAATTTCAATTTGCGTTAAAACATCCGCTCTTGTTACCGGATAAGGTTTATTATTTGCTATTGCCTGATAAACAGCATCAAAAAGCGGCAAATAACTTCCTACTTCAGAAGGAATGCGCGCTTCAGATTTTTTTCCATTAACATCAATGGTTGTTAATAAACCCTCTTTATTTGCAGGCTCAATGCCATAACCCTGATCGGTTAGTTTCATGCCAGCCAACAACTGTTCTTCCTGAATATCGGTTCTTTGCTTAATAAAGCTACCCTTTACACCGTGTAAAACAAAACCTGGCTGCGGGTTTACCACCAGCATACTCGAAGTAACAAAAACGTAAAGACTATCAGGGTAAGTGAGTTGAATTGAAAAATAATCGTCTACCAAGGTACCTTCTCTGTTTTTACCTAAAATTTTATGATAATTTAAAGGCTTGCCAAACAGGCTGATTACCTGATCCAAAAGATGTGGCCCTAAATCGTACAACAACCCACTGGCCTCAACAGGTGTTTCTTTGAATACTTTTGGCCCGATTACATTGCGGTAACGATCGTAACGCAGATGAACTTCAACCAGTTTACCCAGCTTACCGCTTTCTATTACCTTTCGTACAGATGCAAAGTCGCTGTCCCAGCGGCGGTTCTGGTAAAAGAAAATTTGTTTACCTACCCTATCGGCCAGTTCGAACAGTTCTTTTGCCTGTGCTGTTGTTGCAGTAAAAGGCTTTTCTACTAAAATATGTTTGTGTTGATCTAAAGCGGCTTTTGCATGTTCATAATGGAGATTGTTTGGGGTGTTAATTACTACTAAATCTAATTGTTCATCATTTAGAAGTTCATCAACACTATTGTAGCTTATAATATCTGGATAATCGTTTACTGCATTTTTATGGCTGCGTTCTACTACAGCATTTAAGTTAAAGCCACTGTGTGCCTGCAAAAAAGGAGCATGAAAAACTTTCCCCGACATGCCGTAAGCTAATAAACCCGCATGAATTTTTTTGTTGCTATTTGTATCCATAGGTTATAAAAGTAACCAAAAATATCATTACCATTCAAGCCTCGGTATTAAAAAGCCTAAACGTTTTACTTAAGGCTTACACGTTTTTACACTATCTTTGCCGTTATGAAGCCATCGGAGATTAATGCCAAATGGAAAGTATTACAGGAAAGGATTTCAACTGAATTTGATTCAGATTTCCCTGATTTAAAGGTCATGCTTTTTCTAATCGGCGTTCAGGAGCTGGGCAAAGGCCCGAAAAAATATAGCAAGCGCCAGAAAGAAGAGCTGATGCACATTGCCACCTGCCGTTTATTGAGCGAAATGGGATTTTATGAATTGGAAGGCTTAGACCAGGATGGCTGGCCGCACTGGAAATTGATCAAAGCCATTCCACCTTACACCATGCTGGAGCAGGAAATGTTGATGAAATCGCTGGTGGTGAGTTATTTTGAAGATATTTACTCTGCAGAATAAATCATATCATGCTGTCAGATGTTACCATCTGACAGGTTTTCATAAAATATTCTAGTGTGGTGTTGGATGTTCCCTTCCGAAACAAATCTAGATTATTTTAAAGGGCTTGGAAAGCAAGGCCATCTACAACTATAATGTCAGCCGGGCTTTCTGCTATATCTCCGATTCTGATGAAAAATCAGACCGGAGGATGCCCCTTCATCCGATAGCAATCGGATCCCGTTTATACCTTCGGCCAATGCAACTATTTAGGGTTGCAGGTGCGTTAGAAAAACTTTGTCAGTTTGGCCTGGTCAGCACCAAACGATTTAACTAAACTCTACAGCAGCGGGCATACCGAAGTAAAGTAGGGATAAGGCCAATGGCGGGGCTTTCGGAACACGATAAAAACAGGAACCTGCTTTTCAAAGAAAAGTGATAAATTTTCGCCCTATCAACTGATACCATTATCGACCTGAATAGCAGGTTGCGAGAAAGTTGACAACGCTTAAACGAAAAAACCCCGGTGGATGTACACCAGGGTTTGATATATAATGACCTCATAGGTAGAGGGAATTTGCAATATTATCCTTGTTTTTGCGCGGTAGCTTTTAAGGCATCATTAGCCACAATTACGATCTCTACACGACGGTTAGCTGCACGGCCAGCATCAGTATCATTATCTGCAATTGGCTCTGAAAAACCTTTACCAATGGTCACCAATCTTGATGATGGAACGCCTTGCGATACGGCATAAGCTTTAACCGCTGCTGCTCTTCTTTCTGAAAGGCCCATGTTATATTGTTCTGTACCGCGGCTATCGGTGTGACCGATAATTTTGATATCTGTATCAGGATACTGGTTTAGTGAAGAAGCTAAACTCTGGATATTTGTTTTAGCAGCGTCTTTTAATGCTGTTTTATCGAAATCGAATAAAATTCCGCTATCGAATTTTACAATAATACCTTCGCCTTCACGAATAACTTCTGCATTAGGAATAGCTTTTTGAATTTCAGCAGCCTGCCTGTCCATTCTACGACCGATAAAAGCACCTGCGGTACCACCAATAGCACCACCAATTAAGGCACCAACTGCTGTATTACCTGCTTTCTTACCGATTAATGCACCGATAACACCACCTGCTGCCGCACCAATACCGGCACCTTTTTGTGTCTTGGTTAAACTATCACAACTTTGGAATGCCATCGATCCTACGGCTAATCCTATACTTAATGTGGCTATTCTTACTTTTGAAATACTCATGATATACTAGATTTATAATTTCTAACCGACATATTCAAACACAATGCCAAAAAATAATATAACCGCATTTTCGGTCTATTTCAACTAATTACCCTACAAACAACATCCTATTAACAAAAAAGGGCGCTGATTGATCAGTACCCTTCTGGTATATTGTATTATTCTTAGTACAAAAACTAGGCAGAGAAATAACTCTCCAGCTCTTTCAGCGTATTTTCATCTGTTTTAAAATCTTTGATTACCTGTCCCTTTTCTACCAGGACAATGCGACTACAAACATCTGTGACATGGTTTAAATCATGACTGGAAATAAAAGTTGTCATATTGCCTGCCTGTGCTTTTAACAAATTTTTCAAGCGAATCTGCGTAGTGGGATCAAGGTTGGCAAAAGGTTCATCCAAAATTAAGATCTCGGGCTTTTGCATCAACGCGGCAGCAATACCTACTTTAACCTGGTTTCCTTTACTAAAATCGCGGATATACTTTCCGCTGTTCAGGATTTCGCCATTAAAAAATTCCCCGTACTGGTTAAGGTATGCAGATACATCGGCTACACTAAGGTGATGTAAGCTGCCAATAAAAATAAAATATTCTTCAGGCGTTAGATAATCAATCAGAAAACCCTCATCTAAAAAAGATGCGGTATAATCTTTCCAGGTATCGTTCTGCATTACATTTTCTCCTTTCGATAAAACCTCTCCCGTGGTCGGACGGATCAGATCTAAAAGCATCCTGAAGAAAGTGGTTTTACCGGCACCGTTATTTCCCACTAAACCAACGGTTTCACCGGCTGCAATCTGTAGATCTTCGATGTTTACAACGGTTTTATCGCCATAAACTTTTTGTAATTTCTTAACTTCTAAAATCATAATTATTCTCTAAAGCCTTCGGCTATTTTATATCGTTGTTTTTCAAGTCGTCTTGCAATGTAGTTTACCCAGAATCCCCGTAACAATAACATGGCTAAACCAAACATGCCCACTACAGCTAATCCCCAATAAGGTTTATTTAATATGCCAAATGGCACGTACATGATAATGGGTGTAAGTGCATAAGGGAACATTAAAAGCCATTGGGTAGCGCCTGTTCCCTGGTAATTAAAACTTGCGGCTTTGGTAATATCCAGGCGTTTATAATTTAAAGTAGCCAGGTAAAGCACCACTACAGTACCAAAACCGATGTTATAGAAATAAGCCGCTAAATGCAGAAGCAATAATTTCGGGCTTAAAAAACCATAAAAACTTGCCAACACTGTAATAATGGTACAACCAATGGTAAAAAGCAAAAATTTAGCCTTGATATAGTCTTTAAAATTGATTTTGTTGGCCAAAATTCCATCAAAGTGGGCGCTTTGCCAGGCAAACATAAACTGCCCGTAAATAATGATTGAGATACCCGTCATAAATATAGCGCCAAACATCATCTGGCCAAAAGCATCGCTATTGATCGCCTTTTCCTTGTAAAAAATAAATCCATAAAAAAGGAAAAAGAAGCCCAAAATGACTGCTGAACGCGGGCGTTTATGGCGGAGAATTAATTTTAATTCTAAAGCAGCCAGTTCACCCACTTTACCAAAGCGGTTAAGGAAAGCATAATCTGTACTGCCTTTTTTCTCCTGTTTGGTGCTTAACTCTTCCACATATAAGTTTTTACGCAGGAAACTGGAGTTGAAATAAAATATAGCGATCGCAGCCAGGGTAAACGCAAAAGCATAATAAGGGTGCACTGCAATGGCACGGAATACAAAATCAGAACCAGTCATGATTGAAATGACCTTATAATATTCCAATGCGGCAAATGCTGCAATTACAACCAGTCCGAAAAAGGTATAAAGGGTGTTGGTGATCGATTTCCGCTTAATGTACAATACCAGATAGTTGTTGAAAACCATAATCGAAAATATCGAAACGATATACATGACGGTGGTAACAGCACCTAGTGCAGGTGCGATTTTAATAAAGCAGAAAGGCAGAAAAATAAAAAACGGCCAAAGGTTAAATACAGAAAAAAGCGCCTTGACATTTAAAAACCTGATGATTTTACTCCTCGAAATCCTTAAGTGCAAATAAGGTATAATACTTAAAGTGGGCAGCTCCTGAAACTGCAAACGCATGATAAAATCGAATGCAAAATAATAAAGGATGATACCGTTGAAACTTTTAATGACATCCTGACTGGGGAAGAAATAGGCCAGTAAGTGAGACATACCAAGACCAGCCCCGAGTGCCAACGTAAAAAAGTACAACATAAAAAAACCCAAAACAATCTGGCCAGCAATACTACTGCCCCTGTTCCGCGAACGCCAGAAAGATTTTCTTTGATGGCTTAAAAAAGTACTCAGCATATTTAGTCTAGGTGTTTTATTTTAGTCAATGTAACTATTAGTATTCTTTCGGCAATAAATGTTACACTAATATTTGTATTTGTCTTTCCAGTTTTGCCTTAGCTTTTCGCGCAGTTTCTCTTCTGCCGCATTTTTACCCGGATCGTAGAGTTTTGTACCGCTTAATTCTTCAGGAAAATATTCCTGAGGCGAAAAATTACCTTCATAACCGTGTGAATATTGATAATCTTTTCCATAGCCGATATTTTTCATGAGTTTGGTGGGTGCATTGCGGATATGCAGCGGCACAGGCAGATTACCAGTTTGCTTAACCAAAGCCTGGGCCTTGTTAATGGCTTCGTAAGCGGCGTTACTTTTTGGCGAACTGGCCAGATATGTTACACACTGTGATAAAATAATCCGCGCCTCCGGATAACCGATTACATTTACGGCCGTAAAACAGTTATTGGCCAGTAACAGGGCATTGGGGTTGGCATTGCCGATATCTTCCGAAGATAAGATCAATAACCTTCGGGCGATGAATAAGGGATCTTCTCCACCTTCGATCATCCTGGCTAACCAATACACCGCGGCATTTGGATCGCTGCCACGGATGGATTTAATAAATGCCGAGATAATATCATAATGCTGTTCTCCGGCTTTATCGTAAAGTGCGAGGTTTTGTTGCGCATGGGCCAGTACATTCTCATTGGTCAGCACAATTTTATTGCCACCGATGCCATTAATGGCAATTTCGAGCACATTTAATAACTTCCTTGCATCACCACCAGATAAACGGATTAAAGCCTCGTGTTCTTTGATGGCAATTTTCTTCTCTACCAGAACAGCATCCTTTTTGATGGCGGTTTGCAACAAGCCCACCAACTCTTCCTCGGTAAGGGATTTTAAAATGTAAACCTGACAACGGGAAAGCAAAGCGGAAATCACCTCAAAAGATGGATTTTCGGTTGTAGCACCAATTAAGGTAACCAAACCGCGTTCAACCGCCCCTAATAAACTATCTTGCTGCGATTTGCTGAAACGATGAATCTCATCAATAAATAAAATGGGCAGGCCTAAAAAGCTGTCTTTTAGCTGAGCGGCACGATCAATCACCTCACGGATATCTTTTACCCCACTATTGATGGCGCTCAAATTAAAAAAAGGCCGGTCTAAAGCCTGCGAAATGATATAGGCCAATGTAGTTTTCCCAACTCCCGGAGGTCCCCAGAAGATCATGGATGGCAGCTGGCCACTCTCAATCGCCTTCCGCAATACTGCTCCCGTCCCTACCAAATGCTGCTGACCAACATATTCATTTAGGTTTTGAGGGCGCATACGTTCGGCTAAAGGAGGCAAGTTTTGCATAGTGGTAAATATATGAAAATTGAATATGTTGTTTGTTGATAATTTACCAACCAGATAAGACTTGTATAAGTTTGTTACGGATGCACAGATTCACCAGGATGTAAATTACAGGTAAAACGCTTTTATCGCCAGCGTTTGTAACGCGGATGAAGGAAATTGGCGATTTTATCGCTACAATTTTTGCCTCGCTGCATTTACCAATGCAGATTCCTACAAACTTCGATTTTAAAATGGTTGAACAAGCAAGTAACTGAAGGCCAAAAATGAAACTTAAATCAACACCAGTTGTTTATCAAAAATACCGTTCACTCCATCTCTTGAAACTTAATCGTTGCCATGAAAGATAATTTTTCTACCCAATCTGCCGACTACGCGATATACCGGCCTACTTACCCACAGGAATTATACGAATATCTGTTTACCCTGGTAAAAAACAAAGAAACAGCATGGGATTGTGCCACAGGCAATGGCCAGGTTGCACGGGTACTCGCGCAGCACTTCGGGGCGGTTTATGCAACAGACATCAGCGAAAATCAATTAAAAAATGCTTTACAGTTGCCAAATATCACTTACAAAGTGGAGCCAGCAGAACAAATATCGGTGGAAAATAACAGTTTCGATTTAATTACGGTAGCGCAGGCCATCCATTGGTTTAATTTTGAAGCATTTTATGCTGAAGTAAAAAGAACATTGAAACCGGATGGACTTTTAGCGGTGATCGGTTATGGTTTAATGATTATCGACAAAAAAGTAGATGCGGCAGTGCATAAACTATATGAAGATATCCTGGGAAAATATTGGGACAATGAACGCCATTATATTGAAGAAGGCTATAGAACCATCCCCTTTCCTTTTGAAGAAATCATTGCGCCACATTTCCAGATCAAAACCACCTGGAATTTTAAACAGCTCATCGGTTATTTAAATACATGGTCTTCCTTACAGCACTATAAAAAGGCAAATGAGCGCAACCCACTGGAGTATATGTTTACCGAACTGAAGGAAGCCTGGGGCGATGATGCAGAAAAGAATGTACATTTTCCTGTTTTATTACGGGTTGGACGATGAATTTAACCACAAATAATAAGGCGAAATCTCACTTCGTTTCGTCATCCTGAACTTGTTTCAGGATCTATTTTGGAAAAGTTACCCTTTTTAGGGCGCATCTAAGTCTATTATGACATTTAACCACAAAGTCAACAGAGAAAAGACACAGAGCACACTGAATAAAGTTTTAAGCAACTAAAGTTGCTTTTTTTACTCTGTGAAAACTCCGTGATTTTGGTTAATTAACCTCTATTTCAACAACTCCAAAATACCTAAAACGGTTAGTTTTTTCTGCTCCCCGCTTTGCATATCCTTTAACGTCAGTTCGCCGCTGGCAATTTCATCGCCACCAATTAAAATTACATAAGGGATATTTTTGGCATCAGCATAAGCCATTTGTTTTTTCAATTTTGCCGAACTTGGGTATAATTCTGCCGCAATTCCCGCATTCCTAAGCTGCTGAACAATCGGCAAGGCGTATTTTTCAGCTGCTGCATCGAAATTACTGATCAGAACTTTCGTTCCCACTTCTGCCGAGGCAGGAAAAAGGTTAAGTTCTTCCAACACATCATAAATGCGGTCGGCACCAAAAGAAACCCCCACACCCGTTAAGCCTTTTAAGCCAAACATACCGGTTAAGTCATCGTAACGGCCACCTCCACCAATGCTGCCCATGGCCACTTCATTGGTTTTAACCTCAAAAATGCAGCCGGTATAATAATTTAATCCACGTGCTAAAGTAATGTCTAACTCTAATTTAGCCGTTAAAGGCAAACCATAAGCAACCAGACTTTCTACGTAGTCGAAAACCTGTTCTATCTCTGCAATACCTTTTAAACCGGTTTCTGATGGTGCTAAAACTTCTTTCAGGCTGGCCAGTTTCTGCTCGTTAAAACCTTCTAACAAAATTACCGGACGGAGTTTTTCCAAATCCTGTTCGGTAAAACCACGCTCCAGCAATTCTTTACTCACACCATCTAAACCAATTTTATCCAGTTTATCGATGGCTACCGTCATATCGATGATCAACTCCGGTTTACCGATAATTTCGGCAATACCGGATAAAATTTTACGGTTGTTAATTTTGATGGTGAAATCTTTCAAACCCAGCTTGCTCAATGCCTCGTTGTAGATTAAAATAAATTCGGCTTCGTTTAATAAACTTTCAGAACCTACCACATCCACATCACACTGGTAAAACTCACGGTACCTGCCTTTTTGCGGACGATCGGCACGCCATACCGGCTGTACCTGAAAACGTTTAAAAGGCAAAGTGATCTCATGTTGGTGCATCACCACATAACGGGCAAAAGGCACAGTCAAATCGTAACGAAGTGCTTTTTCAGAAATTAAAGGAATCAGTTTGTTGCTATTATCTTCTTCAGCAAAATTAAACGATTTTTTTTTAGGATCTTTAAGATAATCCCCGCTGTTTAAAATTTTAAAAATCAGCTTATCACCTTCATCGCCGTACTTTCCGGTTAGGGTAGACAGGTTTTCAAAACTTGGTGTCTGGATTTCGGCGTAACCATATTTCCTGAAAACCGTTTTAATGGTATCGTAAATAAAGTTGCGTTTTATCATTTCAACCGGAGTAAAATCGCGGGTTCCTTTTGCTAATGAGGGTTTAATAACTGACATAGCCGCAAAAGTACAAAAATGTAATGTGTAAACCTCACAGGTTTCGGAAACCTGCGAGGTTTGAAAGTCATTTCCCCAACACCTCTTTTACCATTTCCCTGTTTGGTTTGGATACCGGAATTTTATCACCATTATCCATCAACAGCATTCCGCCGTCTTCTTTCAGCCAGCTTTTTACAAATTTTGGATTCACCAGGTGACTCTGGTGCGCCCGCACAAAACCCTGTGGTTTGAGCAAATCCGCATACTCTTTCAATGGTTTCGAGATCAGTACCTTGTCGCCATTAGCCAAAAAGAAAAAAGTATAAGTATTATCGGCTACGCAGCGCACGATATCATCAACGGAAACATAACGGATTTCGTGTTGTTGGGGCAAAGCAATTTTCGGGCTGCTGGGCTCGCTTTTTTTGATCTGGCTCAGCAAAAAATTGAGTTGATCGCCATTGATTTTGTTTTTGATTCTGATTTTGGCTTTTTCTACCGCAGCTTTCAGCTCATCGGGATCAACCGGCTTAAGCAGATAATCCAAAGCCGCAAATTTTACTGCCTGGATACCGTAATGATCGTAAGCAGTTACAAAAACCACCTCAAAAGTTTTCTCTTCAAGCTGCTTCAATAAATCGAACCCTGTTGTTTTACCCATCTGAATATCCAGGAAGAGCAGATCAGGATGATGCAGGTTAACCTGTGCAAAAGCCTCGTCAATACTGGACGCACTGGCTACCACTTTAATATTTGGGCAGTGCTTATCCAATAAAATCTTTAGATTTTCTAAATTGGCTGCTTCATCATCTACTAAAATTGCCCGCATGTTATAGCCATTGGTTAATTGTGATCCGGATTAAAGTTCCATTTGCATCTGCTTTCATATCCAATAAAAACGGCGTTTCTTTATAAATCGAATTCAGTAAAGATATTCTGTTTTTCGTCAATGCCAAACCCAGGCCGGTATAATCTTTTTCTACATCGAAACCATTGCCGTTATCTTTTATGCTTAATATTAAGTCTGTTTCCTGCTTGTTAAAATCGATTTCAATCTTGCCATCATGTCCCTTATCTGAGATACCGTGTTTCACCGCATTTTCTACGAAGGGCTGTAACAGCATCGCCGGAATTTCGATATTCTCTACATCTAAATCTGGAGAAGCAGTAATTGTATACTGAAACCCGAAGCGCAATTGCTCCATCTGCAGGTAATCATCCAATAAAGTTTTTTCTGATGTTAAACTGATGAGTTCCGTATGATCTAAAACATTCCTGGTTAAACGTGCAAATTTAGCCAGGTAACGATTGGCATTATCGATTTCGTTTTTGTTCATCAGGTTTTGAATGCCCGCTAGCGCATTGAACAAAAAATGCGGATTTAACTGCGAACGAATGGATTCTAACCGAAGTTTGGCGATTTCTTTATCACGATGTTTTAAGGCTAACTTTTGGGCCTCTTTCTTTTTGATGAAGACTACCGCTGCGCCAAAGATTGCCCCACATATTGCACATAAAGATAAACCATAAATTATGAGCTGTTTTTGGGAGAAAAGTTTTTCTTTATTTATATTTACATGAAAAGAATAATGAGTAGCACTTTTTTCGATAGATTTTGAATTAAAACCTTGGGAAAGCTTAGGAATAATAAGTAGTTCATAATCGCCTGACTTTTTAAAATATTCTGCTCCGATTAATAAATAAGGCACCCTTGGAGTAATAAAGCCATAAAGCCAATTGTTAGAACGAAATACGATTTTACCTGTCGATTTATCTTTTAAATAAACAGTGTATACAAAATCTAAATCCGTGCTGTTAATCACAATCATTAGATTTAGTGTATTTTTATTTACATTGAAATTGGCAACAGTTTTTAAATTCTTCATTTCCACTCCACTAGTGCCTTTCATAAGGGCATTTAAAGCGATAAAGGATATATATGCAGGTTGAATTTTTTTATTATAGATAATGATAGTTGCTATTTCGCTCCGATTAGTAATTTTATAGAGGTTAACGGTTAATTTTTTATTCTGCACATTAAACTTTCCTAAATTTATCTCAACATTAGCTCCGGTTTGATAGAAATTGGTAGCATTTTTTGCCAAAGGGGTAGCATCTGAAACGATTTGATGATTATCATTTTCAACGACATTATAGCGGTAAAAAGACAGACTATCTCTATTGATATAACCAAAAAGTTTAATTTCTTTGGTTCCTTCTAAATAAACTAAGTTACTTAGTGGTTGATTTTGAATGGCATTGCGAAAATCTAAGGTTTTGGTAAAGCTATCAGCAGTTAAAGACACACCAAAGCCTTCGCTTCCACCTGCTGAATAAAAATCGCTATCACCATAACGTACGAAGCCATTATTATTAGTTTTCTGAGCATTCACCCAAAACACAAACAAGGATAGGAAAATAGAAAGAATTAATTTTTTCATGCGTTTAATTTTTCCTAAACATCTTATAAAAAATCTGCCTAAGAAATATTAAAACAGAATATAGTTTAGAAAAACTAGTAAAGAATAGATTTGGGACAGGATTTTTATTTGGGACTGTGGTTAATAGGAATAAATCAATCAACGTTTGTCAGTCTGAGCGGAGTCGAAGACTATTAGATAAGATTTCACATGAATAGAAAAGATCCTTCGTTTTACTCAGGATGACAGCTCTTAACATTATCCCCCGGCCTTTTTCACTTTATAGCCATCTTTTTGCAAAATACCCATTACTTTATCGCGCACATCACCCTGGATCATGATTTCTCCATCTTTAACCGAACCACCTACACCACATTTGGTTTTCAGCATTTTGCCCAATACTTCCAAATCTTCAGATCGCCCCTTAAAGCCTGTGATCAATGTCACAGCCTTACCACCACGGTTTTTTTTATCCAGCATTACCCTTAAATCCTGCTGATTGTTTGGCGAGGTAACGGTATCATCAACCTCTTCTTCGTACTCGAATTCCGGATTGGTAGAATACATAATTCCACCAAGATCGCTTAAACTATTTTTCTTTGGTTTCATGTTTATCATATTATATGGAGATGGATGATCGTTATTGGTTAACTGGTTAATTGTGCAAATCGGTTAAATGACACCAAACGCTCAACACTAAGTTGGTTAATGATTGATAGTTCTTAGTTTAATAGCCGATCATCACCGCCAACCACTCTACGCTCAGCGCTCAACGCTAAGTTGATCGATGATTGATAGCTTGATGGTCAATAGCCAGATTTTCTCCAAACGCCAAACCTTCAACCCCAAACCAAGCTACGGAACGATCACTTTTAAAGCGCGTGGGTTCACCACAGCTGTTAACGCTGTTCCCATCTGTAAAGGTTCACCATCTACGTGTACCGCACCTTCCTTTTCCCTTATAATTTTAATATTTTTTCCTTTAATAATTTCAATCATATCAGAGCTTTCCGCTTTGCCCCTCAACATTACATAACCCAAAACAGGCAGCTTGATGATCGGGAAGGGTTTGATAATGCAAACATCCAATAACCCGTCTTTTACCGAAGCATTTGGCGCGATGAAAACATCGTTTCCATACTGCGATGAATTGGCAATGCTGATGGCGAAAGCTTTTCTGGTGTATTCGGTACCGTCGATATTCAAATGATAAGTTTGTGCCTCATAGTTAAAAACCTCTTGAAAACCCAGTTTCACATAACCCGATAGTCCGCGTTTTTTGTCTTTTGAAAAAACAGCGCTCAGGTGGGCATCAAATCCCATCCCGGCCAGGTTGAAAAAACATTTGTTGTTAAACTCTGCCGTATCAATTTCATCGATCTTAAAATTATTGATAATGGAAAGCGCATACTTCAGGTTTTTGGAAATATTTAAAAAGCGGGCCAGGCCATTGCCTGATCCCAATGGTAAAATCCCCAGGATTTTATGGTGCTTCAGTACTTTTGTAGCCACTTCATTGATGGTACCATCGCCACCAGCAGCAATAATGACATCGAAGTTTTTGTTGGCAGCCTCATCTGCGAGTTCACCAGCGTGACCAATATATTCGCTAAAAACAAAATTGGGACTGAACTTTTCCTTATCGAGGTATTTGTCGATAAAATCTGGGATACGCAGTTTCCCTCTCCCACCGGAGATCGGGTTGATGATAAAGAGAATATTGATCTTTGTGTGCAAAGTGTAAGATTGAGTGCACAAAATAATCTATAATTTTTGAAATAAAGAAAATATGCTAATTTTGCGGCAGTAAAAAGTGGATTGATTTGCTATCCCGATACCACGGGACCGGATTGCAACCACTTAAAAAAATTGCTAATGCCTCCTTTCAATCATTTCAACACCTGTTTTCAAGGGGTTCGGCAATTGTAAATTTGTTTATTTATCATTAATTATTTAATAAATGTCATATTTATTTACATCAGAATCTGTTTCTGAAGGTCACCCAGATAAAATCGCCGATCAAATTTCGGATGCATTAATTGACAACTTTTTGGCTTTCGATCCAGAATCAAAAGTAGCTTGCGAAACTTTGGTAACAACGGGGCAGGTTATTTTGGCTGGTGAGGTAAAATCTAAAACATATTTGGATGTACAGCAGATTGCACGTGATGTAATCAAGAAAATTGGTTACACCAAAAGCGAATACATGTTTGAGGCCAATTCTTGTGGTATTTTATCTGCTATACATGAGCAATCGCAAGATATTAACCAGGGTGTAGACAGAAGCAGTAAAGAAGAACAAGGTGCGGGCGATCAAGGTATGATGTTTGGTTATGCAACCAACGAAACTGAAGATTATATGCCACTGGCATTAAACCTTTCTCATAAATTATTACAGGAACTGGCTGTTTTACGCCGCGAAAATAAAGAAATTACCTATTTACGCCCTGATGCAAAAAGCCAGGTTACTTTAGAGTATGATGATCACAATAAACCTGTTCGCATTGATGCGATTGTAATTTCTACCCAGCATGATGATTTTGATGAAGAAGCTACCATGCTGGCCAAAATCAAAACGGATCTGGTTAACATTTTAATCCCGCGAATCATCAAAAACAATCCGCAGTATGCGCATTTATTTAACGATCAGATTGAATACCACATTAACCCAACTGGTAAATTTGTAATCGGCGGTCCGCATGGCGATACGGGTTTAACCGGCAGAAAAATCATTGTTGATACTTACGGTGGTAAGGGCGCTCACGGCGGTGGGGCTTTCTCGGGTAAAGATCCAAGTAAAGTAGACAGAAGTGCGGCTTATGCTACCCGTCATATCGCTAAAAATTTAGTGGCTGCTGGTATTGCTGATGAAATTCTGGTTCAGGTATCTTATGCAATCGGTGTTGCTAAACCAATGGGTATTTACATCAATACTTACGGAACAGGTAAAGTAGGTAAAACCGATGGCGAAATCGCTAAAATCGTTGAGTCGATTTTCGATATGCGGCCATACTTTATTGAGCAACGCTTAAAATTAAGAAACCCGATTTATAGCGAAACTGCAGCTTATGGACATATGGGCCGCACGCCAGAAACGGTTACCAAAACTTTCAGAACACCAAACGGAGAAGAAAAAACAGTATCAGTTGATCTGTTTACCTGGGAGAAATTAGATTACGTAGATCAGGTTAAAGCTGCTTTCGGCATTTAATTCTTACAATAAATTTATATGAAATGCGTTTTGCAACATTGCAGAACGCATTTTTTGTTGTGGTGAAGTCAGCGTTACCATCTGACTGTATAAATCTGTGCGGATGGTAAAATTTAACACCACCAGGTGTGATGGCTTACCAAACAATAGAAAATCATTGCTATTTTTTCGAAAAGCAGGGTTCGTCATCCTTTGGTTCCGAAAGCCCTGCCATCCGCTTTATCCCGACTTTAGGTCGGGATGCCCGCTCCTGTCAGGTTTAGCTAATTGAGGGCATTCGTTCTTTTGAGAAAAATTCGCTTAAAAAATAAATATTCTCGAATGCTGCAGTTTTCCGATAATAGCTGCAAAAACTTACCTATCCAAACCTGATTGACGCGGGTAGCTCCCGATTTTTTTCAAATCGGGACTACAAGCAAAAAGCAGGACGGACGTACAAAATGCTACTGCAATTGCTTTCCAAAAACCAACACAAAAATTTAACCTTGCCTCTTTACTACTGCTGATTTTTTGTCGGATGGTAACATCCAACACCACAAATATTTATTTCATGGTTAACTACTACCTGGAAAAAAGCCGGCTAGCAATTCAGTTTACATCACCCGCGCTTATAAAGTTAAAATGAGAACATTAAAGGTTATTATTTTTCATAAACATTAGCTCTTTTTCGTCGAAATGATCATCATCTATGCTATAAGATTTAATATCTGCAATTTTCATTTCATCAACCACATCTACAAAATTTTGAAACCTGGCCATTTTGCCTGGTTTAATGATCACGATCATATACTTCGACGGATTGTTCTGATGGCTAGCTGAAACCAATATTTTATTCGCCATAATTTCTTTTTGAAGATCTGCCACAGGCATCACTTTCATATTGGCCTTTTCAATAGTCCCCATATAAGAAACTGCGCTGTTATCTTTACCCAGTACAATAGTCATGGTGCGCGATTCGGGACAATTTTCTGTTATATCCATATCCGTCTTGTCTGGCTTAGCAATATCTGCAGCATTTAACCGGCTCAATGTAGTGGTGAGCATAAAAAATGTGGTTAATAGAAACATAAGGTCTACCATAGCGGTAAGATCTACCCTTGGAGTCACTTTTTTGGTTCTTCCTTTTGCAGCTTTGCTGCTTTGAGATTCGTTTAGCGTTGCCATAATGATTTAGGTTTTTTAATGATGATGACAACCCATATGAAATTGCATAAAAAAAGCGGCTAAAAATTTAACCGCTCAAAAAACCGTCAGCAATGACGATAATATCAGTATAACTACTTCACGGCTTCAATAACACCACAGCCCACCCTTGGCCCTGAGTTACCCGTAGGTTGCGTGGTATAATCGTCCGTGCCGCCATGCACAATAATTCCTCTCCCAATAATATTTTTGATATCACCATCTTTAACGCTCCATCTATCAGTAGTAACCGAAAGTGTGGCATGCCCTTTACTATCTAACATGATATTGCCAATATCGCCACTGTGATAAGCTGCAGATCCCCATTTACCATGTGCCTCTTTTGTTGGGTTCCAGTGACCGTGCGTATTCTCGCCCATATTTCCACAATCGCCATGTTCGTGAAAATGTACCGCCACATTGCTGTCTGCACGTGCTGCAAAATTCATTTCAATATCCATCTTAATCTTTCCATCACTCAATTCATAAAACTTTGCAGTCCCGATGGCTTTCGTGTTATCAGCAGTTTCGGTCAAAGTGGCCCGGGCAATTTCCTTATCCGTTTTTGTACAGGCACTTACAAGGGCAATACCTGCAATTGCTAAGCTTAAAAAATAGTTTTTCATATGATTAAAATTTAGTTTAAACAATAACAGATTGGCAATCATTTAGTTTGATTTAAAAAGAATGACAGCAAAACCATTTCGTGCGCCACTTGTTTAATGATATAAAATAGTACAACTATGGAACAGCCAAATGAAATGAACACTTTAAGTCAAATTTTGGAGAAATTGAGGCTGAAAGGAAAAGATAACGAATTAAAAATGTCTGATCACGGTAAGATGCAAAGTAAATCACTCGGAAAAATTTATAAACCCGAAGATTTAACCATTGTTAAAACTTATCGGTTTGAAGGCGATTCTGACCCTGCAGATAATTCAGTATTATATCTCCTGGAAGATCAGGATAAAAATATTGGATATGTATTAGATGCTTATGGAACATACTCTGATAATGAAGGTCCGGGATTTGATGATTTCCTTAAAAAAATCCCAACCGAAAACAGAGACGAGCAGGAATTATTCAGTTAATAAAATTTTAAAGATGGCCCGGTTAACCGGGCCATTTCTATTTGTAAAAAACCAGAACCTTCATCTTTCTATCCTGTTTAACCAGATCCAATCCGATATCATTAATCGATTTCAATATACCTTCTCTATTTCTCATCGCTACATCTGTTTTAATGTTGTACCGTTTTGATAAACCTGTTTCGTCTACAACGGGCAAACTAAATTCATTACTCAGATAATCGTTGGCAAAGTTGGCTAATGTAGCACCCTGACCATCGTAACCTTGCCCGCTGAAACTATAACTTAGTTTTACATCATTTGATTCTTTTTGGTTAAATTTTTTATTGATCAGTACATAAACAGGCATCACCCGATATGCTATTCTCGCCTTTACAGGGAGTAATACCAGAAGTTTATTTTGCAGGATAACCATTAAACTATCCTTTTGTTCAGGCTTAACCAGCAAGTCTAAAGAATATAGTGTTTCCTTGTGATCAAAGTCAGAAACTTCTTTTTCGGGGAGTTCATAAATCAATTGTTTTTCAGAAACGATACCATAAGCATCTTTATACAAGGAAGCCATAGAAGCATTGGTAAAGGTAATCCTACGACCATCGAAAGCACTTTTATCAGTATACCGCCTACTGCCCGAATGCTGGCCCTTTATATAACCGCGCAGCGTAAAACTGTGGCTCAAAGTAGAATCAACAGCAAAAACATCACTGTTGTTATTTACAGGTTTCTCTTTAAATTCTGCTGTAGATTCTACGGCTAATCCTTTTACTAACCGATCGATCATTTTTTGATCAATCGAATCACTTCTAACCAGGGCCACAACTTTACCCTTAGTATTTATAATTGCACTTTGCCCTACATACGCAAAGGCAAACAGCTTGTAAAAAAATCCGGTGGTATCACTACAGAGCCAAACCTTCGACGGTTTTTTTATCAGGTAATTTTGGAGTCTCGAAGGCCTTTCGTCAGAAATACCGATAACCTGAATGCTTGCAGGATTATGCGACTGTAGTTTAGCCAGCGTATCCATTTCGGGAATGCAGGGTCCACACCAGGTACCCCAAAAGTTTAAGATATAAATCTTATCCTGCTTTTGCCCAGGCTGAATGGACTTGACAGGCGAATTGATTAAATTTTTGATCAATATATCCGGAAATTGATCGCCGGCTTTGATCTGAATACCCTGTGCCCATGCACCAGATGCACATACAGATAATAATAGATTAAAAAATATTGCTTTCATCATTTTTGTTTTACCAAAACTGAGCAAAACCCACTTTAAACTGAGTTATCGGAGATGTTATTTTAGGTTATATTATGTTAATGCAATATTTAGATTTAGAGATTTAACATACATTTGATGATGCGAAAAAGTGCCAATATTTTAATTGTAATCTGTTTTTCGGTAATGGTGGCACTTTTATCGTTGCAAGTATATTGGATTGTTAACTATTACAAAACGACTTTAAAAGATTTTGAAAAGGAAGTGAACCTTGCTTTCGAAGATGGGATTAAAAAAGAGCTCGACTTACGCTGCGATACCATTCAGAACATTATCGAAAAAAAACTTTTAGATACCAATGCTTTTTTGATTAGTGCCAAATTTGATAAAAAAGACAAAAAATATGTCTACACGGTTGGTGCAAAGGGTAATGAGAAAGATAAATTCTCATCGTCGTTTAGCTTATCAGATTATAGTAAGGCCCTTCCAAAAAATAAAAGCGATACCAGTGTGCGCAAACATGTTGCTGGCCGACTTGCAATGTTAATGAGAGAAGAAGATCTGGAAACACATACCATTTATTACAGGACACAAAAGCTTGGTCTATTTATGGATGAACAGACCAAGAAATACCAATTCGACACTACGCGTTTAAGGCCTGCATTTAATATTTACCTAAAAGCCCGAAACATTGAAACACCTTATCGCTTTATTGTTAAAAAAGTAGACAGCACCAATAATAAGGGTATAAAAAACCTTGATTATGCTTTTGTTACGAGGGCATTTCAAACCTATCGTTTCACCGATGATCAACGCTACGTAAGAGCAATGTTTAAAAGTCCATCGGCGTACATTCTTTCCAGAATGGCCTTACTTCTGTTTTCTTCGTTCGCTATGATCGTTATAGTGTCAGGCTGTATGATCATTCTTTTAAAAAGACTTTTTTGGGAGAAAAGATTATCAACCATTAAAAACGATTTCATCAGTAACATCACCCACGAATTTAAAACACCCATATCAACGGTCTCAGTTGCTATTGAAGCCTTGAACAACCCCATCATCCGAAACGATGATGAAAAATATAACCGATACCTGATCCATGCAAAAAATGAAATTGAACGATTGAATATTTTGGTTGATAAAGTGTTAAATATCGCCATTTATGAGGATGGAAAATCTCCCTTACTAAAAGAAAAAGTCTTTTTCGGCGATAAAATAATGGAAATCATACATCTACATGAAATGAAAGCCGGGAAAAGGATTGTTATTGATTATCAAAACAGAAGTGGACTAAACGAGATACATGTTGATTTTACACAGTTTCAGCATGCCATAAGCAACATCATAGACAATGCAATAAAGTATTCAGGTGAAGAATCTCTGATCAAGATAATCATTGAAAAAAAAGAGGATTTTCTAACAATACAGGTTGAAGACAATGGCATTGGAATAGCTGAAAAAGACATTCCTGCCGTGTTCGAGAAATTCTATCGGGTAAGTACCGGAAATAGTCATCCGGTAAAAGGACATGGATTAGGGTTAAATTATGTGAAACAGATCATGCATTTGCACAATGGCTGGTATAAAATGGAAAGTAAACCCGGTAAAGGAACTAAAATCACTTTGGGATGGCCACTTTAAATAAAATTCTCTTTGTAGAAGACGAGCCTGCACTTGCTGAAATAGTTAAGGAAACATTAGCCTTAAAAGGATTCGAAGTGATACATACTTTAACTGCTAAAGAAACTATTAGCCAATACCATAAATCAAAGCCCGACATATTGATATTGGATGTAATGCTACCGGATGGCGATGGCTTCTCGATCGCAAAACAACTGAGACAGATTGATATGGCAACACCCATTATATTCTTAACATCGAAAGCACTCCCTGCAGATGTGGTAATGGGTTTCGAAAGCGGCGGCAATGACTATTTAAAAAAGCCTTTTAGTATCGAAGAGCTCACCATTAGGGTAAAAGCATTATTAAGCCAAAACCGACTTGTACTTAAGCCCGAAAATGAAGAAAAGCAGCCAATAAAAATAGGCAATTATCAATTTTACTATCCAAAAGGCCTTTTAACTACAGCGAATAGTCAGAGAACATTAACCACCCGCGAGGCTGAAATATTACAAATGCTTTTGCTCAATAAAAACAAAATGCTGGAACGTAATGTGATTTTGAATGCACTTTGGAGCAACAATGACTATTTCTCTGGCAGAAGTCTCGATGTGTTTATCACCAAACTCAGGAAATACCTGAAGGATGATCCATCTATTTTCATTATGAATATCAGGGGCCAGGGCTATAAATTGGTTTATTAAGCTTTTACCACATTATAATTCCCTAATTTTGCGCCTCATTTACGCCCCCCTGGATGAAAAGCAAAATCAATATTCCACCCATACCAGCAGTTTTACTATCCATTATCAGTGTGCAATGTGGAGCGGCAATTGCAAAAGGCCTTTTTCCACAGATTGGGGCTGCTGCAACAGCATCTTTACGCATTGGTTTATCAGCCGTAATCTTATTAATTGCCTTTAGACCAAACCTATATAAACTAAACGCCAAGCAATGGAAATACGTTATCCTATATGGTGTTTGCTTAGGCGTAATGAATATGGTTTTTTATATGGCCATCGCGCGAATCCCGATCGGCTTAGGGGTAACCTTAGAATTTGTAGGCCCGCTTGGGCTTGCCATTTTTGGCTCTAAAAAACCTATTGATTTTCTTTGGGTGTTACTTGCTGCAACAGGCATTGTATTAATTACACCATGGACGGGCACAGGACTCAATTTAGCGGGCGTACTGCTGGCGCTTTTGGCTGGTGTTTTCTGGGCTTTATATATCATTTTAGGCGGTAGAATTTCCAAAATCATGAAAGGAGGTGATGCCGTTGCCATTGGAATGTTGTTTGCTACTATAGTCATTTTGCCTTTTGGCATTTTTGGTGGCGGTTTAAGCTCGCTAACTCCTAAATTAATCGGATTGGGAGCGGCACTTGCACTATTATCAAGCGCCATACCCTTCACCTTGGAAATGAAAGCATTTAAGCAGCTTCCCGCCCGAACCTTTAGCATTTTAATGAGCCTGGAACCTGCCATGGCCTCACTGGCAGCACTGGTTTTCTTACAGGAATACCTCACCTTAAAGGAGTGTTTTGCTGTGGCCTTTGTTGTAATTGCTTCTGCAGGGTCCTCCTTAACCACTAAGTATACCAAACGGTAATCAGGCTAATTTTTTTGTTTTATAAATAATAACCTCTTCGGTTAATCTACTGGCTTGTGCTACAAAATTTAAGATGTAAGGCTGCTTGTTATGCAGATCCAAACCTACCTGATCTTTCCACTCTTCATGAAAAATAAAAATGTAATCACTCGCCGACTCATGCAGATTGTACTGAATGCAGGCTTCCTCCTGGCGCGAATTTGCGACCATTTCCAGCAGCATGCTTCTTAATTCCGTTACGGTTTCCGCTTTGCTTTTAACTATTGCTGTTAAATAAATGCTCATATTTTGCTGTATTTAAAAAATTTTGGGTTAAATGTTGCTGGTACGATTTAAGTGCAGTCCTAATATCCGGATTCTTTTCTACATCATGAAAATGAATACCATCAAGTCGTTCCATCCCGGTAAAGGCATTCATTCTGTGGAACCTAAATAAAACACCATCGTCCACACCGGTTTCCATAAAAAACTCTCCTGGCAAAGTAAAGGCTTCCTTTGGTGCATTCCATGATGATGTGACCATGTATCTCCTGCCCTGTAACATCCCACCCGTACCATAATTTCGGGTTGGATTTTCAGCTTTGCGCCCGTCGCTCATATAAATACCATTTTTATGTCCTTCGGTAAATACCACATCTATATATTTTTTAAATCCGTGTGGCAACTAAAACCACCAGATTGGGGTGTGGTAAATGACAACATCTGCCCAAACATATTTATCAACTTCTTCCTTTGGGTCATACTCGTGGTTGATATTAGTTATTTTTACCTCAAACCTTTCCTGCGAAGAGAAGAAATCTAGCGTAGCATTAGCTATTGTTTCATTAAATCTGCCACCCGAATGACCAAATTTTTGTCCGCCGTTGATGATGAATATTTTTGTCATTTCGTTTTTTCTTTTTGATAACACAAAATTACAGCTGTTGATACTATCATTAAAACAAGTTAATTTATACCTTTGTATCAGAATTATAATACTAAGCGGTGGTTAATTTTGAATGGTATAGAAGTTTTAAGGCAATTTATAAAGCAGGAACCTTAACTGGTGCTGCAGAAAATCTTTTTATCTCGCAACCTGGCGTAAGTTTGCATTTAAATTCTTTAGAAAGCTACGTTGGCTATAAACTTTTCGAACGAACGGGCAGGAAAATGATTCCTACCGAAAAGGGGAAAGTGTTGTACAATTTTATTGTAGAACCTTTGGCCAAACTGGAGGATGCAGAGAAGCATTTCCAGAAAAGTACAGAGCGGCATACCCCAACCATTAGCATAGGCATGTGTTTCGAAACTTTTCAGATTACACTCGAGCAATATATTTCTACGCTTCCGTTTAATGTTATTATCCGTTTTGGCGAATATCCGGAAATGTTGGATCAATTGGACAAAGGTATTTTAGACCTTATTATCACCCCACGTAAAGGCGATTCACCCAATGTAGAACACGAAGCATTTTCTTCCGAAACCATCGTTTTAGTAGGTGGGATCGCAACCGACACAAAAGCTTTTGATGCGTTGGTTAAAACGAAAAATCTGTCAGGAATGGAGGACTGGTTAAAACAGCAAAAGTGGTATGGTACCGCTGGCGATATGGAACACCTGCTACGCTTTTGGCAGCTTAATTTTGGTAAGCATGCCGATTTTCGTCCGAACTACATTGTACCTAACCTCAATTCCATTGTACGTTGCTTATCTGGCGGAAAAGGCCTGGCTGTTATCCCCGATTTTCTCTGCAAAAGAGAAGTTGAAGATAAAAAAATAAAGGTAATCTGGGAAGGTAGCTCAAAGCTCACCAACACGCTATATTTTGGTTGTCGAAAAAATACCCAATATGCATCAGAAATTCATTTAATCAAAAACCTTTTTAAAGAGGTTATGGTTAGTATATAATTTCTATGGAAAAACCTGCTTAGATTTGTTTTTATTTTGAAACCTAAGTAAAATATTTATTTTAGATCACGCCGTAAAAATCCAGAATGAGTCAGTCCAGTCCCTTTTTAAGTAATGATCAACTATTAGAAGTTTTTAACTACACCCATACCGCAACTGCGGTTCATATTGGAGAATCGGCCATTATACAGACTGCAAATGATGCGATGCTCAGAATTTGGGGGAAGGATAGGAATGTGATCGGTAAATCACTTGAAGATGCGCTGCCAGAATTAAAAGGACAGCCATTTATTGAGCTGTTCAGAAAGGTTTGGCTGGAAGGCCTTGTGATTTCAGGAAAGGATACTGCTGCCGACCTGATTATTGATGGGGAGTTAAAGACCTTTTATTTTGATTTCGAATACCGGGCCATTAAAAACGATGAAGGCAAAACCATTTGTATTCTACATACGGCAGTTGATGTAAGCGAGCGGGTGCTAAGGCGCGAAGCAGTAGAAAGAGCGCAAGAGAAGGATGAAGCATTACAGCGGGAACAAGCACTTAACGAAGAACTTGCGGCTACCAATGAAGAACTCGTGGCCACGAACGAAGAATTACAGGAAACCCAGGAAACCTTAAATATTTTAAATAACGAACTCGAATTGAGAGTTCTGGAACGGTTTAACCAACTGTCTGAAAGCGAAAAGCGCTTCAAAACCATGGCAGAGGGAACAGATATTTTCATCGCCGTTGGCGATGAGTTTGGAAATGCGATCTATTTTAACAAACCCTGGACGAACTTAACGGGGAGATCGATGGAGGATCTGCTTGCCTTTGGCTGGGCCGACCTGATCCACCCTGAAGATCGTGACCGGTATCTGGATATATACCTTTCAGCGCTTCGGGATAAAAAGCCATTTGCAGGAGAATTTAGGATCTTGACCAAAAAAGGTGATTACCGATGGTTGTTTACCAATGGCCCACCACGCTTCCATGCTGATGGGTCTTTTGCGGGCTATATTAGTTCGGGTATCGATATCACAGAAAGAAAATTAATCGAATTGGAGCGTTTAAATCTGAACAAGCTCATTGAAGCCAGTTCAGAATTTATTGCTTTGGTTGGTTTAGATATGTCTATCCAATACTTAAACCCCGCAGCATTAAGAAAGTTAGGTTGGGCAGATATTACGAACCGAAATATACTGGAAGTTATTTTTCCAGCAGACAGATTGGTTGCTGAAAAACTTCTGCCTCAAGTTTTACAGGGTATTAATTTTAAACAGGAAATCCGTTTCTGGAATGAAAAAACAGGAAATCCATTTTGGATTGAATGGAATGGTTTTGCCATAAAGGATCAGGAGACAGATAAAATAACTGCAATTGCCACGGTGAGTGCAGATATTACCGAACGAAAAATTTACCAGGAAGAGCTTCAGGATATCAACATCGAAATGGCAGCGGCAAATGAGGAATTGGCCGCAACCAACGAAGAACTTGCCCAGACACATGAAGACCTCATACAATATACCAAAAAGTTAGCTGATAGTGAGGAAAGGTTACTCCAGGCCATTGATACCGGAAAGATGGGCACATGGAGCATCGATCCTAAAACACTCGAAATCACGGTGTCGGGATTTGTTAAAAATTTACTCGGTTTGCCACTTGATGAGCCTACTAAAATGGATGATATCATGAGCGCAATCCATACCGACTATCATGATATATTGAAAACGTCTTTGGCAAACGCAATGAACAGCCATTCTTCAAGCGACGACGAATATCCAATAACTAATTTGATTACGGGCGAAGAAAAATGGGTTAGGGCAACCGGGAGGGTATTTGTAGATCAGCATGGCCATATGACAGAGTATTCTGGTCTCTTTATCGATATCACGGAGCAAAAATTAGACGAGCTTCGTAAAAATGATTTCATCGGGATGGTTAGTCATGAATTAAAAACGCCATTAACAGCCATCAACGGCTTTGTGCAGGTTTTGCAGCGCAAGGCCAAAAAAGATGAAGACAGTTATGAGATGATTGCACTCGAAAAAACAAATAGCCAGATCAGAAAAATGACAACCATGATCAATGGTTTCTTAAACGTATCACGTTTGGAATCTAGCAAACTACTGATCGAAAAAACAAACTTTAACCTAGATGGCCTGCTGAAAGAAACCATTGAAGAAACGTATATTTCACAATCTTCTCATCAAATTATATTACATCCCACATGTGGTGTCGATATTTTTGCAGATAGGGATAAAATCGGCAATGTGATTTCCAACCTGATTAGTAACGGCATCAAATATTCTGACAACGGAACACGCATAGAGATTACCTGTAAATTAAGTGAGAACGAAGTTGAACTTCAGATTAAGGATGAGGGAATAGGCATAAAACCTGACGATATTGACAAACTTTTTGAGCGTTATTATCGTGTGCAGGGCAATCATACCATCTCTGGTTTCGGCATCGGACTTTACCTAAGTGCTGAAATTATAGAAAGGCATGGTGGCAGAATATGGGCTGAAAGTGAAGAAGGAAAGGGTTCTGTTTTTCATTTTACTTTGCCATTGCGTTAGTTAAGCGAGCTTTTTACCGCAACGATCATAAAGGTGCTCGCAGTGCGAGTTAAATTTTTAGCCTGTCATTCTGATTGAAACGAAGAATCTTTCTCTCTAAGCGGGAAAGATTCTTCACTGCGTTCGGCATGATAATAATGGTATTTCGCTTAAAAGCCTACCCTATTTCCAGGCCATCCAGCACTTCATCATCAACCAGGTTAGGCATTGTAATTTTTAAAGTACCCGTACGTTCCATTTCACGTTCGATGGCAAAACATGCTTCTTTATTTCGCGCCCAGCTCCTTCTGGCAATTCCATTATTTACATCATAGAAAAGCATGTTCTGCAATTTATCTCTGGCTTCATCCGATCCATCCAACACCAATCCGAAACCACCATTTATCACCTCGCCCCAACCTACGCCTCCCCCGTTATGGATCGAAACCCAGGTGGCCCCTCTAAAGCTATCGCCTATCACGTTATGAATAGCCATATCAGCCGTAAACCTGCTGCCATCATAAATATTGCTGGTTTCTCTAAAGGGAGAATCCGTTCCGCTTACATCATGATGATCTCTACCCAGGATAACTGGTGCAGATAATTCACCTGTTTTAATGGCCTCATTAAACTTTAAAGCAATTTCTGCCCTGCCTTCAGCATCGGCATATAAAATCCGGGCTTTTGAACCAACTACCAATCTATTTGCTTTTGCGGCAGTAATCCAGTTGATATTATCCTGCAATTGCTGCTGTATTTCTTCAGGAGCGTTCCGTTTTAGCTCTTCCATCACTTCTTTAGCCATGCGATCTGTTAAATCGAGATCATTTTCTTTTCCTGAAGCGCAAACCCACCTAAATGGACCAAAACCATAATCAAAACACAATGGACCTAAAATATCTTCTACATAAGATGGATACCTAAACTCTATTCCATTTGGGGCCAGTACATCAGCACCTGCCCTACTGCACTCCAGCAAAAAGGCATTTCCATAGTCAAAAAAATAAGTTCCCTTCGCCGTGTGACTGTTAATGCTTTTCGCCTGCCTTTTTAACGATTCCTGTACACAAACTTTAAACTGGCCAGGCTCAGTAGTCATCATTTCATTGGCTTCTGCAAAGCTTAAATCAACCGGATAATAACCACCAGCATACGGATTGTGTAGCGAAGTTTGGTCAGACCCAATTGTCACTTCAATATTTTCCTGATCAAAACGTTCCCAAACATCCACCACATTGCCGATATATGCCAATGAAACCGTTTGTTTTTCATTTTGGGCCAACAAAACCCTTTTAACCAGTTCATCCAAATGCTCAATCAGCTCATCTACCCAGCCTTGTTCATACCTTTTTATAGCAGCTTTCGGATTTACTTCAGCACACACGGTAATACAGCCAACGATATTTCCTGCTTTGGTTTGTGCCCCACTCATGCCACCTAAACCTGCGGTTAAGAAGATTTTACCAGCTACCTCTTTTCCATAAAACCCTTTTTTACGGAAAGCATTCATTAAAGTAATGGCTGTACCATGTACAATGCCCTGAGGGCCGATGTACATATAAGAACCCGCCGTCATTTGTCCATACTGCGTTACCCCCAATGCATTAAATTTTTCAAGATCTTCGGGCGAAGAATAATTAGGAATCATCATGCCATTGGTAACCACAAGCCTTGGTGCCGCAGCATTAGAGGGGAATAATCCCTGCGGATGCCCACTGTAGATATTTAGCGTTTGCTGATCAGTCATGATAGCGAGATACTGCATCGTTAAAAGATATTGCGCCCAGTTTTGGAACACACTACCATTACCACCATAAGTAATCAATTCTTCTGGATGTTGCGCTATGGCTGGATCGAGGTTATTCTGGATCATGAGCATGATCGCTGCCGCATGTGGCGTGCAGCAAGGATATTCAGCTATTGGTCGTGCATAAATAGCATAATCGGGCATAAACCGGTACATGTAAATATGTCCGTAATTTTCCAGTTCGGCCAGAAATTCTCTTGCAAGCTCCGGATGCCATGCCTTCGGGAAATAACGTAAAGCATTTTTAATACTCAGTTTTTTCTCTTCGGTATTTAAGACCGATCTCCTTACCGGCGCATGGTTGAACATGGGATTTCTATCCCTCTTTGCCGGCAATGTTGAAGGAATACCTGCCAGTACCTGTGCTTTAAAATCCATAATCTGAAAATTAAATTCTTAATTTATTGTAGATGCGTTGTTGGCAACGGCAACAATCTTACCTTGCTGCACCATTTCGATGGCATTTTGCATCCGATCGTACATAATCTGGTCTTCCTCAAAATGATCAATCTCAGTACGCACAAAATCGTGTACAGCAGCCAGGATTTTACCAGGTTTCAACGGATGATGGTAATCAACCGCCTGCGCCGCACAAAACAGTTCAATACCCAGGATTTTCTCCACATTTTCGATTACCTGCAGGGCTTTACGTCCACTAATTGAACCCATGCTCACATGATCTTCCTGGCCTAAAGACGTGGGGATGCTATCGGCACTGGCCGGGAAACACAGACCTTTGTTTTCGCTAGCCAGCGCCGCAGAAGTATATTGCACGATCATGAAACCCGAATTTAATCCGGTTTCTTTCATCAGTAATTTTGGCACACCAGGGGTATTACCTTCCAAGGAAAGATAAATCCTCCGATCACTGATATTCCCAATTTCAGCGGCAGCCAAACAGGCGTAATCGAGTGGCAAAGCCAATGGCTGACCGTGAAAATTCCCCCCACTGATGGTTAAGTCATCATTTAATATAACCGGGTTATCGGTCACGGAATTCAGTTCTATTTCCAAAGCTTCTTTTAAATGCAGCCAGGCTGTTCTCGAAGCCCCGTGCACCTGCGGAACGCATCTCAAAGAATACGGATCCTGTACTTTGGCGCAATCTGCATGCGATTTCATAATTTCAGAACCTTCCAATAGTTTACGCAGCTGTTCTGCCACGGCGATATTTGCTGGATATGGCCGCAACTGGTGGAGCTTTGCATGAAAAGGTTTTTCTGATCCCTGTAAGCCCTCAATCATCAATGCTGCGATAATATCAGCAGATGAAAGTACATTTTCCAAACGTTGTACTACTTTAACAGCGTGTGCGGCAATAAACTGCGTTCCGTTAATTAAAGCCAAACCTTCTTTCGGTCCCAATTGTAAAGGCTGGATATGATGATGTTTTAAAAGTTCAGCTGTGGCAATAATTTTGCCTTTATAATGAACTTTACCTAACCCAATCAAGGGCAAAAACAAATGAGAAAGGGGAGCAAGATCGCCAGAAGCACCAACTGAGCCTTGTTTAGGCACTACAGGCGTAGCTCCAATTTCTAAAAACCAGATCATTCGGTCAAGCGTTTCGATTTTAATACCTGAATAGCCCTGCGCCAATGCTTGTAGCTTTAACACCAGCATCAGTTTTGATATTTCACTATCTATCGGCTCACCAACACCAACAGCGTGGCTTTTCAGAATGTTTTCCTGCAGTTTACGGGTGTCAACAGCCGAAATCATGGAAGTACAAAGCGGGCCGAATCCTGTATTAATACCATAAACCGCCTTACCCGATATAGCTATCCGCTCTACCACCTGACTGCTTTCGAGCACTTTCGCCCTTGTACTTTCGCTTAATATTCCTCTCACTTCCCCTTTACTAATGGCCAAAGCCAGTGTAGCGGTTAGGTGATCGGTTCCGTAATTAAACATCTCTTGCTGACTCATATGATGAAGGTTTTAAACAAAAATAAGCGCTATATTTGATACCTATAAATACCAATTACATCATCATGTAATAACCATGAGTTATCAGATAGAGCTTAGGCATTTAAAATATTTTCAGGTTTTGGCAGAGGAACTGAAGTTTAGAAAAGCTGCCGACCGGTTATTTATTTCACAACCTGGGCTGAGCCGGCAGATTAAGCAGATGGAAGAAATTTTTAATGCACCGTTATTTGACCGGAATAAGAAAAAAGTAACCCTTACCGAAGCTGGCCTTTACCTTAAAGCGGAGGTAGATTTTTTGTTCAGCCATATCGAAAACATCAAAAAACAGATTAGCAATATTAATGAGGGTAAACAGGGCGAACTTCGCATCGGCTTTCTGGGGTCTGCAGCGCAAAAAATTGTACCCGAAGTGATTTTTAAACTGAACAAAGACTTTCCGGAGATCAGCACTAATCTGGATGAAATGCCCAATAAGTTGCAGATCGAATTATTAGAAAAAGATATGCTTGATCTAGGTTTCGTGCGGATGCAGCAGTTTAAACCAGGCATTTCTAAACACATGATTCATCAGGACACCTTTTCACTGGTATTGCCCAAGAGTCATCCGATGAAAAAGGCTAGCTCTGAAGCGGTAAAAAAGCTGGGCGATGAACCTTTTATCTTTTTCTCGAGTGACGATAGTCCATTTTATTACGACCTGATGATGAGCATTTGCGAAGATCATGGCTTTAAACCTAAAACCTATCATAAATCGGTTAATGCGTTAACCATTTTCAAACTGGTAGAAGAAGGTTTGGGTATCGCCATTGTGCCTACCGGCCTGCAATATGGCTACCAGGAAAACGTAAAATTTGTAGAACTCACTCATATTCCGCAGCGAACGGAACTGTATATGATCTGGAAGGAATCTAACCGAAACCCTGCCTTAAAAAATGTGATTGATTTGTTGTTGAGAGATAATTTAACATAACCAAGATTAAAGTAGGGTTCCAGGGCAAAGTTTTAATTTTCAAAAACAGATTAAAATCTAAATTTTTGATGTATACGTCTTATTTTCTTTGCTTCAAGAAACCTAAAAAGTTTAACTGAGCTTATTGTCAAATATTAAAAAACCTTAAATTCTTCACTTTCGTTGGGTAAACTAAACCAGAAATCTAACTGGGGATTATTCCAAAAGTGGCCACTTGTTTGTCTGCAAAGTGGCCACTTTTTTCGGTTTAAAATGACCACTGTTTTTGCTTAAAAGCGGTCACTTGGCTCATTTTAAGCGATTTTAAGGCTTATTTAAAGCCAACTTGGCTCAATGGTTGTTTTTGTGTTCAAGGCAGCTTCAGCGGAGCGCTAAAGTGCTTAAAAATGTTTTTTTTAGAAAGGGTGTTGCTGGAGTTTTTTGTCTGTCGGTTTTTGGATGTAATCGCGCCCCAGAACAGCTTTATTGACTGGATAATCATATCCGGGATGCCGTGGGGCGGAGTTTTCTACGGATGGGAGGCAGAGCATTGACAAAATTTTTTTTGCGGTGGTTCTGATAGGAATGGATATATTTGGGACTCTTCTCAAGATGTCCTGCTCAAAGTCGGGCTAATCTACGGGTGTACAGTTTGGAACGGAATCCGCTGTCTACTATTACCGAAATCCCCAAGTAGTGAGCGCCATGTTTTTTTGGTGGAAACAGCCCTATTGCGATTGGTGAAAGCTACGCACCTGAGCTCTTTGATATCGGCATTGTGCACCATTAAGATTTTAAACTGTTTTTGGAAAAGACTTATGCTGAAACCAAAAATCTAAAAACGCTAGGCATAGAAAATAAAATCCAGAGAAATATATAGGCCAACTATTTTGATTTACGGCATGGAAAGGCGGAAGCAAATCAGCTATAAAAAACAAGGCAAAACTAATTATGAATAAAAATATATTCTTAACAAAGATCTGTTTGAGATCTTGATTGAACAGCAGCTTACCTTTCAAAGGCTCAATAAAAGCAAATAGCAATGGAGAGGCTACTTTTCGGCCATCTGTTAGTGCTAGAAAGGTTAAAGGAAATATTACAAATCCGATCAACATGATGATGAAAATGAACCAACTGATTTTTTCCGAGATTGAGCTTTTTATACTCTTTCCTGTTCCTCGGTTAAATAATAGAAGTAAAATAATAATCCCTAAAAGATTATAAAAAAGAGCAAAGGGTGTAAGCATCATCCCGTTCAGATCTAGATACATTATTTCTTTCCCAGGAAAAAAAAGCTGTTTGAAGTACAGAAATGAAAGCAGCAGATTGAATAAGAATATTATCGCTATTTTTTTCTTCATCAAAAAGGGTTCGATAAATAGATCTAGATTAGGCTTTTAGCTTAGTGCAGGTTAATACTGAATTAATTCCTCACTGTTTTTTGGAAGATATAACAATACACTCAAATCGCTGGTGGTTTCATAGCCGTCGCTCGTTTTACCTGTTAATGTTAATACTTCGTCCTTATTGTCAACCCTTTCTAAACGAACCAATTTACCATTTCCATAAAATACAACATTGTATTTTGGCATCGGATCTAACTTTTTATGGTCTTCTAAAATAAAAGAATAATCAAAAAGCTCATTGATGCTTTGGTCTGTATTATAATAAAATACTTTAGCCAGCTTTTCATCGCTTGCTCGTCTGAAGGCAGCAACACTTACGGTATCTCCTTTTTCAAGCCAGACTCTTATTTTACCGTATGCGGCCAATACTTTCTTTTCTATATTTTCAACTTTATCCAACTGCTGTGCATTGGCCAATTCACCAGAAAAATCAAAAGGTACAGTCGCATTAAATTCAATTTCACGCTCAAAAAAAGAAAGTTTGTTATCAATGGCCTCTTTAGGAATGTCAAAATCTTTTAAAATAGTTTTTTCGCTGTTTGCAATTTTATCATTAGCGAAAAACAAAACCGTTATTTTGGCCCTTGTGTATTCATCAAAAGTTTTTTTACCTCCCGAAGGATAAATTTTGATTTTCAATTTCTGTTTTCCGGATGAAATAATATTTGCGTTAAAAGGAATCAACGAAGAGAAACCGCCATCTTCCAAAGCATTAATTAATGGAATGTCGTTGCCAATTAATTCCACTTTACATCCCCCCTTGTCTAATTGGACAGAATAATTTGGATAATATTTATAGTTATTAATCGTTGTTTTAATATCAGTTATCATCTCTTTTGATCTTAATTTTTTTTCGCTATCATTTTTTTGTGTACATGAAGCTATAGTTAAAATAAATATAATGCTTAAATAAATTGGGTATCTCATTTTTTCACAATATAAGTCTTTCCATAAGTAATTTTGTCTTTCCGCTCAACAATGGTAAACGTTCGTTTTATGGTTGTTTTTGATTTTTTTATTTGTCCCTTGATAATTAAAATGATTTTTAAACCAGTAAAATCTATTTGTTGTTCAATAAACACTCCATTTACATCTTTTCCTATGGATGCCCTTGGTTCAAAATAACTTTCTGCACTTCCAGATGCTTCTAGTTTATAATCGGCTTCAAAAACAATGATGTAAATTTTACCAGATGCCTTTATACTTAAATCTAGTTTTAATCCAACCTTACCTTTAAAATCCAGCTGCGATTTATTGAACTGAAAATCAAAAAACTCTGCTGTAACACTAAGTTCTCCAGATGCTGCCAAAGTGAATATTGCCTCAACACCTGATACACTAGCTGCAATATCCAATACCTTTATTACCTGCCCTGCAACAGGAATTAATTCTGCATAAAAAAGCAGGTCCAAAATGCCTTCTGCTTTAAATAAAGGCGTAAAACCCAATTTTAAACTCCCTTGTGTTAAAACTTTTGCCGGATTTGCGCGATCGTGTTCCAACCACCATGATGCTGCAACCGACATATTGGGATAATGAAATTTCAATGTTAATGGCATTCTTTTGGCACCACTAATTACGCGCTGGGCAAGCGTTTTGTTTCCTCCTTTGGCCTTGTTTAAATGCGATGCTTCATCAACCCACTCTTTAAGTTTTACAAATACACCCAAAAAGTTTCTGATTGTCTGAACGTATTTTTCTCCAAATTCGGCTTCATTATTCTTATTGTTCCAAACAGCTTTAAGCGTTAAACCAAAAAATACTTCAGATTGTCCTGTGCTGGAGAGTTTGTACCGGTTGAACCCAGATTTTTGAGCAGATTTTTGGTGCGCTTTAGTTTGTGCACCGGTTTTCATATTGGTATAACGCTCTTCCATAGCCATATCCGATCCGAAATCAAATTTAAGTTCCCATTTAATATCAGGATAGGCTTTGACAACAATGGTCGCAATAGTTGGCTGAGGATAATATGCGCAGCTATTAATGTAATAGTAAAACTGGTTTGGTGTGGTAGCGATAGGCCAAATGTATTGGATTGGAGAAAGGTTAAATCTCGACAAATCTGAATATATCCCTTTTTTAATTGATCCAGATGTTATACTTAGAGTAACTGATTTATCATTCGCATCTTCTTTCTGCTCAACCGCTTTAAAAATTACATTTTTAGATTTATGTACCTTTGTTCGACATTTATCTGTTTCGTATCCATCTACTTTGACAGTAACTTCTTTTTTGATGTTTTCCCCAGGACTAACTGTTTCGTACTCAATACCATCAACCTTAGGTTTTTTACCATCAAATACTAAAAAATTTGTAGGTTTTGCTGCATCTATTTCCTTAATACTTTCCGTAATTTCTATTTTGCTGAATTTACAGGGGTCGTATTTTTTTGCATTGCTTTCTGCCTGCCCCACCTTTGCCACCTTATTGTTTAGCGTGGGTGCAACGGAAGTTGTTGCTATCTCATTTCTGATTTTTAAATAAACGGCATGTAAATCCTGATTTAATCCATCAGACAAATATTTACCAGTGGTAGGATCTTTAACTTTAACATAGAAATCTTCGTCATTACTAATATTTTTAATTTTTGCCATCCAGGAAAAGGTGTTGCCAATCTGTAGATCTACCTCTCCATTAATCACTTTAACACCATTAATAATCACTATTTTTTTATCATCCTGACCAAAGCCTAGGCGATTATAAATTTCAATAGTGAGATTATAGTTATTTAACCCCTCTGTTTGTAAATTAAGATGTACTACGTCTCCGTATTTTATTAGCCCAGCCTGATTTTTGATGTTAGCCCCACCAGATTTTTTGCTCCATTTAGAGCTTATAATTTTTGGCTCACACCAACCTTTTACTTGTAAGCCAGTATTTGCTTTATCTCTCTTTCCCGAAAGGCTGGCTTCTATATAATAAGAAAAATTACCACACAGCTTTTTAGGAATCATTAAGCCGTATTTTTGATTTGATGGCACACGCATTTGCTTGATTATCGTTTTTCGATCGGCAGATTGTCTGATCCATGTAATGCTTTTAGCTTTTTCTGCTTTAGTAGTATCAGCATGCCATTCTGAAACAGCAAAATAAACGTATTGATCGGGCTTCACTACACATAAGGTGCCAGGACTGCTTTTTTTAGTATAAACCAATCCCTCAACACATTTGATTTTTTTAACACCTCCACTCATTTTTAAATACTTATAGTTTCTGAAATACCATCTTCAGTTAATAGATGAGAAGAATTTCCAGCAGGATTTAATACAGCCTGAACTCTTGGATCTGCCTTTTTCATATTCTGTTTGCTTACATCAGCCTGTTGCCCGTGTTTCAATACTTTAATGCAATCCTTTCCGCCGATAGGACAAGTGCCTTTACTATCTTCCAGAAGAATTTTACCTCCATGGGTCAAAGTAACGTTATTATAAAAGGCAGTCCATTCTGTAATGACAGCCGTGCAAGGCTTGTTATTCTGTTTAGCACATGAGCCAAAACAGTTTTTCTCTAAAGTTGATCCAATATCCTTAGTGCTTGCGATTAGTTTTTTAGAGCCGTCTTTATCATTCGCATATTCTTTTTTTTGAGTAAGTACCACCAGTTTATCCGGCGTACTACCAAAATTGCACAAACATGTTGCACCATGAACAACCAGATGTTTTTCCATATGCTTATTGAATTATTTTGTGTTTACTGAAAATCGACTTGAAAAAGCGGCTTATTGAATTTTGCTCGCTGTGATCAACCTTGTCCAGAAAGGAAAGGTTATGTCCCATGTTTGCGCTGGTCTCTTCATCTGCTACAATAGCGGCATCCATATTGAAAGCGCTTAACGCAACTGTATTCTCTATCCCATCGCTCCAACTCCATTGTGCAATAATGGAATCAATAGCCTTAGTATCATTTTCGAGCACGATATCGGCGTTATACTTTGCATTTATACTGGGAATATATTGATCACCTTCACTACTACTTTTATCTTTTGATATGATTTCACAATCGCCATTATGGTGGATTTCTATAGCGCCATAATGATTTAGATATTGTTCTAAAGTTTCTTCTACTTCAAAAGTATGTGGTACCGCATCTTGCACTAAAGAAAAATTTTTGCTCTGTTTAATTTTTCGATCCGGACCATACGATTTGTAAATGGAGGAAAAAAAGGTCTTGATAAACCAATCATTCTGAAAACATATATCTAATGTAAATGCATCCTGGAGCATCTGTTCAGTATGCAATAAATATTTTTCACATTCTTCTCCTACAAAATACTCTTGCACCTTATTTTTTACCTGAGGCCACCTCCCTTTAATTTCATCGTGATTGTAAATGCCTTCGAAGGACCCATCTAAACCAACTTTAATAACAAGAGGATAAAAAACCTGACCGGTTTCGTAAGCCAATTGATCAGCAATAGTATCTGGTTCAGTATCATTAATATAAACAGAACTTAATCTTTCAAGTTTAAAAATCCTCAGTTGTTCATCGACCAAGGTTTTGACATAAGTGACCTTAATTTCATATTTAACATTAACTGGTTCCGCATTTGATGCTGAAAATGAGATTAGGATTCCATAAGAACGGCTAAAATGTGGTGATTTCAGCTTTAATAAAACCTGGGTCGGGCAGACTACCAAAGGCGCATGCTTTTCTGTAAATGTGGCTTTATCATCCATGTTAAACTTATTTAATAATCGAATATCTGCTGGTTAAAATGAAAAGCTTTAACTATTTATAAAAGGACTGTACTTTGATGTTCTTAAAACTAATCAGGGTATTATTGATTTTTAAACTCACGCTAGCCTCCTTTTTTTGTGCGTCGATTGCGACAACAAGTGCTGCCTTTTCATCTGGATTTATTTTAGCAAAAATGCCTGTGGTTTCTTGTTCATCGAACTTTATTTCTGTACGGATTTCTCTTTTTTTATTATCCATCCAATGCACGCTCAGTTCTTCAACCGGAGCAGAAAGTTTGAAATCCATTTGCTTTAGGTGGTCACCGAAAATAAAATTCCGCTCTTTATTCAGGTAGTCAATATCCAGTCTGGAAATGTTTTCAGGCGCGGTTACTGTAATTTTCCAATTGTATTTTTTGCGCAGGTTATTCCAGTATTTGTAAGGAATGTTTCCACTCAATATTTCGCTTCGGGTGGCTTCGGGTAAATCTTTAATTACATTGTTAATATAAGTATCAAAAGAACCTTCCATATCCGGGTAAACACTTGCCCAATCAAGTTTATCAATTAACTGAGCCTGGTAATGTCCTATCTCAACCTGTTTATTTCTGACACCTGTTAACCACAATACAAGATCGCCACCCGGAGCCATACCTACTTTAATGTAGTTGAAATTACCCTTTCCGTTATCTTCAGTGTCATCTGGATAACCTGCTTCCAAAAGCGAATCTATTTTTTTGGCATCAAGGATAAATTTGCCTCCATAGTTCTTTTTTTCAGTAAAGGAAAGCCAAGCAATTTCCAAAACAGTTGGTGCTTCCTTAAATTTTTCACCAACCAGATTTATGGAGCCATTTTCTCCCCATCCGTAATCTACTACACGACCGCTGGGAACATTTACTTTTTTCCCCTCACCATACGTAAAACTTCCTTTAAATATTTGAACAGGATAATTTTTAGGAGCACATTCTGTAGGTATCCAATCGTATTTTTTCATCTTTTCTTGGCAGGCACTAATGGTAAGTGCTGATAGTGTAAATAATATAGTGAATAATTTTTTCATATTTATCGTCGGTTAAAAACGACCCTTTCGCGTTCTCCCTGTTTGTTTATGGCGGGTTCTTTTCCAATACCATCCCAGCTTGAAGAGAAATGAAGATACCTGTTTCTTAAATCATAAAGTACTTTAGCATCCTCAACCGTTTGCTGATATTTATCCTGAGGATATAAACCCCTATCTACCATATCTTTAATTGATCTCAATTGTCTTGCATTGTTGAATAACATAGCAGGTTTGGTTTTTAGGATTGCATAAGCTTTAAGTCTGGTGTAAACATCTGAAAGTATTACTTTATTTCCAGCAAGTGGTTTCTCAGGAATTTTATACAAATTACTTTTAATTTGAGTATCTAAAAATTTGCATATTGGTTTACCCATTTCAAACATTAAATGGAGCGGAATTAAGCTATATTTATTACTTAATAAGCGGTTACCAATCAATTTATAAGGCTGCTTATTCGTCATTTGATTATCCCTATACCAACCTTGTTCAATCAATCTGGCCTTTTCGGCGGCTACCTTTTCGCGCCAATTATTAATGGTAAAAAGCTCTTCTGCAAGAGAAACATTCTCAACTATATTATCTCTATAACTACCGCCAATATCAGAGTGTACACCTGGAAGTGAAAGTTCTATTCCTGTAGTAACAGAAGTAAGTTCAAATTTCTCACGGTGCTCATCCGCAGCAGTAAGGTGAACAATATTTGAGGCCTTGTTAATGGCATTTAATTTAAGTTGGCCAACATCATCTCTGTGCCTAATTCCGTAAGCCGAAACAGTATCATACAATCCTGCAAACCTGATCTTGACAAAGTTGATTTTTAGTTTTTTCTGCATTTTTAAGCCGAAATGTCCTCTGGCAGGTAAATCTTCCTGTGAAACCATATATCCATCGCTATCGGTCAATATCCCTTCTTCCCTTACAGTTGCTTTATAGGCTGGTTTAGTAATCTCGTGTACAAAATTACGTGCGGCGGCGGCACCACGACTAAATCCAAAAACATCTACAGTAAGCTGGTTAATGTTTTTATTAGTTGCACTTTTAATGGTTTTAAGTAATGCTTCACAACACACTCTTACTTTGGCTCTTATACCAGTGGACCCCATTCCCGTACCCATATCTACAACGGTATCAAATTCATCATTCGTAGTTCCAATTCCTTCTATATAAATGGAATAGTATAATGTTTCTTTTTTATACATTTTCTCCAAATGGTCTACATTAGTCCTGTCATTTTCGTAACTGGTATTGTCCTGCCATTTCCATTTCCATCCACTTTTGTTTTTATAAATACTATTTGACGCTTCTCTGTTATCTATGTTTTTCCTGTTATTTCCAGTTCCATCAAAAAAAAGGCCTACGACCAAATCTACCAAGTCTTCTTTCACTACTGATTTTTCCGGATCGCCAAAAACTACGCCATCTGTGCTGTGCTCATTAACCTTTTGTGCAGCATTTGATTGCATCGTTTTGGCAAATGATACGTGTTCCTGCCTTGCAATTTCCTGCATAGATCCATTTGATATTTTAGTAATGTTGCCACGTACCATAACTAGAAAAGATTACTTTTTTCGCCGCTGTTATTATGAATCGTTTTAGCTGCGTGCTTGGTAATACTACCTTCTAAACTACTAATATTTAAGGCAGAAGACGCTGTTTTAGTAATATTAGTCGCTTCACTTTGAAAGCCATCAACAGCAATTTCCGTAATATTGGACGCATTTAATGTGTAGTTTTCGACAATGCTAACCTGCTGATTTGCGCCAACTTGCGTGCTCATATTTTCACCTACTTGTATAGTCTTATTTGCACCCACACTTACATCCATATTTTCCTGAACATTAATCTGCATATTTTTACAGTTCAACGTCATATTCTCCAAAGCTGTAATGGTGATATTATTCCCCTTGGTATCGATATGGATAATGTTATTATGGATATCAGTAATTTTTATTCCCTGTGTGCCGGCATCATCGTCAAACTCCACCAGGTGACCACTTCGGGTAATAATGCTTTTAAGGTGGTTTTTAATTAAAGGGCTACTGTCTACACTGGAACTGTGGTAAACACTCCCCATTACTACCGGACGTGCAATATTGCCCTCTTCGAAAGCGATCATTACCTGATCATCTATTTCCGGGATGGCAAAGTAACCCCGGTTATTGCCCCTATCGCCAATACCTGCACTTGGCGTAACTACACGTAACCATTCGGTAACATCATTGGTCAGGCATTCCCATTTAAATTTCACCTTAATTCTGCCCTGGCCCTGCGGATCGTTATTATCGATTACATCTGCCAGCTGCATATCGGGCTGTGGTTTCTCGAAGTTTTTTACCAATATACGCTCGGTAGTGGATATTCTTCCCTCGAATTTATTGTGGTATTTACCGTTCTCGTCGATATGGTGTTTGATACTGGTAATCAGAAATTTACCTAAACTCTCTGTGGTGAAGGCCATTTCTTTTCTCAGGCTCATCGTAATTTCAGCAATACTTCCGATGCCCAATCCTGCATTATCGCCCCGGGCCGTAACTTTTAAAAGTTCACTGGTATTGGCCTTTTCTTCATTTTCAACAAGATTTTTAATGTCGTTATTATTGTCAACGCGAATTAAAGCAGGTTGATTGAAAGTTTTGCTAAAAGTTAAATTTGAAGCTTTAACGGCGTGTGATAAATCCGGGGTTCCTTCTACCTTACCTGTACTTTCACTTTGCAGCATTTCGTTCTGCCTGGGATTGTATGAAAACCGTTTATTTTTGATCGGTGCAATTTCCATGGCATACTGCATTTCCTGCACATCTCTACCGTAAAACAACGATATTTCTTTTTGTGTATTTGGTTTGCCAAAATTAAGCTGTTTACCATCATAGAAAAACCACTCGTGGTATTCGGCCGAAAGACGGTTCAGGAAAGCAAAATCACTTTCCCTGTATTGAATGATATAATCAATAGATGATGTCCTCGCAGCATTGGCCACTACCTTTAAATCGTTTGCAGGCGTATCTTTCGTGGCCAGTTTTACAATCTCATTCAGCTCTTTATCTAAATAAGAACCTAAATCGGGTCCGCGATCAATTAAAATAGTCGGGCTATAGCCACTTACAATTAAAACGCCATGGTAACCATGATTTTGTGATAGTTCGACCTTAGAAACCAGACCTACAAAATTCTGCATACTTTCTGGCGAATGGCCAAAAGATGCGGTTAAAGTTTTACCAACGAAATCGCGACTATCGTCCAAAGTGATCAGCCCGGGGGCGCCCATTTGATCATGGTTAAAACGCAACTCAAAATAATGGTGCTCATTAAAAGCCTGCGTTAGACTAAAGGAAGCAAAATGAGTAATTTCCTTATCCTCTATATTGATTTCTGCAATGAGTTTCTTTTCCATATTGATTAATCTTGTTCACAAAAATTACCCTAGGCTAAATCCAGGCGCCGAGCTTCAACGTATAACTACTCCAATAAAAATGATTTTATTTTTAGACCAGAAAAGTTCGGATGATTTTTTGTGTGCGGATGCCAAACCAGACATTTACCAGAATGGTAAGTGTTTTCTATTGCAATATATTTGCGTTGGCCAGACATCATTGAGCTTTAATATAAAAATAGCTGACGGGATGAACCCACAACCTAACGATGATAATTTAGATTTACTGGATAGATAGTAATTGAAGCGCTTTGAACTAAATACGCCCCGATAAAATCGGGGCGCATCAATTTAATTGATATGCATGACAATGATTAAGCCTTAGGCCAATCGTTTTCGTGCTCAGCGTTGCCAAGTTTTAGCTTGCGTGCCGATACCACAAAACTTAAAGTCATCGGTGTATTGTCGTTTACAGCAATACCCTCGTTGTATTGGATAATGTAACCATCTTCAAAAGACAGTTCCTTCATTTTTGCGTCTTCC
>Ga0182008_10000169_pt1 | contig 50985 bp, 41 predicted proteins | sample Sormic07211129_1_FD_120482 | JGI IMG/M metagenome (GOLD analysis project Ga0182008, IMG submission 120482) | Rhizosphere microbial communities from Sorghum bicolor, Mead, Nebraska, USA - 072115-129_1 metaG | ecosystem: Host-associated > Plants > Roots > Rhizosphere | place: USA: Nebraska...
ACAATTGGCCAAAAATCGTACGTCAACTAATTTTTCCGCTTTGTACCACCAACTACAGGCGGTTGGGGCTGATGTTTCTGCCCTTGCTGATGAATTACGTAAACTTGATCTGTATGTTAACGTAGAATGGCCTTTATCGCATTATAAATCTGCTGTACGCTATCTGGAAAAAGATCCGGTTGATATTGCGGCAACAGGTGGAACCAACTGGCAAAAGTATCTGCCTCCGCGTTTTCAGAAGCGAATCTTTTATCCATTTCTATGGACTGATGAGCAAATGGAAGAGTGGGGCAAAGGCTGGGTGCTTAGTGTACTTAAAACACTCAAAAACAAAGATTAATATTGTAAAATGCTATTAAAAAAGCCTGTTTTTTCGTAATTTGCGCAAAATAGTTAATGACAGAATGAGCGAATTATTGAATTAGAGATGAGGGTGTAAACACTCAATCATTCGATCACTCACCCATTTAAAATTCAAATACAATGACCGAGACATTAGATATAAAAATCACCAAAACAGATCAAACACGATTAACAGTTACTGATTTTTCACAACTACCCTTCGGTAAGGTTTTTACCGATCACATGTTTACTGCCGATTACGAAGATGGCGAATGGAAAAATTTACAGATTGTTCCTTACGGCCCGATTCCGATGAGTCCTGCAATTTCTGCGCTTCATTACGGACAGGCAATCTTTGAAGGTCTAAAGGCTTATCGTCAGCCAAACGGAAAAATTAGTGTTTTCCGTGCCGATAAAAACTTCGAACGTTTTAACAAATCGGCAGCCAGGATGTCCATGCCGGGCGTTCCTGAAGAAATTTTCATGCAGGGTTTGGCCGCGCTGATCAATGTTGATGAAAAGTGGGTGCCGGATCAGGAAGATTATGCTTTATATATCCGTCCGGTAATGTTTGCAATGGATCCTTACTTGGGTGTTAAAGCATCAGATACCTATAAATTTGTTTTGTTAACCACGCCAACAGGTCCATATTACAGTAGTGCATTAAAAGTAAAAATCGAAACTGAATTTACACGTGCAGATGAAGGTGGTGTGGGCTTTGCCAAAACAGCCGGAAACTATGCACGCTCATTATACCCTTTTGAGCAGGCTAAAAAAGAAGGTTACGATCAGTTGATCTGGACCGATTCGGTAACGCATGAATTTATTGAAGAAGCTGGAACAGCCAACTTGCTTTTTGTAATTGATGGTAAACTGATTACGCCATCAGTACGCAGTACTGTGTTGGATGGTGTAACGCGTGATACAATTATTAAACTGGCCAAAGAGGCTGGAGTAGAGGTTGAAGAACGCAGGGTTTCTGTTAAAGAAGTAATTGAAGGGATAGAAAACGGAAGTTTAACTGAAGCTTTTGCTGCCGGAACTGCAGCCACTGTAACGCACGTTGGCGAAATGGGTTACAATGGTCAGATCTATAAATTAACCGATCCAGCTACGAGACATATTTCAAATGGAATTGCTAAAAAACTAAATGATATCAGATACGGCTTAGCGCCAGACGAGTTTGGCTGGAACTGGGTTTTATAATCTGAAATCTATAATTTAATTAATCGAAAAAGTGTCGTCATCTCGATCCGATGGCTATCGGATGGAACGTAGTAGAATGCCCGCCTGTGCGGGCAGGTAGAGATCTGTCTTGATAGATTTAGCTTCGCCGAGTACTACGTGGTTCTCGGCTTCGTTGCAATCTGATCGAGATGACGATGCTTTTTTTATGTAAATATTGATCTAGATTTAAAATCAGACTTTGATTGACATCCAAAGATTCTGACTTCAGACTTCGGTCTCCCGACTTTCTTACTTATCCAAAATCACTACGCCTTTAGCTTCAAAAGCCAGTTCCTTTTTAGGATCGGTAATTTTAGCTACTTCTTCTGGAGATTTCTTTGCATCTTCGGCGTAATGGCGCAGGGTTTCAACTGAAATAGTCTGTTTCTTCGCTAAGCCATCCAAAACCACTTTTTTGCCTACAATATCCATTGGCATAAAGAAAGCGTAATCTTTAAAAGTTACCCGCATAGGGTCGCCATTTGGCATTTCTAAGGTTATCCAGCAGCCCTTTTTCTTACATACATCTACTACTTTGCCTTCAATTTTCATGTCAACCGTTTTTTTGTCGCCCATGGCAGCCTCCATCTTGGCAGCAGGTTTTACATCACCGGGTTTAACTTCCTCTCCAAATTTTTGACCGCTATAGGTAGCTTGTGCAAATGAAAGTGCCGTTAACAGGCAAAAACTTAAGCTTAGAATAATTTTTTTCATGATTTTATAATTGATTTGATTATGGTCTAATCAAAGTTATCTAAATTTTTTCTAAATATTGAAAACAAAAAAAAGCCCCGCTAACATCCGTTAGCGAGGAAAATCATCCCTAATATTATGTAAATCAAACGCTATGATTTACATACCTTAATATTTTATGCAAACTAGAAACCAAAACTTTAATCTTCGTTTATCTTCTAGTTAATGTGTTCATATTCATTGGGTTAATTTATTTTTGGTTGTGCAGCTAATAATCATATTATTATGGGCGTGTGGAATATTATCTCCTTTGTGGGGCGTGTTGTTGAATTATTTCCACACCTTGCATGGTTTTATCCAAAAACAAGGGTGAATACCTCTTCTATTTTACTTACAGCCTTAATCTCAAGATCATATTTATCCAATGAAATACCTTTCAAATTATATTTAGAGATGTAAATAGTTTCGAAACCCAGTTTGTCCGCTTCAGCAATACGCTGTTCAATTCTGTTTACTGCCCTAATCTCACCTGATAAACCAACTTCGGCAGCAAAACAGTTTTTTGATGAAACCGCAATATCCTGATGGGAAGAAATAATCGCGATTAGTACGGCTAAATCTATTGCAGGATCTTCTACCCTGATTCCGCCTGCAATGTTTAAGAAAACATCCTGCGTACTTAGCCTAAAGCCACATCGTTTTTCCAGTACGGCCAAAAGCATGTTCATTCTTTTCGTATCAAAGCCTGTCGCTGATCGTTGTGGCGTGCCATAAGCTGCCGGGCTTACCAATGCCTGGGTTTCAATTAACATTGGCCTGGCGCCTTCTAATGTTGCCGCTATGGCTATTCCGCTTAGCTCTTCATCACGCTGCGATAGTAAAATCTCCGAAGGGTTGGAAACTTCTCTTAAACCACTTCCCTGCATTTCGTAAATACCCAGTTCTGACGCTGCACCGAACCGATTTTTGATTGACCTCAGAATCCGGTAAACGTGGTGCCTGTCGCCTTCGAACTGCAAAACTGTATCAACCATGTGTTCGAGTATTTTGGGCCCTGCAATGGCACCATCTTTAGTAATGTGACCGATCAGGAACACGGGTACACCAGTTTCCTTTGCAAAACGCAACAATTCGGCGGTACATTCCCTTACCTGTGATACGCTGCCGGGAGTAGAATCAATATGAGCAGAATGGAGCGTTTGAATAGAATCGACCACCAAAATCTCTGGTTCTAAAATTTCGATCTGTTTGAAGATGTTTTGCGTTGAGGTTTCTGTTAAGATGTAACAGTTAGACGACGGACTTTCCTGAATCCTCTCCGCCCGCATTTTTATCTGTTGTTCGCTTTCTTCGCCGGAAATATAAAGTAGTTTTTTGCCTTTTAAATTTAACGCCAATTGGAGCATCAGGGTTGATTTTCCGATACCTGGTTCGCCGCCAATTAATACTAAAGATCCTTCTACCAGGCCACCTCCCAATACGCGGTCCAGTTCTTTATCACCGGTTAATATCCTACGCTCAATTGATGATTGTATTTCATTAACCTTGCTTGGCTTGCTTAATTTCCGACTGGCTGTATCACTTTTCCAGGTGGGAACTGATGCCGGACTTTTTTCTACAATTTCTTCCACAAAAGTATTCCATTGATTGCAGGAAGGGCATTTACCCAGCCATTTTGCCGATTCATAGCCACAGCTCTGGCAGAAATATGCGGTTTTTGATTTTGCCAATTGATTAAAATTTTAGATTACGAATTTAAACTTTCTCTTTGAGGTTTGAATATCGCCGGACGAGATTTATAATTCCAACCGTATAAATTGTGGATTTGCGATCCACAAAAGGAAATTGGAATAACAAAGCCCAGCCAGCAGAAAGCAAAAAAGCCCGGATTAGTATCCAGGCTTTCAGTAATTTTTTCAGTTACAATTTAATCTCTTCGTCTTTAGCAGAGATAAAGTGGAACTCAGTTAAATGATACGATGATTGCGCTTTAACTTTAATCCACTGGCCATACTTAAAGAACCAACGGCGTTGAAGGTTGAAAATACCTTTTGTAATATAAGCTTCAATATAAGGGTGTACGCAGAGCGTTACACCTTTTTCATTCTGCTCTCTTAAAATATAGTTAAGGTTGTTCTCAATATCATCCATTAAAACGATACTCGCTTTAATTTCTCCGGTCCCATCGCAGGCCGGGCACTTTTCTACCGTAACAATATTCATTTCCGGACGAACACGTTGTCTGGTAATTTGTACCAAACCAAATTTGCTCGGAGGCAATATGGTATGTTTGGCCCTATCCAATAACATCAGCTCACGCAAATAATCGAATAGTATTTTACGGTTTGTTGGTTTGTGCATATCGATAAAATCGATAACTACAATACCGCCCATATCGCGCAAGCGCAGTTGACGGGCAATTTCTTTAGCCGCCTCTTTGTTTACCTGTAAAGCATTCTCTTCTTGATTTTCTTTACTGGCAGTACGGTTTCCACTATTCACATCTATGACGTGGAGTGCTTCAGTGTGCTCAACAACAAGGTAAGCGCCACCTGGTAAGTTTACGGTTTTTCCGAAAGCATTTTTAATCTGCTTTTCTACACCGAAATGATCGAAGATCGGTTCTTTCTGTTTGTAAAGTTTAACGATTTTTTCCATTTCAGGAGAAATATCGTGTACATAAGAACGGATATCATCGTACAGATCTGGTGTACTGACGTAAACGTTTGTAAAATCAGGGTTCAGAATATCACGGATTAACGTTGATGATCTGTCCATTTCTCCCCAAACTCTTTTTGAAGGTTCGGTAGTTGGCATTTTTTTTATGAAGTTCTCCCATTTAGCAATCAAATCCAAAAGATCTTTTTGCATTTCGGCAACCCCTCTGCCTTCAGAAACGGTTCTGATAATGACCCCAAAATTTTGAGGCTTAATACTTTCAATAATCTTTTTTAAACGATTACGCTCGGTATTACTTTTAATTTTTTTTGATACAGATATGGTATTGGAGAATGGCACCAGTACCACATACCTGCCGGCAATCGAAATGTCGGAACTTAAACGTGGCCCTTTTGTAGAAATTGGCTCTTTGGCAATTTGTACAGGTAGGAGCATGTTTTTACTGAGCACATCAGAAATTTTGCCTGCCTTATTAATATCGGCTTCTAGCTTTAAATTATCTAATAATGTGCCTGTAACCGAGCCATTACGCTTGATCTTCGTTAGCTTAATTAAAGATTGCACCTGAGGGCCCAAATCAAAGTAATGCAAAAATGCATCTTTTTCATAACCAACATCCACAAAAGCAGCATTCAGACCGGGCATAATTTTTTTAATGCGGCCTAAATAAATATCGCCTACGGCGTAATTAATATTGATTTGTTCTTTGTGAAGCTCAACAAGTTGTTTGTCTTCAATCAACGCTATGGTAACTCCGGCAGGAGTCGAATTGATAATTAATTCTTTTACCAACAGCTACAGATTTAAGGCTTTCGCCTATTAACAAATGGATAGTAAATAAAAACATTGACGTAGCCAGAAAATATACAATTAAAAAAATCATATAATTAGTTAAACCTCATAGCGTTTACTATGAGGTTTAACTGGCTTAATCAAAATAAGAAACTATTTTTTCTTATGTCTGTTTTTTCTTAAACGTTTTTTACGTTTGTGGGTAGCCATTTTATGTCTCTTTCTTTTTTTACCGCTTGGCATAGTTTTAAGTTTTAAATGTTTTTATTAATCTGTTAATTAATTTTTATTCTTTAGTTCAGCCACCTTCTTATCGATGAACGAAGATAAGGTTGGGTTAGCCGCTAATTTTTTGCTTGATAGGTAAGCATCTACTGCTTCTTTATTTCTGCCTAAATTTTCTAAAGCTGTTCCTAGATAAAAATAGGCTTCAGGTGTTGGAGCTGTAGCAATTACCGTATTAAAACGGGGAATTGCTTTGTCAAACTGCCCTGATTTGATCGAGAACAATCCTAAATTCATATTTGCCTTTACGTTTTTAGGTTCTTTAGCCACAACTTCTAACAACATTGCAATACCTTGCATTGGTGCGCCTAAGCCGTTTACTATTGTTACACCTAAGCCTGTTTTAGCTTCAATGTTTGTAGAATCTTTCTCTAGTGCGTTTTTGTAAGCCACATTGGCTTTCTGCAATAAAGCAGGCTGCGCTAAGCTGTCTTGTGTGCTTTCAAAGGCTTTTATAAATTGATTTCCTGCAGCTAACCAAGATTTTGTTGATGGTTCGCCTTCGGCTACAACCTCTAAATATAGGGCAGATGGAGTAATTTGTTCAACATCGTCCCATTTTTGAGCCAGTTGTTTAGCAAGTTGAATCTTTTCTGCGCCGTTCGCGCCTTTGTAGCTGTTTTCTAAAGCTGTAATATCTGTAGCCAAATTCTTATTGATCACATTCTTTGCAGCCGTAGATGAAGTTTCGAGGTTTAATACCGATGCTGATGATGGAGAAGCTGCTCCGGCCATTTGGCCACTTGAAGGCGTTTTCCCATTTTCTTCTGTTGGTTTAACTAAACCTTTAATGTCTCTTGTAAATAAGAACGCAACAAGCAATACAATCGCTCCAATAATTATGGTTTGTTTTGATCTGATGTTGCTATTCATATATTAAGACTTAGGCTTCTACTTTAATTTTTTTTGAATTGCTTTTCACTTTGTCAACAAATACTTTTGCTGGTTTAAAGCTAGGAACGAAGTGTTCAGGGATAATTATTGCAGTGTTTTTCGAGATATTTCTCGCAGTTTTTTGCGCTCTCTTTTTAACAACAAAGCTCCCGAAGCCTCTAACGTATACATTTTCACCGCCAATCATGCTGGTTTTGATAACCTTGAAAAATGCCTCAACTGTTTCCTGTACATCAACCTTCTCAATTCCGGTTTTTGTTGATATTTCTGAAATAATATCTGCCTTAGTCATATTTTATTATTTATTATATATTATGTTTTAATATTACTACTGTTTTGGGGTTGCAAAAGTATTGCTTTTTAATGAGATAGGGAAATAAAAGATGATTTTTTTATTGCCAGACTTATCAGGCTATTGCAAGTTTTTTTTTAATTGAATAAATAGACCGTAATTTGCGGTAATGACATTTCAAAATGAACTCATCAACTGGTACCTGATCAATAAAAGAGATTTACCATGGAGACACACGAATGATGCTTATACCATCTGGTTATCAGAGGTAATATTACAGCAAACAAGGGTAGAGCAAGGACTTCCGTACTTTAATCGGTTTTTAGAAAATTTCCCTACAGTTGCAGATTTTGCCAGTGCTAGCGAAGCCAAAGTTTTAAAGCTATGGCAAGGCCTGGGCTATTATTCAAGAGGGAGGAACATGCATGCAACTGCTCAGATTGTGGTGAAAGATTATGATGGAATCTTCCCAAATCTGCATGATGAGCTTATAAAATTGAAAGGAATTGGGGAGTATACTGCTGCTGCAATTTCTTCATTTTCATCAGGTGAGGCGCGGGCTGTGGTAGATGGAAATGTATTTAGGGTACTCTCCAGGTTTTATGGCTTAACTACCCCAATAAATAGCCCTGCGGGTAAAAAAGAGTTTTATGCGTTAGCCAATGATTTGTTGTACAAAGAAGATCCTGCTTTATATAATCAGGCTATTATGGAGTTTGGTGCCATGCAGTGTAAGCCTAAATCGCCCAATTGTGGTATTTGTCCACTCCATCAACAATGTTATGCCTTCAATCACGGCCAGGTAAATACCTTGCCTGTTAAAATCCGTAAAGCCGAACAGAAACACCGGTATATCAATTATTTCATTTGTTTAGAAGAAGAGCAGGTATTGGTCAGGGAAAGGCAGGCTGGAGATATATGGCAGCATTTATATGATTTCCCCAGTATGGAAACAACTGAAAAATACGAGTGGAACGATTCCTTATTTATCGATCAGGTAAAATCTACATTCGGAAATGAGGCCGATTTTAGCTTGGTAAGTGCTAAAAAGCATCTTTTAACCCACCAAATAATCCATGTGCAATTTTTTGCATTAAAAAATTATATATTTAACTTTAATAAACAAAAGGAACTTAATTGGGTTTCTTTAATTAAATTAGATGAGTTGCCGCAACCAAAAGTAATCCATGATTTTGTTCAGGAATATTTTTACAAAGATAAAATGGAATAACTAACCGTCTTATTCAGTGCATTTGCAAAAAGAAAACAACTAACCAAAAAATATTTATGTCTGGGATTAACAAAGTTATTTTAGTAGGCCACTTAGGCAAAGACCCTGAAGTGCGGCATTTAGACGGTGGCGTAACCGTAGCCAGCTTTCCATTAGCTACTTCAGAAACATACAACAAAGACGGCAAGAGGGTAGAGCAGACAGAGTGGCACAATATCGTATTATGGCGCGGATTGGCCGAGGTAGCTTCCAAATACCTGCAGAAAGGGAAACTGGTTTACATAGAGGGTAAACTAAGAACAAGATCCTTTGAAGATAAAGAAAAGGTAAAGAAATACGTAACCGAAATTGTGGCCGAAAACTTTACCATGTTGGGCAGAAAAAGCGATTTCGAGCAAAGTCAAACAACACCAGCCCATCAAAACACGGAGACTAAAATTGATGATGAATTTACAATTGGCCCATCAGATGAAAACGGCGATCTTCCGTTTTAGTTAAGGGTTTAAAGTAATTATGAAAAGCTGCCTGATGAGAGGTGGCTTTTTTTATGCGCTTATTTTTTGATTTTAACAAAAAACTCCTGCCGGTTTAATGACAGGAGTTTATGATGACCGCACTTAGATCATTAATTAATCTTCGTGTAATAAATATTTAGCTTAATCTTATTTGCTGTTTTACTGCTAGCACCTATAACCGATCTTTCGGCAGAAGTTGCGGTAGGGACTATCTGAAAATCAGTATAAGACGTAGGTGCCAGGAATGTTCCGTAATCTTCTATATTTTTATCAATTAAGCTTTGTACATAGCTGGTTATAATAAAGATGTAGCGTTTCTTTAACGAATCGAAATAGCCGCCAAAAAGTGCTGCGCCGCCAGAGGCATTGCCAGAAAACGTGGTATAATCAGTGATATTTGCAGGTTGTTGTGCAATATCCCAGCGATATAAAGAAAGTCGCTGTGCGGCGTTAAAAGGATATGCTGGTGCACTTTCACCAATCTCTACAACTAATTCCGCCTTATTGATCACTGCTTTTCCATAAGTACTGGTGAAGTTTGTCAATTGAGGGAACTTTAATTTTGTTTTTACACCGGCTAAACCTTGTAAATATGTTACATTATAACTTTGTGTTGTGTCTGGTAAGACTGGTACATCAATTTGTTTTTGTACTTCTGTGCCAGTATAATCGTGTTTAATATTGGCGGCTACGCCCGAAATTGCAGAGCCACTGTTACCGTTTGAAACCAGCTTTCCGATAGGGAAATTTACAGTTGCAGTATCTGTGCCATTGGAAGTATTCGTTTTTTTCCAAACCAGTTGCAGGTAAGAATCAGTTCCCGAAAAGTTAAAGAATGCAATTCCGCCAACGCCTGTAGAAGAAGTTTTATTGATCTGTGCGTACAAACCTTTAAACGATTCTATAAACTTGGTTTCCGTTGCGGTTCCTGCCGTACCCTGGTTCAGTATGGCATTTTGTATAAACGCCTTATTTAAGGGTATTCTGATCTGTGCCGGTACTGTTTTTAAAGTATCGGCTTTGCCGGTAACAATATCAAATACCTTTGGTTTGGTATTCGGTGCCAATTTACCCGTAAAATTCCCTAATAGGGTATTGTTGATGGCCTGAACATCCGAGCTTTTATAATTGGTTACCTTATTGGCCAGTTGAAATACATCTATACTGTATTTGGAATTAGTCGTATCGCCATAAAATTTGGTTAACGTGCTTGTTGCATCAAATTTCAAAACTAAAACGGCTGAATCAAGTTGAGGTGCAGTTCCAAAGTCATAACTCGTACTCGCCGGATAAACGGTCATTGCGATACCTGCCTCTGTTTTGCCAAAAACTGGATCAGTCATGTAACCTAGTGGATACCGGCTTAATCCTGATGTATTCGCTGCTGTTTCCCGTACCAATTGGGTGCTAACAGGAGACACCACCAAAGTTCCTGTAATGGCCGTATTAGGATCAACATCTAAACCAACGCCGTCGGGGTTTTTACATGATGCAAAAAGAAAAAGACCTATCAACAGGGTTAATAAGTCTTGTTTTGTAAATTTCATATTTAAAATAATAATACCTGATTAAGCTACTGAAACCAATTCATCATTTGAAATTTCTTCATAAAAACTATAGAAATTTTCAAAATTCTCGGTTAAGTTAAAAGCTAATGTTGGCTTATTGGAATCTTTAACAAATTTTAACACATCTTTGCTCAAGGTCTCGTCTCCTAAAACCACTGCGTCTGAGTGGGTTATGGCGCCGATGTGCATGCTGTCGCAATCTGCTGGCAAAAATGCTTTGGTGTCATCTTCAGTCATATTGGCCATTACTGCTTTAGCGGCAAAATTGGCATTCAATTTCTCTGTGAAGCCATCCTCATAAACAGAATATACTACTTTGGAGTTCTTAAATGTAGGATCGTTTTTGTAGGTAGTTTTAATGTAAGCCGGAACCAAAGCACTCATCCAGCCGTGGCAGTGAACGATATCCGGTGCCCAGCCTAATTTTTTAACCGTTTCTAATGCGCCTTTGCAGAAGAAAATCGTGCGTTCATCGTTGTCATCAAAGAATTTTCCGCTGGCATCTCTAAATACCTGTTTGCGTTGGAAATATTCTTCGTTGTCTAAGAAATAAACCTGCATGCGTGCAGCTGGGATGGAGGCTACTTTAATGATTAAAGGATTATCGTTGTCATCAATAATGATGTTCATTCCCGATAAGCGTATTACTTCGTGTAAGCGATTTCTTCTTTCGTTGATATTACCGAATTTTGGCATCAAGATGCGGATTTCGAATCCTTTCTCTTGCATAGCCTGTGGCAATTGGCGCGTAATTTCAGAAATTTTAGTAAGCTCGAGGAAAGGCGACATCTCGTGTGTAACAATCAGCAGCTTCGTTTTTGCCATCTCCATATTTTAAGAAAATATTAAGTTAAATAAAAGATAATGAGCTGCAAAGGTAAGCATAATAATACTATTTATCAATATAGCAAGCATTTGTTTGGTTTCATTTAGATTAATTTACACCTTTACGGCTTTAATTTAGATTGTCCAAATTGGAAATATTTAAAACTAAAGCAGCGCTTAAGGCTTTTTTACAGCCATTAAAAGCATCAGCTAAAAAAATAGCATTAGTGCCTACTATGGGGGCTCTGCATAACGGCCATATCTCGTTGATAAAACTGGCCCAGCAAAATGCCGATATTATTATCTGCAGTATTTTCGTAAACCCTACACAGTTTACCGATCCCAAAGATTTAGAGAAATATCCACGCCCTATTGAGCATGACCTGGCCATGCTGGCCGATGCCGGCTGTAACGCGGTGTTCATGCCCAATGTTGAAGAAATGTACCCGACAGGTGCTGATGAGGCATGGCATATTGATTTAGGTAAGGCCGAATTTCTGCTGGAAGGCGAGTTTAGGAAAGGACATTACCAGGGCGTAACGCAAATTGTAAAAAAACTGTTTGATGCTGTGGAGCCTGATGTGGCGATGTTTGGACAGAAAGATTTTCAGCAGGTGCTGATGATCAAAAATATGCTGGCTTATTTTAAATTGCCCATTACCATTATTACCTGTCCTATTATCCGCGAAGATGATGGTTTGGCCATGAGTAGCCGGAATATTCATTTATCAGCCGATGAGCGCGCGCATTCGCTCGTGCTGAGTAAATCGCTTCAGTTCGTTGTTGATCACTTTCATGAATATTCATTAGCAGAATTGGTAGGTCGGGCAAAAGCATTTTATCAGGATGTAGCTGGTGTTGAACTCGATTACTTTACCATTGCAGATGGCGATACACTTGAGCCGGCAAAATCGAAAGACCAAGATAACCTGGTAGCATTGGTTGCGGCTAAAGTTGGGTCAACGAGATTGATCGATAATATGATTATTAAATAATGTAAGATGGAAGAGCTGGGATGGATGATGTAATTGCTGACGTAAAATGGATGATGGGTGAAACATGTGTTCATGATTTATAGCCTGTTGTGTTAACCATCAGCCATTAAACCATTAATCATCATCCGTTTTCCATATTACATCTTCCTTTAGTGTGAAACTCCAAACTGATTACTAACTTTGCCAAATGGTTATCACAATATTAAAATCGAAAATACACCGTGTTAGGGTAACACAAGCCGAATTGAATTATGTTGGCAGTATTACGATAGATGAGGATTTGATGGATGCAGCTAACATTATTGCAAATGAAAAGGTGCAGATTGTAAATAATAATAATGGTGCCCGTTTTGAAACCTATGTAATTAAAGGCGAGCGTGGAACCGGAACCATTTGCTTAAATGGTGCTACAGCCCGTTTGGCTCAACTGGGTGATGTGCTGATCATCATGTCATATGGTTCTTTGCCAATAGAAGAGGCCAAAAAATATAATCCGATACTGGTTTTCCCTGACGATAACAATCATTTGCTAAAATAACCTTGTGACATTCGACCTTAAAACAGCGCTAAAATTTATCATCCTGTTTTTAATAGGGATAGGGGTTTTGTATTTAGCTTTTAGGGGTCAGGATGTAGAAAAGATTTGGCAGGAAATTAAAACAGCTAATTACTTTTGGGTAATTATTTCTGCCATTGCTGTTTTAATGGCCCATGTGTTGCGGGCTTTGCGCTGGCAGATGCTGTATCAGTCTATTCATTATCATGTAAGCTTTTGGCATGCTTACCATGCCGTAATGATCGGCTATCTGGCCAATCTTGCTTTGCCACGTTTTGGCGAAATTGGTCGCTGTTCCGTTGTCCATAAGGCTGCAAAGGTGCCCATGTTTGCTTCTATTGGAACTGTAATTACCGAGCGGCTATTTGATGTAGTGATGCTTTTTCTGACCAGTTTGGCGATGCTCATTTTCCAATATGATCGCGTAGCCGAATTCCTTTATCAAACCATATACCTCAATCTGGCTAAAAAATTAAGTTTGGTTAACTATTGGTGGTTAGTTGGTTTCGGTGCCGTTATACTTCTGCTCATTGCTACTGTAATTTATTTTCTCCGTCAAAAATTCAGTAAAAAATTCCTGCGCATTTTTGTAAATCTCCGCCAGGGATTTGGCTCGTACAGTAAGCTCAAACAAAAGGCATTGTTCTTAACCTATACCCTGGGTATTTGGTTTTTTTATTTACTTTCTATGTACTTTGCTTTTTTTTCGATACAGGCCACTAGCGGATTACACGTTAATGCTGCATGTACAGCAATTGTTTTTTCAGGCTTTGCAATGGCAGCTCCTGTACAGGGCGGTATTGGCGTTTTTCACTGGATGGTTGCGCATTCACTGGTGCTTTATGGCATCTCTTTTAATGATGGCTTAGCGTACTCAACCATTATCCATTCCTCGCAGGTATTGCTGATCCTGATTTTAGGGAGTTTAAGTTTGTTTTTTATCTTAACCAAGAAAGAAGTTAAGTAATTCTGTTTTCTTTAATCATTGTAATGCGGAGCTAATTATTATTTTAATTGTACTTCGAACTGCGCTATTACAGATAGACTCCAATAGAAAAATCGTCATCCCGATCAGAGCAACGCGCAGTGGAGAGATCTTTTGGCTGTACTGTCAAAAGTTTAAGAGTCTACTCAGTAAATCGGGCCTCGAGTAAACTCACCGAAGATGTTTACCTCACGGTCTCTACCGTAAATAGATGCGGAAACAAGGTCAGCACGCGGATACAAGGGATGAAACAAAAAATAAATTACTATGCAGCCATAGTAATTTCGATCAGAAATGCTACATTTGATTTACTAACCTTTTATACATAAATGTTATGCATTTTGAATTAAGTGAAGAGCAATTAATGATTCAGCAGGCTGCCCGCGATTTTGCGCAGCAAGAATTAAAGCCTGGCGTAATTGAACGAGATGAACATCAGAAATTTCCGGCCGAGCAGGTTAAAAAACTTGGAGAACTTGGTTTCCTGGGAATGATGGTGAACGAAAAATATAATGGAAGCGGCCTTGACGCCATTTCTTACGTGCTGGTAATGGAAGAGCTTTCTAAGATAGATGCGTCTGCATCTGTGGTGGTTTCGGTAAATAACTCATTGGTTTGTTACGGATTGGAAGCTTACGGCAGTGAGGCGCAAAAGGAAAAATATTTAAAGCCACTCGCAGCCGGAGAAAAGATTGGCGCCTTTTGTTTGTCAGAGCCCGAGGCAGGATCTGATGCCACCTCGCAACGTACAATAGCAGAAGATAAGGGAGATTATTATTTGCTTAACGGTACCAAAAACTGGATCACAAATGGAAGTACCGCGTCAACTTACCTCGTTATCGCACAAACCCATCCTGAATTAAAACATAAAGGTATAAATGCTTTTATTGTAGAGAAGGGAATGGAAGGTTTTACCGTTGGGCCAAAAGAAAATAAATTGGGCATCCGTGGCTCTGATACACATTCGTTAATGTTTAACGATGTTAAAGTGCCAAAAGAAAACAGGATTGGTGAAGACGGTTTTGGTTTTAAATTTGCGATGAAGACATTAGAGGGTGGCAGGATTGGTATTGCAGCCCAGGCTTTAGGGATTGCACAAGGGGCTTTCGAGCTGGCCACACAATATGCTAAAGAACGTAAATCTTTCGGGAAGCCGATTGCTGAGCATCAGGCCATCGCTTTTAAACTAGCTGATATGGCTACGCAGATCGAAGCCGCCAGGTTATTGGTTTACAAAGCAGCCTGGCTAAAAGATCAGGGATTGCCTTATACCCAGGCCGGTTCCATGGCAAAATTGTTTGCTTCGAAAGTGGCTATGGATGTAACCGTAGAAGCTGTGCAGGTACATGGCGGTTATGGTTTCGTCAAAGAATACCATGTAGAACGGTTAATGCGCGATGCTAAAATTACCCAGATTTACGAAGGTACTTCTGAGATCCAGAAAATGGTAATCTCCAGGGAAGTTATTCGTTAGTCAGTTAGTCCATAGTCTGCAGTCTTGAGTCGATCGGACTAAGGACTGCAGACTCGGTACTTCGGACTGAAAATTATTCCTTCTCTCCGGCAACTGCACTGAATACCGCTTTAATCAAGGCGACTACAATAGCTAAAAATGCTGCAGCGATAAAGCCTGAAGTGTTAAAAGAAGTCATCATGTTATCAACCAGTAAAATCATTAAAACGGTGATGATGAATGATACCAATCCTAAGGTTAAGAAATTAATCGGAAAAGTTAACAACCTTAGAATGAATCCGATTGTCGCATTTGCAAGCGCAATGAGTACCGAAGCAATAATGGCGTTTCCGAAACCGTCAATACTTACGCCAGGCACCAGTTTTGCGCCTATAAAAAATGCCAGTCCTGTTAGCAGGATTTCAATAATAAATCTCATAATCGTTATTTTTGTAAATGTTTAAAAATTATTTTAAATGTTCGGTTATTGTTTGGATTTTCATATCCTTATTTTCATGTTCGAATAGAAACAACAAACCGGTCATTAAGTTTTCAAGGGATAGTACTTCAATTATAATCACAAATATTGATGAGGCGAGTCTCTTGCAGGTAAAAAATGCTTATCAGGGCAAAGCAGATACCGTTAATATGATCTCAGTTTTAATCAAGCCTGGCGAGCTGGATAGTATCCAGGATGAACAGGAAGTGCCCGGAAAGGTTAAGGTATTGGGCGATTCGCTTGTATTTAGTCCTGATTTTCCTTTTCTAAGCGGTAAAGAATATCTGGTAGAAAGTTACATTGGAGTTAAATTTGCGACCGTTGGCGATCTGATTGCGGGGCAGGGTAAGCAGAATTTGAAAGCACAGCAACAAACACTTAAACGGTAATAATCAGCATAATAATTAATGCTGGTGTTTGATTTTTTGTAAAAAATTACTACATTTGCATCGTAATCGAAGAAAAGAGAAGGGGACAATGTCCCCTTTTTCTATGAAATCAGGTTAAAATATGCAGGTAGAAAAGAGAGTTGCAGCCCTTGTAGAGGAAAAAATTGCAGATCGGCCAGAACTGTTTTTGGTTGAAGTGAAAATGTTGCCAAACAATAAATTGATTATTCATGTTGATGGCGATGAAGGTATTAGCATACAGGATTGCGTAGCCATAAGCAGGCATGTTGGTTTTCATCTCGAAGAGGAAAATGCAATAGAGCAGGCTTATAATTTAGAAGTTTCTTCGCCCGGTGTTGGCGAGCCTTTAAAATTAATCCGTCAGTACAATAAAAATGTTGGCCGTACGGTAAGCATTAAGTTGAAAGAAGGATTAAAAAAAGAAGGAAAACTGCTTGCGGTTACAGAAGATAATCTGCTGATTGAAGAATCGGTTAAAGAAAAAGGGAAAAAGGCGGTAGCAAAACAAACAGATGTTCCGTTTAATGATATATTAGAAACAAGTGTGTTAATTTCATTTAAGTAAAAATGAGTACTACAACAATTAATTTGATCGACTCTTTTCAAGAGTTTAAAGATTTCAAAAATATAGATCGCCCAACGGTGATCAGTGTGTTGGAAGAGGTTTTTCGTAGCATGTTACGTAAAAAATACGGAACAGACGAAAACTGTGATGTTATTGTGAATCCTGATAACGGGGATTTGGAGATCTGGAGAACGAGAAAAGTGATGGAAGATGGATTTTCTGAGGATGATGATTTAGAGATCGAACTTGCTGATGTACATAAACTTGACCCGACTTTAGAAGTTGGCGACGATTATATTGAGCAAATTACTTTAGAAAGCTTCGGTCGCAGAGCGATTTTAGCTGCACGCCAAACACTCGTTTCTAAAGTATTAGAGTTAGAGAAGGATGAAATTTTCAAAAAATATAAAGATCGTGTTGGTGAAATTGTAACCGGCGAGGTTTATCAGGTTTGGAAGAAAGAAACTTTGGTTTTGGATGATGAAGGTAACGAACTTTTAATGCCTAAAACCGAGCAGATTCCGGCTGATTATTTCAAAAAAGGTGATTCTGTAAGAGCGGTAATCTCTAAAGTAGAAATGATCAATGCCAATCCGAAGATTATTATTTCGAGAACGGCACCAGAATTCTTACAACGCCTGTTTGAACAGGAAGTTCCGGAAATTTTCGACGGTTTAATTACCATTAAGAAAATTGTTCGTGAACCAGGAGAGCGCGCTAAAGTTGCGGTTGAATCGTACGATGACCGTATCGATCCGGTTGGAGCATGTGTGGGTATGAAAGGATCACGTATCCATGGAATCGTTCGGGAGTTGAAAAACGAAAATATTGATGTGATTAACTTCACTAATAATATTTCATTATACATTACCCGTGCTTTGAGCCCGGCTAAAATCACTTCTATTAAATTGGATGATGAAACCAAACATGCATCGGTTTACTTAAAACCAGATCAGGTTTCATTGGCCATTGGACGTGGCGGACATAACATTAAACTGGCCGGTAAATTAACTGGCTACGAAATTGATGTGTACCGTGAAGCAGGTGAAGAAAGCGACGAGGATGTAGATTTAGAAGAATTCTCAGATGAGATTGATAGCTGGATCATTGATGAATTAAAGGCTATCGGGTGCGATACTGCTAAGAGTGTTTTAGCACTTACAGTAGAAGATTTGGTAAAACGCACCGACTTAGAAGAAGAGACCATTAAAGAAGTGGTTCAGATTTTACAGTCAGAATTTGAATAAGTGGTGTAATTGCCAAATAAACACTACTTTTGTTTTATTATAAAAAATAACAGGAGCTAAATGTCAGACGACAAACCAATCATTTTAATTAAAGCTATTAAAGAACTTAATATAGGCATGGGTACGGCCGTTGAGTTTTTAAACAAAAAGGGGTTCTCTGCCGAGAAAAGCCCTATGTTTAAACTTACGGGTGAGATGTATAATGCCTTATTAAAAGAGTATCAGGGAGATAAGATCGTAAGAGAAGAAGCCAAACAAATAGTGATTGGTAAAATACGTCGCGACGAGCCTGAAACTGAGAAGCCAGTAGAAGCGCCGAAGAAAAACGCCGATTTTGAGAAAAATGAGGAGATTTTAATTAAAAATACTCAATCGTTTTCCCCTCCGGTAGAAAAACCAAAGGCTGTAGAAATACCTAAGGAAGAAGCGCCAACACCAGCACCTGCGGCAGCAGTAGAACCAGTAAAAGAAAATAAGGTTGAAGAAACCGGATTACCTGGGGTTAAAATTGTAGGCAAGATCGATTTAAATGATCTTAATTCGAAAACGCGCCCAGCTAAAAAAGAAGAAACTCCTGCTGCGCCAGCACCTGTGGTTGAGCCAACAATAGTTAAGGCACCAGAGCCTGTAAAACCGGTAGAACAACCTAAAGTGGAAGAAAAACCAGTTGAGGTTAAAAAGGAGGAAACTCCTGTTGCAACGGCGCCAGTAGCAGAAACGCCAGAGGTTAAAGCACCAGAGCCTTCAAAACCAGTTGAACAACCTAAGGCCGAAGAGAAACCGGCTGAAACGAAACCGGTAAGCAACGAACCTGAGGTTATTAAAGCACGTACCGTTAAATTAACAGGTCCGAATATTATCGGTAAGATTGTTTTACCAACAACACCGGATAGAAGAAACGGTCCTGTAGCATCATCTAGCGATAGTGAAGCTGCTAAGCGTAAGCGTAAACGTAAGAAAACTCCGGGAGCTCCTGGTCAGCCAGGCCAACAGGGTGGACAGGGACAGCAAGGTCAGCATCCTGCAGGTCAGGGTGGTGCGCCAGGTCAGTCTCGTCAACCTTACCAGGGCAACAGGCCGGGCGGTGGTACGCCATATCAAGGTAACAGACCAGCCGGACAAGGTGGAACGCCTTATCAGGGAAATAGAAATAATAATAACAGGCCAGGTTTCCAAAATAGAAATGCTACACCAAGCGGACCTAAAGAAGAACCTACTGAAAAGGAGATTCAAGATCAGATTAAAGCAACATTGGCCCGCTTAAGTGGTGCTGGTAAATCGGGTAAATTTGCACAACGTGCTAAATTACGTCGTCAGAAACGTGATGATGTAGCATTTAATGCAGAAGAAGCCGCAAATGAGCTGGAATCGCAATCGAAAATATTAAAAGTAACAGAATTTGTTACGGCTAATGAGTTAGCGAACATGATGGATGTACCGGTTACCAAGATTATTGGTACTTGTATGAGCCTTGGTATGTTCGTTTCCATTAATCAACGTTTGGATGCTGAAACTTTGACTATCGTTGCCGATGAGTTTGGTTATGAAATTCAATTCGTAAAACCAGATGAAGAAGAAGACAATGTAATTGAGGAAGAAGATAACGAGGCTGATTTAATTGAAAGAGCACCGGTGGTGACAATCATGGGACACGTCGATCACGGTAAAACTTCATTGCTGGATTATATCCGTAAAGCAAATGTGGTAGCGGGTGAGGCCGGTGGTATTACCCAGCACATTGGTGCCTACATGGTAACCACACCTTCAGGTAAAAAAGTAACTTTCTTAGATACTCCAGGTCACGAAGCCTTTACGGCGATGCGTGCGCGTGGTGCTAAGGCAGCCGATATAGCCATTATTGTTATTGCAGCGGATGATGCAGTGATGCCTCAAACAAAAGAGGCCATTAATCATGCGCAGGCAGCAGGTGTACCATTGGTATTTGCTTTCACTAAAGTAGATAAACCAGGTGCCAATGCAGATAAAGTACGTGAGCAATTGTCTGTAATGAATATCCTGGTTGAAGATTGGGGTGGTAAATACCAATCACAGGAAATCTCCAGCAAAAGCGGCTTAAATGTTGATTTGCTTTTAGATAAGGTATTATTAGAGGCTGAATTATTAGAACTGAAAGCCAATCCGAATAAACGTGCTACGGGTACGGTAATCGAATCTGCCTTAGATAAAGGACGTGGTATTGTAACCACGGTGTTGGTTCAGGGTGGTACCTTAAAAGTAGGAGATCCGATCTTAGCAGGTAGTTACAGCGGACGTGTAAAAGCATTAACCAATGAGCGTGGAGCCAAAGTAGAATCTGCAGGTCCATCACAGCCAGTACAGGTTTTGGGTATGCAGGGTGCACCTACAGCAGGTGATCGCTTTAATGCGCTAGAAAGTGAAACCGAAGCACGTGATATTGCAAACAAACGGATGCAATTACAACGCGAGCAGGGCTTACGTACACAGAAACACATTACTTTGGATGAGATTGGTCGTCGTTTGGCAATCGGTAACTTTAAGGAACTTAATATCATTGTAAAAGGTGATGTGGATGGTTCTATCGAAGCATTGTCAGATTCATTACTGAAACTATCTACGGAGCAAATCCAGATCAATATTATTAGTAAAGGTGTTGGTCAGATTTCAGAATCTGATGTATTGTTGGCGTCGGCTTCAGATGCAATTATTATTGGTTTCCAGGTTCGTCCATCAACAGGTGCACGTAAACTGGCCGAAGCTGAACAGATCGATATCCGTTTATATTCTATCATTTACGATGCGATCAACGAGATCAAATCGGCAATGGAAGGTATGTTGGATCCGGAATTTGAAGAGAAAATTGTGGCTAACGTTGAGATCCGCGAAACATTCAAAATCACCAAAGTGGGTACCATTGCAGGTTGTATGGTATTGGATGGTAAGATTACCCGTAACAGCAAAATCCGTATCGTTAGAGATGGTGTTGTCGTATATACAGGTGAACTGGCATCTTTAAAACGCTATAAAGATGATGTGAAAGAAGTGGCTAAAGGTTATGAGTGTGGTTTAAATATTCAGAACTTTAACAACATCGAAGTAGGTGATATTGTAGAAGCTTACGAACAGGTTGAAGTAGCCAGAAAACTTTAATTATTTGAAAACATATTGATTTAAAGTGACCTCAAAAGGGTCACTTTTTTTATGTTTTTAAATTATTCATCTCAAAAATATCGGATAATTTTAAGTTATGATATCAAAAATATCGGATAATTTTAAGTTGTCATCTCAAAAATATCGATATTTGTGTTTGATATTATCGTTATGGAAAGATCAGGAGCCCTAAAATTATTAAAAAAACATTTAATTAAGCCTCAGCATACTATTGTTATAGGGCCAAGGCAGATCGGGAAAACTACGCTTATTAGGCAATTGGCAGCACAATTGGAAAAGGATAACGAACTGGTTTATTTTCTCACGTTTGAAGACCCAACTGTTTTAGTGGCCGTAAATGACCATCCCGAAAATGTATTCAATTATACCTTATCACCAGCTGATGCCCCAGCAGATAAGAGGTTATATATCATTATTGATGAGGTTCAGTATGCAAAAGATCCCAGTAATTTTTTAAAGCTGTTATACGATAAATATTCGCCAAAATTAAAAATTATCGCAACAGGCAGCAGTGCTTTTTATATTGATAAAAGTTTTAAAGATAGTCTGGCCGGTAGGAAAAAGGTATTCGAATTTCTTCCTTTGGCCTTTGATGAGTTTCTACATTTTAAAGGTGAAGATGGTCTAATTGTGGAGTGGGAGCAGATGATTAAAAGACCAGCCTATCAAGGTCTCCAGCTAAACCGTATAAATGTTTTATTTGATGAATATCTGGTTTATGGCGGTTACCCTGCTGTTGTTTTGGCCGATACTAAACAGGAAAAGCAAGAGATGCTTAAAGAGCTGGTAAACAGTTATATGAAAAAGGATGCTTTGGAGGCAGGCATTAAAGAAGAGCTTAAGTTTTTTCAGCTGGCCAGGCTGTTGGCCGATCAGGTAGGTAGTCTGGTTAATAATAACGAATTGGGAAATACCCTGCAGATGGCCAGTTCAACAATTGAAAATTATATTTATTTGATGCAGAAAACCTTTATTGTACAGTTGCTATCTCCCTTTTATGGCAATGTGCGTAAAGAGTTGACCAAAATGCCAAAGGTTTATTTTAACGATAATGGTTTACGTAATGCATTGTTGAACAATTTTTCGAAGTTAAACGATAGGGCCGATAAGGGAGAATTGCTTGAAAATTATGTTTACTGCAGGTTAAGGCAGCTGCATAGTTCAGATCATTTACATTTTTGGCGAACTGCTGATGGTAATGAAGTAGATTTTGTGATAGAAGAACAGTTGAATAAAGGAATGGCCTACGAGGTAAAATATAACGATGTGCAGTTTAAACCTAATAAGTATAAAAAATTTGTTGAGGCCTATCCTGACTTTGACCTGAAATGTATAGGTAAGATAATTACTAAAGATGAATCGGTTGAGGCCATTAGGTTATTATAGCTTACTCATCAAAAAGTAAACCCAAAGAGACTGTCTCATAAAGGTAGAATTGTCATCCTGAGGAATAATTTATGGTATAAAAATCAATATGAGTGACGTTTTTTCTTTCGCACCAGTCTTGCCTCGGCTCGCCGCCGCCGAAAGGCACCTTCTTTTTGGCGTCAAAAAGAAACAAAAAACGCCGTCTGAAAATTTTTCTTTTAAAGCCAGTGATATGGCTAGAACGGTGCGATCCGAAAAATTTGTTAGGCCGGTTTTAAGTTAAACGGGGATAAGGTGCTAAGGCCTAGCTAGATGGAAATACATAGTTTTACAATTTCCCCACTAATAAATAATTACGAATAACGTCAATAGTAGCTTGTCGAAGGACCTGTCTTAAATGTTTCGACAGGCTTAACGTGACACATTCGATTGAATTACAATTTATGATACAGCCTCTTTGATTGAAGGGAAATTATCTTGTTTTGTTTGAAATTTGATTGTATAATAATATCCTGAATAGAAATTTCGTAAAGTTCGGCTATTCTACCAAGCTGTGAAAGCGAAAAATCTACTTCATTATTTTCCCATTTTCGATAAGCAACCCTGCTTATTCCAATTACATCAGCTGCGCATTGCTGTGTATATTTATATTTGTTTCTATACTTTCTTAAGGTATTCCCTATATCCAACATAATAAGAGGCGTTAACGGCTATGTATTTTTAATATTTACCTCTTGTATATTTAATAGCGTAAATAATGATAATAAGGAATTGTCAAAAATAGTAAATAAAATCAGTTTATTTGCGTAGGTTTTAAATTGTTTAAAAACAGATAAGAACCAAAAGAGTTGTTGTATTCTGATTGCATTTTAAACTTTAAAAGATTGAAAATTTCTGATACAGGTTGTAACCGAACAAAAAGTATTATCTTTTTATTGCTAATAGTGGCCTATACCAGCTGTAAAAAAGATAAACCGATTGACCTAAATACGGAAGAAATTGTTTCACCAACCACCGGTACAAGAACTGAATTTACGCTTGATTCCATTTTTTTGTATGCAAAACAGATTTATTTATGGAACGATTTTTTGCCCGGTTACAGCACTTTTAAACCAAGAGAAAAATACAGTAATGTTCAATCCGAAATCAATGCATTTAGAAATGAACTTTTTGATATTTCCCAAATTAAACTCAATCAGGCAACAGGTAAGCCATTTGAGCTTTCGGCTTACAATAACTTACCAAAGTACTCCTATCTCCAGCCAGGAAGGACGACTGGTGGAGGTAATCGTGGCGGAGTAATAAAGGGAGAAGCCATTTTGGCTAAACGTATTATTCATTTAAACGAAAAGGTAATTGCTTATGTAGCCTTAGGTTCATTCCCAGCTCTAAGCAATACCAAATCCAGATTAGATCAGGTTTTTGATGAAATAGCTACAGATAAGCCAAAATATCTGGTTTTAGATTTACGTGCTAATGGCGGTGGCTATGTTGAAACAGCAGAGTATGTGGCTAATTTAATCGCTCCCAGTATATTAAATGGTAAGGTAATGTATTCAGAACAATTTAATCAAACACTTCAAAGTGCGAAGGCAGCAATTTTGCGCCATCAGCCTTATTTGGATGAGAACGGAAAAACCGTTATGCATAATGGGCGCCTGGCAACACTGGCCGATGTTGATTATACAGAGAGCGGCAATACGTATAAATTCAATAAAAAGGGAAGTCTGCAATCAATACAAGCAGTGTATATTATCGTCTCTGGTCAGACGGCTTCAGCGAGCGAATTACTGATCAGTTGTTTGAAACCTTATTTCCATGTGAAGTTAATAGGTGAGAAGACCTATGGAAAACCGGTTGGCTTCTTCGGGATTAATATTGATCAGTATAGTGTTTATCTCAGTAGCTTCCTCATCAAAAATGCACAGGGATGGTTCAGTTATTTTGATGGAATGGAACCTGATTTGAACATTGTCATGCCTAACAACCCAATATTAGGCGATATTGACGAGGCATGTTTAAAAGGTGCCCTTGCTTTGATTGATGGAAAAGTTCAGGTGCAACCAAAAAAAAGTGCCGGTATTTTAAAGCAAATACCAAGTGTAATGCCAGTGATAATGACGTATAGGGATTCAATCGGAATGATTGAAAACCGGTTGAAATTAAAACGATAGGTCTTGTAATAGCCAGTAATACATAACTATATATTCTAGGTAGTATACTATTTAATTCTATAATTATTAATGGGCAATATGATAATCCTGTCTTATCATAATTGATTTTTCTTGTCGGTAGTTTTGTAGAAAATAACAGATAAATACCAATGAAAAACAATTACAAATTAAAAATTATTTGCCTAATGTGCATAATCACAGCGGCATTTGGCAGCTGCAAGAAAAATGAAGTTACAGAAGAAAAAGGACTTACAGGTAATCATCAAAATTTAGCAATTGCCGGTGATGGAAAATGGGACTTGTTAGGTCATGGTTATGATGTAATGGGCGAATTTCTTGAAAGAACTACCGCATCAAAGGTACCTGTAATTGATGTAGATAGATTTTACGCTGATTATCCTACAAAAATTGTCACGCCAACAGATACTAAAGGCGATTATAATGTGTACTATGGTGCTAGTGCTTATGATTATGTGAATGAAATTAATAAAAAGCAAACTTTTGGAGGAAATGGGACACGTGGAGATGATAAAGACGATAAGAAGCTTTACGCTACAGCCAATTTTTCTTCGACAAATGACAAGGGGAATACTACAACTTATAGCAGTAAGTTCTCGTACGCAACTTATGAATCGTGGTACAGAATAAAAAGCTTAGATTTTACAGACGATGTAAATGCAGGCCTATTAAAAAATTATTTAACTCCTGATTTTTTGGCTTATATATCTAATTATAGTGCAGAAGATATTGTTAAAACATATGGTACCCATATTTTATTAGGTATTGATATAGGTGGGCGCCTGAAGTATGACTATCGGGGAACTATTGTAAAGGAGGTCACTACTGATCGCAAGACGACAGCTATAAAAGCTGGATTTTCTATTGGAATAGCAAAAATATTTAGCATCAACCTAAGCACGGATTTAACATCAGAACAAAAAACAACAATTTCTAACGAGACTACAGATAAATTATTTAAAGGCACTTTTTATGGAGGGAATAATTCAGGAACTAGCTTTTCGGGAGATGCACTAGGAAATACTTCTCAATCTATAAATCTTGTTAGTTGGCAACAAAGTATAAATGTTAACAATGCATCGTTGATAGGTATCACTAGAACAATTCCTATTGATGAGGTTATAGCTGACCCAGTTAAAAAGGCGCAAGTAAAGGCGGCAGCTGAAAAATATATAAGTGATAGACAGATTTATTTAACAGCAACTACTTTTTACGAATATTATAATTCAGCAACTAATAGACATGCTTATAATTTAGGCTCAAATATGGAGCAGTATTGGGGTAATTATTATCTCAATGCAGAACCTTTTAAAGTTTATGCCACGCAATATGCCGGGGCGGTTCCTTTATACCAATTTTATAATGCGGGCATTGATAATCGTGTATTGACAACAAATCGGTATCCAGGATTTAGTGGGTATAATTACGACGGAATACTTTGCTATGTATATACGACACCAACCACAGGTACAGTGCCCGTTTACGAATTTTATAGTTCAACTGGTGGACATCTTTATACCACAAACAGGAACACTTCTTTTGCGGGATGGAGATATAATGGACAACCATTTTATGCATTTCCTAATTAACAAGTCTTAAAAAAGAATTTAACACCGAAATATTTTACATTAATGTTAAAAGGGTCTCAAGAATTCGTTGAGACCCTTTTTTTGTCATCACTTTTATTCTTCTTAAACCAAATGCGACCAACAATAGATTGTCTCTTCAGAGAAAAAGTCGTTAGGAGGAGCATTAGGTTTTTTTGTTAAAAAATTTGACATAGATATTTCTATGACAAGAAATAGCGAAGAAATGACAAGAAGTTTAATGATAGTAGGGAAAGAGCTTTAGGGTTTAAATTTTATGGCGGAACAAACTCTGGCAGAAGTGTTTCATTTGATTCAAATGGATATTCTTGAGAATGAGTTAATATATCAGGATGCGAGCAAAGCTTAAATACAAAAAATTGTGCTTTAGTGGCTATTGACAATGCCGTGCCTATTATGAATTTATATCAGACCGGGTTAAAAAACAGCAAGTGAAAGATGCAGTTGAACGGTATATTAAAGATCGACAGTTAATGTGTACTATGATAAGGTTCAGTTATATAATTTTTATTCAACTGCGCTGGGACATATTATACTGTAGATCCTAATTTTCCGGCAAAGAATCCAGGAGCCGGGCGCCGTATTACTAATGACCCTATTGATGTCTATGAAAGTCAAAAACCTGGCTCTGTTCCAGTATATATAATGCGACATAGGTTTTGACCAATGGCTGCAGACAAATTAACCTATTTTCTACGCATACAATAGCCAGGTCGCGGGCAGCGCTCCAGTATATCAGTTTTATCACCCTAATCAGCCTACGCATGGATATTTTACGATCTAACTCTTATTCCTAGAGCAGGTGATTGGATTGAGAATGGGACTAAGTTTTATGCATTTCAGAATGCCAATTAGAAAATGTTAGTCTGTAATATTTTATATACATAAATGTTAAAACAGTTACGAATTAATTCGGAACTGTTTTTTTTAACAGATATTTGTTCGTTTACATAAACCGCTTAATGAATACTGAATTAACGAAAGAAGCTGAGCCTTCAAAAAAAAGTTTCGATTTTATTGATACTATCCGATGTATATCCATGATTGGAATTGTATTTGAACATTGCTCAGTTTTTTGGGGATTAAGCTATACTAACAGCATTGATACGTTTGTTGAGGTTTCCATCATGCAACTATTAAAATTTGCCACAATAGCTTTTTTCCTTATCAGTGGCTTTCTAATAAATCATAAATTTCAGGAGTATACCCCATTAGCGTATCTTAAAAACCGATTTAATAATACAATTAGGCCTTGGATTATATGGGTATTAATTTTTATTTCCTTTAATTTAATTGATCGTTTCGTTGCGTATAAAAAAGGTAGTGACGACCGAATTGTTACTGAAACATTTTCACTAATAGGACGTGAATTTATTGATACAATTTTTTTTACAAGTTATTGGTTTATCTTAAATTTCTTAATCTGCATTGCTATACTTCTACTCTTTAAAAAACATCTATACAAAATTTGGTTTGGTTTGACATTGGCATTAATATCTATTGTATACAGCTTTAATTTATATTTCCATTGGTTTATCACTCAACATTCCACGGCGCTGTTTGGCTTCATCTTTTATCTTTGGCTAGGTGTATATCTTAATAGGTATTATGATAAATTCCAGGCGTGGATTAAGAAGATACCTGTTTATGCATTTGTTTTAATTGCGGTTTTATTGCTAATTGCTTCTAATTTAGAGGCGATGTATTTAATAAAGCTTGGTAATGATGACCCTTACAATACGTTAAAAATTACTAATATTTTTTATTCGCTGGGCGCATTTCTCCTACTACTAAAGATTGGAAATATCCCGTTTCTACAAAAGAAATTCGATCCTAGAAATACGACATTTGGAATTTATCTTGTTCACTCTGTTGTGATAGGGAGGCTGTTACAACTTGTTCTTCAGCCGCTAAGGTTAGAATATGAGCAATATTCGGTATGGACAAACGGATTTATTACACTATTAAAGTTTATTTTAGTCTACTCCGCAAGTTTTTGGCTGACAAAACTAATTCTTAAAACAAAAGTGAAATGGATTGTGGGACGCTAGAATTTTACTCAAATTTTTTATATCTCTCCACATGTTCATCTAGTCCTGATGTCTTATATTTTTCAATTTCCCGATCAAGATGGCCGTATTCTTTTGCATAGTATGGCCCGCAAGCGTGAAAGCAATAGGCGTTTTTTATTAAACCATGTTTGAGGCGTAAATGCTTCCAAAATAATGCTGATAGTAAGCCATCTTCGCCAACTTTCATGTTTACTTTGGTAAATAAAAACCTAAATAATATTTTATTATAATCTCTTTTTCTGAAGCAAGCACACCAACCACCGGTTGGTCCAGCTTCTATTACCATATCACCTTTCGTTTCTTCTGTATACATGTCTATTGATGGCTTGGCGCCATCAGTAAATTCATTCTGAATAACATTTAATGCAATAAAACCATAGTTTTTGAAATTTTCCATATAATCAAGAAACAATGTATCAAGGCTTTCGGGAAATTCTAAAACATCGTCGTCAACAATAACAACATATTCTCCACGAGCATGAAAAAACAACCTTTTGTAAGCCTTTAGTCCGTAATTTTTATTTCTTGTAATTATCCTGACATTTTCGTTCTTCTTATATTGTTCCAATATTTCAGGAGTACAATCGGTAGAACCATTGTCCATGATGATTACTTCATAAAGATATTTACCACTTATACTGCTCAGTAGAGCGGCAATACATTTTTCAAGGAATTTATATCTATTCCAGGTAAGGATAACAAAACTAAACTTCATTAATATGATTTTATTTAATTAGGTTCAATAAAATATAATTTTCTGGCTAAATTCAGATTACTTAAGTAAGATTTTTTTTTCAGATTAAAGATTTTTGTATGGTACTTTAATAAGAATTTTAGGAATTGCAGGCCTTTAATACCCTTTCTATAATCTGAAAGGACCTTATATACGTAATTAATTTCTTCAACATTTTTTAGGTGCTTAAATTTTGATAGATGTGCTACCCATTCAATGTTGTAGTTGGCATAAATATTACCCGACTTTTCAATTTTATTCTTTTTAAACAATATATCCGTTACATTATTACTATGCTGTCTATATTTCACCAAAGTATCCGGTATATAGGTAATGGAGCTTACACTGGCCGCAACGAATGCAATCCACCAATCATGAAAAAATCTTTTATCAAAAGGCATCGCATAAGAGATTATATCTTTTTTAAACATGCATGCATGCCCAGGGATACAGTTATTTAATAAAAAATACAGGTTAGAGTCACCTTTATACACCTTATTCATATCAGAGAGCTTTAAATTATTTATTTGTTCTCCGTATTCATCTATAAGCAAAGAATCATGAAATATTAAGCCATGACTGCCAATGTTTTTGAGTAATATTTCAATTTTGTTTAAACTCCAGATGTCGTCTTGGTCACTGATAGCAATATATTCACCCTTGCAATAGCTAATGGCCTTTTCAAAATTTTTAGTAAAACCAAGATTCTCCTGGTTTTGCTCTAACCGAACATTAACAGCATCTTTTGTTATTGAGCTCAATAATTCAAATGTGCCATCAGTTGAACAATCATCAATAATATTGATTTCAATATTCTTATATGTTTGGTTTATAATACTTTCAATTTGCTGACCGATGTATTGCGCTCCATTATATGTACAAACAGCAATGGAAACAAGTGGACTATGTAGTGGCGTACTCTTCATGTCATTTTTACTTTGTTACCTCGATTTAAAATTGTAAACTTCTACTGGGTCAGTTCAAATTTCTTAATTCCGGTACACTATTCTATCCACAAACATACAGCTTTTATAAATATTGCTTAATTGAAAGCCGAATATAGTATAGAGGCTTAGCAAATTAGTTGTTTATTTCGGTATTAAAAATAAGCTAATGTTATACTGCCATTCTGGATTATTTGCCTAATGATTTAGAATTCAGGCTAAAAAAACTTGCTTTTAATCTTTTAAAAATCGATTTTTTTTGGGTGTTATTGTTGCCTGTATAATAGTTGCTTCTATCGATATAATTTTTGTACCCATTTTCATGAAGTGCTGCATGATATTTTAGTAGTAAGGGCTTAAGATCTGGTCGCATTTCTGATGTAAATAAAGCCCATTTGGAAATTTCTGATGGATTGTTATAATCCCATCCGCTATAATGAAAGAAACAAAGCGGTATCGTATTGTTGACGAAAAATTTTCCATCATAAGCTGATATATTTCGTTCGTGAAGATTCCAATAGGCTACATTTATACCTGGATTATTTTCTACAAATACATTTTTGAAATATAAGGGAACAAGATTCAACCACAATTGTTCACCATAAAAGCCTCTTTTAAAATCGTATATACATTCTTTAACAGATCGTTCCCGTAACCATGAAATGTACTGGTTAGTTTCATGAGATTTTTTCAATTTAAAAAAACCTCCGTTATATAAGCCAGCATTTAATACTTCCAGTTCCTGCCGCTTCATATCAATGCTTGGCGGATGTGTAAAGTGCGGACTGATAACAATTTCGCCTTCATTAATGGTACTGGATGGCAATCTTCCAAAAAAGTAAGTGTCTGAATCGCAAAAAATAACCTGATCAATATGTTCCTGATCGAGAAAATATTTTGCAAATAACACTTTTGAGCAATTAGCTAACTGCATGGGGTTATAATTTTGAGTAATGAAGTCAAATTCCTCTGCTGCCAGTTCATGGAGTTGGACAATTGGATATTTTTGCATTAGGTCATCTGATGCAATTTCTTCCTTTGTTAGGTAATCTGCAAGGCAAATGTAAAACTCAAATTCCGGATGAAAAAGCTTAGCAGAATCTAACAATGATACTGCAAATGGCAGATAATTTGTAGTGACTACTGTGAAAAATAATGTCATTTCAAGAATATTTTATCAAGTTTTTTATAGCAGCTTTCTTTCTCGTAATTAAGATTAAATGTAGCCACCGCATTGTCTGCTTGTTGTTGATATACAGCTGCATCTGTTAATAGTTCCATAATGTTGTTCTTAAATTCAACTGCATCATCACTCACCAAACAACCATTGTTGTTTTTGTCAATTAATCCATCAATTCCCCTTGTATTACAAACTACGGGTATTCCATAAGAAAGCGCTTCTACAACTTTTATCTTAGTTCCTGTACCTGTTAGCATAGGGCAAAGTGCTACCTTTGCATTAAGGTAGTAGGCTGATAATTCTTCAACAAAGTTTACCGATGTAATATTTGGCGCTTTTATCGAAAGATGCTTGTTGATCTGACCAATAACACATATTTGCACATCGGTTGGCAACAATGGATACACTTCCTTAAAAAACCAATTGGCAGCTTTTTGATTGTGGATGTTATCGCTCGCCACATATATTAAATCGAATAATTTTTCTTTAACATAATGAAGATTGTCAGGTTTGTCCAGCATCATCGGTGCTAATACGACCCTGTTTTTGCAGAACTGACTGAAAATATACTGCTCTTCAACAGAAATGGCCAATGCGATATCAAATAATGAAATTCTTCTGATCTCTTCCTTAAAAGATTGGCCGATATTAACCTTTCTCTGAAGTTGAGCGGTTATAAAATCATGGGTATCAATTACTGTTATTGATTTTTTGGTGAGGTCGTTATCTTCTACCAAAGTAGCCCAACTGGCATAATTGATAAAGATGTAATCATAATTGTTTTTTTTTAAGATTTTTTTGAAAGCACGCTTAAATCTTAAAGTGACCAGTTCAGGAAACTGGAGCGGAAAGAACCAGGCTTTATTTTGATAGAAAAAATTTGGCAGTTTGTAAAAAAGCAGGTAGTAAAGTATGTTTTTTTTGGCAGGCTTTTTTTTAATCACGTAGGTATGATCAGCCAGGTCAGACTGCTCAAAAGCTTTAATATCATCCTCATCCCATTTGCCCGTATAATATTCGCTTACAAAATCAATTTCAAAGTTTCTTGATCTAAAGTAGCTCAGCATACTTAAAGCCCGTGTTCTGTTGCCCGCATTTTTTTTAAGCGGATTATCGGGCATAAAAAACAATATTTTCTTCATCCGATATTAATCGTTAAAGGCTTGCATATCAATCAAACGCCTATACAAACCATTTTTATTCATTAATTCCATGTGGCTTCCACTTTCTACAACCTCGCCCTTATCAATCACCACAATCTTATCTGCATGCTGAATGGTACTTAAGCGGTGTGCGATGACAATTGAGGTACGGTTTTTCATCAAATTATTTAAAGCCTCCTGTACTAATTTTTCAGATTCTGTATCTAACGCGGAAGTAGCTTCGTCCAAAAGCATGATTGGAGGATTAGCCAAAACGGCCCGGGCGATACAAACCCGTTGCTTTTGTCCTCCCGATAATTTATTACCCCTATCGCCAACATTCGTTTGATATCCACTTTCTGTATTTAATATAAAATCGTGTGCATTGGCAATTTTTGCAGCTGCAATTACCTCTTCCTCAGTAGCGTCGGGTTTAGCAAAGGCAATATTATTAAAAATACTATCATTAAACAGAAAAGATTCCTGGTTCACAATACCCATCTGTGAGCGGATACTTTCAACCGTAAGTTCTCTGTAGTCGTGGCCATCAATTTTAATTGATCCTGATTTTGGGTCATGGAAACGTGGAAGCAGATCCATCAATGTACTTTTTCCACCCCCGGATGGGCCTACAAGTGCTACTGTTTGTCCTTTTTCAATATCGAAGCTAATGGAATTTAGAATTTGTTTTTCTCCGTAACTGAATGATATATTCTGAAGGCTGATTGTACTGTTGAAATTATCAATAACTTTCGAATCTGGTTCATTCACCAACAATGGTTTAGTATCTATCAGTTCTAAAACCCGCTCGCCAGCTGCAATTCCAGAATGGATTCCGCTAAATGAATCCGTTAATGCTTTTGCAGGACGCATGACCTGAGAAAAAATAGCGATGTACGCAATAAAATCTGATGCGGTTAAGGCATTTTTATCATTATGTAAAATTAATGATCCCCCATACCAGACGATAACTGAAATCATTAAAACACCTAAAAATTCAGAAACCGGTGAGCCGAGCTGTTGGCGCCTGACCATTTTACGTGTTAAGTTGGAATAGTAGATATTTTCCTGGTCAAATTTGTTTTTAATTCTTTCTGTAGCATTAAAGGCTTTAATAATTTTAATCCCACTCAGCGCTTCATCTAAAAATCCAATCATTTTCGCAAAAGATTCATGCGATTCTTTTGCCTGCTGCTTTAATCTTTTTACAATTTTACTGATAATGAAGGCAGAAATTGGAATTACCAATAAAGAAAATAAGGTAAGCTTTGCTGAAATGTTAAATAAAAGAATTACATATACAATTAACGTTACGGGTTCTTTAAAAACAACCTGTAATGTATTGGTAACCGTAAATTGAACCACCTGCACATCTGACGCTACTTTTGAAATGATATCGCCTTTTCTTTCATTGTTAAAATATGCTACATGAAGATTCATTACATTGTTAAAAACCCGCTTTCTGAAGTTAAGCAAGGTATGGACTCTCAAATCTTCCATATAACGCTGAGAAAAATACCTGAATAAATTGGAAAGCAAAACGGAGATTACAATAATTATACAGATGTACATCAGCGTAGTTTCTATCGTGTTAACTTTAATTGAGTAGTTAACGAAATCTCTTAACTTGCCCAGTAAGCTGAATGAGGAGGCTGCTTTATCTGTTAAACTTGGCGTTTGGCAGGCTTGTTTGTTTGCATTTAAAAGTGTTTCAAACAGTGGGGATAACAAAGCCAGGTTAAAGGTTCCAAATAGAATAGAAAGCAAGGTGGCAATAACGTAAGGAATGGCAAATTTTTCTATTGGCTTGGCAAATGATAATAAACGAAAATAAGTCTTCATTTGATGTAAAATGGAATATGTAAAAAGGGAAGATGGTTAAAGTATCACCCTAAAAAATCTATATAAAAACTCAGCAAAGTTAAGCTTTTCAATTAAACGTTGTGGTTTTTTGGAAACCTGCGCGTTTAAAATTACGATTCTTGGTTTTTAAGAATAGATGGGTAAGCTGTTTTACAGCCGATACGCTTTTAATAATCGAATATTATCATTGCAGAATTGAATAGGAATGATGCAATTGTTACGATACCTTTTCCTATTTTGGAGTGCTGTTTACAAGGCATTGCTGATATAGCTTCATGTACTGGTTGGCCGCTATTTCCCATGAAAACTTTTCTGCTTGGGCAACTGCTTCGTGATAGCGATTATTCTGAACGAAATCACTCATCCCTTCATTAAATATCTGCTGCATGTGCTCAGCTTCGAAATTATCAAAATAATAGGCCACATCGCCGCCAACTTCTGGGAGTGAGGTGAATTTTGAAAGGAAAACAGGCTTTCCGAAGTGCAGGGCTTCTATCACAGGAAGACCAAAACCTTCGGCAACTGAAGGAAATAAGAAAGCATCGCAATTTTTGTAGTACCAGGCTTTATCTTCATCAGAGATTGGCCCTGTGATATGTACCCTATCTAAACAGTCATATTTTTCAGCTTCTTCTAAAATCCTTTGCTTATGAGGCGTTTCTTTTCCCGAAATAACAAGGTGGAAATCATTCCCTTTTAATAAAGCTGGTAGCAGATGAAATCCTTTCTGCACCGATAACAGTCCTATTGTAAATAAGAAAGGCTTCGGAGGAATAAAGCTTGGGGAATGTTTTTCATCCGCAATCAATTTGTCTGCACCATTGTATATCACACTAACTTTTTCTTTGGCCTCAGGGAAGTAGTGAACAACATCATTCGCAACAAATTGTGATATGCATACAATCTTATCGCACTGCGAAATGAGCTTACCGAGTTTTTTTAAATAAACCTGAATTCTGTGCGGCTTGCTAAACTTTAAATGAACCTTGTTCATATCATGAACGGTCATTATTTTTTTTGCATTAACCCTGGTAGGTCTCAATCTACAGGTTTGATCGGATAGATGAACAACTTCGAAGTCATTTTTCCCTTTAAAGAACAAACGGTCTAATCTGGATAAATAAATTATATCAACCAGGCCATTAAAAAGATATTGAGTGTGTTTAAAAAGATAAAAGTTGAACTTAAATTTACCTTGGTTTTCCTTGATCAATGCATCGCCCAATCCCTTTCCGAATGAAAAATAACCACAATTGGCATCTTTCATTGAATCGAAGGTGACTAAAACATTGGGCTTTTTCATTAAAAATGTAATTTGATGACGCAAATATAAGCAGATTTAAGTTGACGTCTACTTTACGATTTTATAGTTACGGTACTCAAACAACCTCAATCCGGTTAAATCTTCAATTTTTTGCAAAACTCTTCTTCGGAAATTCATTTTTGGCGTTTCTTTGGTGAGGTCTTTATCAAATTTCCAGTTTGCGGCTGCAATTCTTGCATGCATTACTTTTGGATGGCTACCTTTGAAGTGAACCAAACGATCTGCATTGTGCATATCATAGGTGTCCTGCACCGGGTAATTTTCTTCAATCCACTCGTCTGTCTGGTAAAACTGATTAAAATTCCGTACTTTGCCTTGTAATCCTTTGGGTGGTTTTACCCAGCCATAATGATAAACATAAGCGTCAATTAGTTTAACTTTAAGTTTTCTGTCGTTAATTCTGAAACCCTGGGCATCACGGTAAGAATGAACTCCAGGCAGGTTTTTGATAATCCTAACTTCTCTTCTGTACCAGCGCCTCGATTCTGCCAAATAATCATATGAGGCATAAAAGTGTTTATATTTTAAGAGTAAGGCTTCAACATTGTTATTGTTAAGTTCAGCTTCCATTTCTTTTTTGATCAGTGGAAGATAATCTTCGTGTATAGCTTCATCACCCTGGATATACATCATCCAATCGGTATCAGAACTTATTTCAGCCAAAGCCTTATTGGTTTCATCGGCAAAAACACGACCACCTTCGCGTATATTTTCATCCCAAATGGTATCGATCGTTCTGATTTTAGGATCAATGCTTTTAACCATTTCAGAAGTTGCGTCTGTAGAGTTTCCCAACGCGACAATAAAATCGTCGCACAATGGCAGCACAGAAAGTATGGCCTCTTTTGCAGGATAATCGTTTGCAATTGCATTTCTTAAAAAGGTAAAACCGGTAACTTTCATTATGGGGTGCCTTGTAGCTGATAATTTTTGTTAATTTGTACAAAGATAGTTTTATTGATGAATACGCATCTATCCATTTTAGGGGAAGTAAAAGCCGGTAATTACAAGGTTTTGTCGAGAACATTAACGCTTGTTGAAAATGATATAGAACCGGCAGATGCTATTTTAAGAGGTTTAGCTAGTAAAACTGCTGTTCCGGTTTTGGGCATTACGGGGCCGCCAGGTGCTGGTAAGAGCACGTTGGTAAATGCGGTAACCGACCATTTTGTTGCTGAAGGAAAACGAATTGCGATATTGGCGGTAGATCCAACCTCACCCTTTAATTTTGGCTCTTTGTTGGGCGATCGAATCCGGATGGCGGGTCAGTTTAACAACCCAAATGTTTTTATCCGCTCATTGGCAACACGCGGTGCTTTAGGCGGTATTTCGGCAAAGACAATCGAAATGGTTGATGTTTTAAAAGCAGCTAATTTTGATCTGATTATTGTTGAAACTGTTGGGGTAGGGCAATCGGAAGTAGAAATTGCAGGATTGGCAGATAAAACCATTGTTGTATTAGTGCCCGAATCGGGAGATGAAGTCCAGCATATCAAATCTGGTTTGATGGAAATTGCCGGTTGTTTTGTGATTAATAAGGCTGATCGGGATGGAGCAGATACTTTTGCCAATAACCTCAAAAAAATTGTTCATCAGGGCGTAAAAACCATTCCCATCTTAAAAACTGTTGCAGATAAAAATATAGGGATCGGAGAATTATGTAAATGGATCACCAAACCCGAACCTTTTGATGATGGAAGAAGAACTTTTTTGTTTGCAGAGAAAGCATGGAAACTTATACAGCATCAAAAAATGAAGCAGATTGATAAAAAAAGGCTGCGAGAAAAAGTTCAGGCAGCCTTAAGACAAGATGATTTTAATATTTATCGTTTTGCTGATGAATTTGGCAATGGCTAACTGTTGAAATGCCATTGCTAAATCGTTAAGTTTGGGTAACCGGTTAATTAGTTGATGTAAACTGCAAATTGAATACTGCCAACCGGAATTAACTATTCATCATTTCCTCAATTTCTTCTGCTTCTAGCGGTATATCGGCCATTAAATCTATATTGCCGTTTGCAGTGATGAGAATATTGTTTTCTAAACGGATGCCTAAGCCTTCCTCCGGAATATAGATGCCTGGCTCAACCGTAAGAATATTTCCGTTAACAAATGGAGTGTATCTTCCCGCAAAATCGTGTACATCGATACCCAGATGATGCGAATTGCCATGCATAAAATATTTTTTATAAGCTGGCCATGCCGCGGTTTGCTTTTTTACGTCGGCAGTTGTAATGAGTCCTAAATTAATCAGTTGTGCTGTCATGATCTCACCAACCTGTTCGTGGTAAGTATTCCATATCGTTCCTTCGCCAATTAATTTAATCGACTCTTTCATTACATGCAGTACGGCATTATATACATCTTTTTGTCTTTGCGTAAACCTGCCGTTAACTGGGATAGCCCTACTCATATCTGCATTATAGTTGGCATACTCTGCTCCAAAATCAAAAAGTATTACGTCTCCATCTTTACAAACCTGGTTATTATCGTTGTAATGTAAGATGTTGGCATTATGGCCGGATGCAATAATGGGTGTGTAGGCATGGCCTGTTCCACCCTGGCGGATAAATTCATGTATAATCTCCGCTTCAATTTCATATTCTTTAACGCCAGGTTTGGTAAATTTTAATACCCTGACAAAAGCATCACGCGTTATTGCTGATGCCTTTTTGATCAGTTCAATTTCTACCTCCGATTTAACTGCACGCAAATCTCGCATAATCGGTGCCGAGCGTTCATAATGATGCAAAGGGTATTTTGATTTCATTTTTTCAATGAACCGAATATCTCTGTAAGGCACTTCGTGAGCGTACCTGTCGTTCTCGTTGGTATTTAAATAAATATGTTCAGCATAGTTAACAATGCTATGTAAAATGTTATCAAAGTCTTCCAGCCAGTATACAGACTGGATGCCTGAGGCAGCTTTCGCCTGTTCTTTGGTATACTTGTATCCTTCCCAAACTTTGATGTAATCGTTCGTCTGTCTTAAAAACAGGACTTCTCTGTACAAAGGATTAGGACAATCAGGATATAACAATAAAATTGTTTGTTCCTGATCAATTCCCGATAAATAAAATAAATCGGGATTTTGCTTAAAAACAAAATTCTGATCACCGCTTCTAGGGAATTCATCGCTTGAGTTGAATATGGCTAGTGAGTTGTTTTTTAGGTTCTTACAGAAGTTTTTGCGGTTTAAAACAAACAAGGATTGATCAATAGTAGGATATTTCATGAAAAGGTATTTTATAATGGGCAAGGGCCAAAAGTAATAAAATGATTAATGACTGGCGAAGTTTGGAACGGAGTTTGTATAAAAGTTTGAAAATTTAAAAATTTGATTAATTTTGCCATTACTGAAAAATTAATCAATTAAATTGTTTAACCCTTAAAAAAGAAAAAGATTATGAATTATTCTACTTTAAAGAAAAGTGTTGCGCTTTCTTTAGTGGCATTAACAGGAGTTGCTTCTCTTGCTGTCGCTCAAGATGCTCCTGCAACCTCTTCTGCTGTCAAGGTATTTGGTGGTAGAGGACAGTACAGAACTTGGTCTATCGGTGTACATGGTGGTGTTTTAATGCCAGTTGTTGCTATCGGTGGTACTAATGATTTCAACAAATGGGATGCTAACTTAGGTTACGGTTTAAACATCCGTAAACAGTTAGGTCACTCTTTTGGTTTAGAATTAAACGGAACACGCGGTAAACTTTCAGGTACTAATGAAGGTATTACTAACCCTGCTGTTAGAGAGTTCGAAACTCAATTACAATATGCTGTAGATTTACGTGGTGTTGTAAATGTAGGTTCTATCGATTTCTTACGTCGTGAAAATGCTGTAGGTTTCTTCGTAACAGCTGGTGCTGGTTATATGGCTTATGCGCCAAAAATCACTACCGGTGCTGGTCAGGTTATCGACTGGAAAGGTAAAGCTGTTGGTCCTGCTGATGACAGACATGATGCTAAAGATTACGTAAAAGGTTTCTATATCCCAGTTGGTGCTGGTGTTAAATTCAAAGTTTCTGAGCGTGTTAACTTTAACTTAGGTTACACTATGAACTTTGTTGATGCTGATAACTTAGACGGAGTTTATGCAAAAGGTCAAACTAAAGATAAATTCTCTTACGGTTATGCTGGTTTAGAATTCTCTTTAGGTTCTTCTGCTAAACCAAGTTTAGAGTGGACTAACCCATTAGCTACTATGTACGATGAGTTAAAAGATCCAACTTTACGTCAAGAAGTTGAAGCATTGAAAAACCGTGTTTCTGCTGTTGAGAAATCTGTTGAAGATTTGAAAAAAGATACTGACGGCGACGGTGTTGCTGATCAATTCGATAAATGCCCAGGAACTCCTGCTGGTACTGCTGTTGATGGTTCAGGTTGTCCTCTTCCTAAAATGGTAGCTGATACAACTGCAACTAGCAATGTAACAGGTTTCGAAAAAATCGGTTTCGATTTCAACTCATCAGTTTTAAAAACTGAGTCTTACCCTACTTTAGATAAATTATCTTCAGTGTTACGTGAAAACGGTGGTAAAGTAACTGTAAACGGTTACGCTTCAAGCGAAGGTACTGCTGCATATAACTTGAAATTATCTAAAGACAGAGCTAACTCTGTTAAAACTTACTTAGTAAACTCTGGCGTTAACGCTAGTCAAGTTGCTACTAAAGGTCATGGCGAAGCTAACCCAATTGCTTCTAACGATACTGAAGAAGGTCGTATCCAAAACCGTCGTGTTGAAACTGCTAGAAACTAGTATTTCAATATAAAATTTAGGAAAGTCCCGATGCAAATCGGGACTTTTTTTATGTCTTTTAATTTCGCGTATTAACCTTTTTAGCTAAGTTTGCATCATGTACTTCTTTAGAAAAAAAGATCCCAATAGGCCAAATAATATCAATCTGAGAATTATGCATTTTATCAATGCATTGGCCATCTTAATTTTTCTTGCAGGTATTATCTACAAGCTTATTCAATGGCTTTCTAAATAACCCTTAAATTGTATGAAACAAATCATTAAAACCACTAATGCTCCAGCGCCAATTGGGCCATATAGCCAGGCTGTACAAGCTGGTAACTTTTTATTCGTATCGGGACAGGTAGCCATTAATCCGGAAAGTGGAGAACTAAATATTGGCAATATTGAAGAAGAGACACATCAGGTAATGCGTAACCTAAAAGCTGTTTTGCTTGAGGCCGGTTTAACTTTTGATCATGTGGTAAAGTCTACCATTTTCTTAAGTGATATGGGTACTTTTTCGCAGGTAAATGAAATTTACGGACAATACTTCACTGCCGATTTTCCTGCCCGGGAAACGGTTCAGGTTTCGGTATTGCCTAAAAATGTTAACGTAGAAATTTCTGTAATTGCCGTATTGGGTTAATTTTGACAGAAAATAAGCGTAAGTATTTTATATCAGGCATTGTTCCTTATATGATCTGGGGAACAATGTCTATTCCATTACGCAACATAAAGGGTTTTCCACCACAGGAAATTTTATATTATCCGATACTTGTTTCCGTTTTTTTAGTTTGGGCTACCATTTTTTTATTCAGAAGAGAAGCAATAAATAGGGATCTGAAAATGCTTTCGCCGTTGCATTTTTCTACTTTAAAGAGAAAATAGATCTCCATCAACTTTTTGCTTATTTGCTTTTGCTGTTATCGATTGTTATTTTTAATGCACAATTGCTAAAAAGTGTTGTTTACAAGAAACAGTAGAATATTTTGTTTAATTCGGTACTAGATACACCTGTTGAGTTTTTGAAAGGCGTTGGTCCAAGCCGCGCTGACGTGTTAAAAAAAGACCTCGGTCTGTTCACCTATCAGGATATGCTGGCTCATTACCCTTTCAGATATATAGACCGTACCAAATATTTCAAAATCAACCAGATCAATCCCGATTCACAGTATATACAGATCATCGGCCGGGTCATTAGTAAAAAGGTGATTGGCGATAAAAGAGCAAAGCGTATTGTGGCTGTGTTTAAAGATGAAACCGGAATGATGGAACTGGTTTGGTTTCAAAGCTTAAAATGGGTTGAAGATAATATTACGGTTGGTACCGCGTATGTAGCCTTTGGAAAACCAAATTTTTTTAACGGAACATTCAGTATCTCCCATCCGGAGATGGAATTATACCAGCGTAAGCAGGTAGGAAGAGGAAATTTAACCCTACAGCCGGTTTATAATTCGACAGAAAAGCTTAAGAAGTTTAATCTCGACTCAAAGGGCCTGCAGCGTTTGATTGCAGGTCTGCTCGATCAGATTATCTTTCAGGTGCCAGAAAATTTACCGCAATATATTATAGATAAATACCAGCTGCCAGATAAACGACTGGCCTTGCTAAATATTCATTTTCCTAAAAATCAACAAGATTTAAATGCGGCGGAAAGAAGGCTGAAGTTTGAGGAGTTATTTTTCATTCAGTTACAGCTTTTACACAATAAACATTTGCGCCAGTTAAAATTTAAAGGTGCTACCTTTGATAAAGTTGGTGAAAAGGTCAACCGCTTTTATAAAGAATTTTTACCTTTTGAGTTAACTAACGCTCAAAAACGTGTAGTTAAGGAAATCAGGATTGATACACAGCGAGGTATACAGATGAATCGCCTTGTTCAGGGCGACGTAGGAAGTGGTAAAACGGCTGTTGCATTGATGAGCATGCTCTTGGCAAATGATAATGGCTACCAGGCTTGTATGATGGCGCCGACAGAAATTTTGGCCCGTCAGCACTATGCCTCTATTACCGAGCTTGTAACTGATGATCTGGTGCGTGTTGCCATTCTAACCGGAAATACTAAAAAGAAGGAGCGTATTGTTTTGCATGAACAACTGGAAAATGGAGAAATCGATATCCTGATTGGAACGCATGCATTGATTGAGGATAAGGTGCAGTTTAAAAACCTAGGATTGGTTGTAATTGATGAACAACATCGTTTTGGTGTGGAACAACGTGCTAAGCTATGGAGGAAAAATGTTATCCCTCCGCATATCCTGGTCATGACCGCTACACCAATCCCCCGTACGCTGGCAATGACCCTATATGGTGATCTTGATGTTTCTATTATTGATGAATTACCAGCGGGCAGAAAACCTATAGAAACTAAACACCTTTTTGAAGGCCAGCGGCTCAGGATGTTCGGTTTTATGAAACAGGAAATTGCAAAAGGCAGGCAAGTTTATATTGTTTACCCTTTGATAAAAGAAAGTGAAAAATTAGATCTTTTGAATCTTGAAGCAGGAATTGAGCAGTTGAGTTACCAGTTTCCCCGCCCCGAATACCAGATGAGTATTGTGCACGGCCAAATGCCAAATGCAGATAAACAGTTTGAGATGCAGCAGTTTATTGATGGTAAAAGTCAGATTATGGTGGCTACAACTGTAATCGAAGTGGGGGTTAATGTACCTAATGCCTCTGTAATGGTAATTGAAAATGCCGAACGGTTTGGTCTTTCCCAGCTTCACCAGTTGCGTGGCAGGGTAGGCCGTGGGGCAGAACAATCTTTCTGTATCTTAATGAGCAGTAACAAACTGAGTAAAGAAGGCAAGATCCGTTTAGAAACCATGGTGCGGACCAATAATGGATTTGAAATATCGGAAATTGATCTGCAGCTTCGCGGCCCTGGCGATATTACCGGAACGCAGCAGAGCGGGGTGTTGGATTTAAAACTTGCTGACCTGGCTAAAGATCAGATAATTTTGTCTGAAGCACGCAATACGGTTATTGAACTTTTTTCTGAAGATCCCCAATTGGAAAAAACCGAGCATTCTATTTTAAAGGCATACCTCCAAAGGTTAGAAAGAGGCATTTCTTTTGATAAAATAAGCTAACGAATAACCACAGTAATTCTTTGGGCTTTTACAATAATAATTTACATTGTATTATTTGTTCTATATTGCGTCGTTTTGTAATGCTTTTTTTACAATTCGTTGCGGCATAAATATTATTTAGCCCCCATTTTTAAATTCCTAATATTCCTATCTTGCGTGTAACCAAATATTAACTGTTTAGTTGACAAGTAATACACATCATATATTTACCACGTAGATATAAATAGTTAGTTTATGTATCAGATAAGGGGATTCATAATGGTTAACTATGATTTATTGGCATCATAACTAAGAAGGTTACAATCTTTTTAGAGAAATTGCTATAAAGGATTGACTCAATAAATCAAAGTATTAATAATGCACTAATGAAAGTTCATGATTACTCATGAATATTAAATTGTATTACAATCAATATCTAACCAAAATAAATTAAAAACTATGAAAAAAAATCTATTGAGGACTTTTGCCAAAAGTAGCCTATTTCTTGTTTGCGGTGGTTGTCTCGTTTTTTCGCCACTTGCCAGCATGTCTGCCAGGGCATCATCGCATGAAAAAGAACCTTTTGATTTTTACAAACTGCCCCTCCAGGATATTATTGTTAAGGGGAAAGTTACAGATGCCAAAGGCCCCATTCCAGGTGTAAGTGTGAAGTTGAAGGGGGGCACAGCAACCACAGTAACTGATGGATCTGGAAATTTTAGCATCAAAGTACCTGAAGATGCAACATTGGTATTTACCTATATCGGTTATGCGGATCAGGAAGTTCAGGTAAAAAACCAGACGACTATTAATGTGAAATTATTAGAGAATAACCAAAATCTTTCGGAAGTCGTTGTTGTAGGTTATGGTACACAAAAGAAAGCGGTTGTATCTGGAGCAGTAGCTTCGGTTAAAGGTACAGAACTCGCTAAATCCTCGTCGGTTAACTTAACCAACTCATTAGCAGGCCGATTACCTGGTGTAACAGCTTTGCAGGGGAGTGGCGAGCCGGGCTATGACGGGTCTACCATCAGGATTCGTGGTACAAACTCGCTTGGAAATAACAATGCACTGATTGTAATTGATGGGATACCTAACCGTGCAGGTGGTATTGAACGGTTAAATCCGAACGATATTGAAAGTGTATCGGTGTTGAAGGATGCATCTGCTGCTATTTATGGTTCGCAAGCGGCCAACGGGGTAATCTTAATTACCACCAAATTAGGTAAATCCGGTAAGCCACAGTTTTCCTATGATTTTAGTTATGGTTTGCAACAGCCTACAAGGATACCGAAAATGACGAATTCGGTACAGTATGCCGAGATTTTAAATGAGCTTAATATCTTCGGTTCCGACATTAACCCCAATGAATGGGCGGCTGCATGGAACAGCTTTAAATCTACGGGTTCATACACCTCAACAGGAGGAAAAACAATTAATGCTGCTTATAAAGCTGATGAGATCAGAAAGTTCGGTGATGGATCAGATCCGTTAAGATATCCTAATACCGATTGGTTTAAAACCACTTTTCAAAACTGGTCGCCTCAGCAAAGACACAATGTTCAGATCAATGGCGGTAGTGAAAATGTAAAATACCTTGTTTCGCTAGGTTATCTTGATCAGGATGGTTATTATAAAAATTCTGCTACAGGATATCAGCAGTATGATTTGCGTTTTAATCTCGAATCCAAGTTGAGCAAATACATTACCACAACATTAGGGGTAACTGCCAGAGAAGAAAACCGTAATTTCCCTACGGTGGGTGCGGGTGATATTTTCAGGTTTTTAATGAGGGGAAGACCCACTGAAATTGCGGTATGGCCAAATGGTAAACCTGGGCGTGATATCGAATATGGTTATAACCCGGTGGTATCTACAACAGATTTGACAGGCTATAATAAAGATATCAGGGATTATTTTCAAACTACAGGTAAAGTAGAATTTAAGATACCAGGTGTTGAGGGGTTAAAAGTAACCGGAACTGCTGCAATAGATAAATATTCAGGCAGACAGAAAAACTGGCAGTTACCCTGGACACTTTACGATTGGGACAAAAAAACTTTTGAACCAGACGGTGTAACACCAGTGTTAACTGGTACAGTAAGGTCGCAATATACCGATCCAAGACTGAGGGAAACAGCAGGTGGGCAATTGGCCATCAACTTAACCGGAATGATCAACTACGATAAAAAAATTGGTGATCACAATATTGGCTTAATGGCTGGTGTAACCCGTGAGAAAGTAACAAATGATGGATTTACAGCTTTCAGGAGATACTTTCTTTCGTCAGCTATTGAACAATTATTAGCCGGAGATGAAAAAGAGCAATCTCTGGGAAATAATCCAGGTGATCCTAATAATTTGTTTAACAGAGCCCGTTTAAGTTATTTTGGAAGGGCGGGTTATAACTATAAGGAGAAATACCTGGCAGAATTTTTATGGCGGGTAGATGGTTCATATATCTTTCCAACAGCCAGACGTTTTGGTTTCTTCCCTGGTGTATCGGTAGGCTGGCGTTTATCAGAAGAATCGTTTTTTAAAGAAAATGTTAGGTTTATTGATAATTTAAAATTAAGGGCATCTTATGGTCAGATGGGCGCTGAAGCTTATTTCGGAAATACACTGCAGGAGTATCAATATCTTAGTTTAATGAATTTTGGGACCTATACCTTTAATGATCTTATTACTAAAACACTTACAGAAGGCAATGTACCCAATTTAAATTTTGGATGGGAAGTAGCCAATAATACCAACATTGGTTTAGATGCATCTTTTCTAAAAAACCGGTTATCACTTGAGTTGGATTACTTTTATAATAAGAGAACAAACATTTTAATTAGCAGAAGTAGTTCTGTACCTGAAAGTTCGGGTATTGTAGATCGCTTACCTCCTGTTAATTTAGGAAAAGTAAACAATAAAGGTTTCGAGTTTAAATTGAGTTATAATGATCAGATTGGCGATTTAAACTTCGGCGTGAGCGTAAACGGTGGTTATGCGAAAAATAAAATCATTTTTTGGGATGAAACACCCGGCGCTCCGGATTGGCAGCTTTCAACAGGTAGGGTAACCAATTCCTGGTTAGTTTACGATTATGACGGGGTTTTTAAAGATCAGGCCGAAATTAATGCCAATACCGTTAATTATAGTGCCCTTACCAGCACATTACGTCCTGGTGATATGAAGTTTAAAGATATTAATGGTGACGGCAAAATCAATGCGGATGATAAAATCCGTTTGGATAAAAATGGTACACCAACCTTTACCGGAGGTTTTAATTTAAACCTACAATATAAAGGATTCGACCTGTCTGTCCTGATTCAAGGTGCAACAGGTGGAATGCAGATTGTAGGAATTACAGAATCTGGCGATATTGGTAATTTCCTGGAATGGTCTTATAAAAACCGTTGGAGCATTGATAATCCAAGTTCGGTAAATCCACGTTTATCAAACCGCGGAGCTACTTATTACACTGATAGTAACAATGCACTGAACAATACCTATTGGCTCCGGAGCAATAATTACGTTAGGCTAAAAAATGTAGAGTTAGGTTATACATTGCCAACTGGATGGGTTGAAAAAGTTGGCTTGAACAGCGTAAGGGTGTATACCAATGGATTGAATCTGGCTACCCTTGATAAAATAAAAGTTTGGGATCCTGAATCAACCAATTCAAGCGGTCAGTATTATCCGCAGGCCAGGGTAATCAATTTTGGTATCAAAGCCGGGTTTTAGTGTATAGCTATTTATCAATTATAATTAAGAATATGAAAGCAATAAATAAAAATATAAAGCTCTATATATTAGTTTCGATTACTTTTCTTGCCGTTTCTTGTAAGAAAGATTTCATGAATGTAAATCCGCCCGATAAAATATCTTCGGAACTCGTGTGGAAAGACCCTGCACTTGCGCAGGCTTTTGTCAATGATATTTACAATGGATTGGGCAATGGTGGTTTCTCCGAACAAATGTTGGCTTCGGTTTCTGATGAAGCCTTATTTACCCATCCTACCCGTGGTATCGATCTGATCAACAATGCAACTATCAATCCATCCACACTGGGTTGGGTAGACGATACCTGGGGATATAAGCAGATGTACAACCGCATCAGGGCCTGTAATACAACTATTGAAAGGATTGTAGGTGGCGATAATGGCCTCAGCAGCCAGTCGTTAAAAGATCAGTTGTTAGGTGAGGCATATTTCTTGAGGGCATATTTCTATCAACAATTACTGCGTTATTACGGTGCTGTACCTATCATAACCAAAACATATGCATTAACTGATGATTTTAAAATCAAACGTAATACGTACGAAGAGTGTGTAAATTTCATTGTTAAAGATTGCGATGAAGCCAACAGGTTGTTAACCGGTAAAACACTTGATAAAGGACGTACGACAGCGCTTGCTGCATTAGCATTAAAATCGAGAGTATTGATTTATGCTGCGAGTGACCTGCACGATAGGGCAAAGCTTACCGCTAAAGTTTCCAATATCGCTGCTCAGAAATTAGATTTTTTAAGTTACGCCAGCGGTAACCAGGCTGATCGCTACAGATTGGCACAAACCGCTGCCAAAGCCGTGATGGATTTAGGGACAGGTTATAAATTAGATCTTTCTGCTCCTGCTACAGATGGCCAGTTAAATTACAAAAGTATTGCCATGGGCGGAGCGAGTAAGGCATCGGGGATAGATGCAACTGCAGCATCAGAACTCATTTTTGCCCGTTATTTTATTATCCAGAATAACATCAAACATGCACAGCAGAATGGTCCGAACGGTTACCATAACTGGGCGGGTAATACCCCTATAGGTTTGTTGGTTGATGATTATGAAATGAAAGATGGCAGCAAATTCAGCTGGGCAAATGCTACACAAAAAGCTAATCCTTATCAGAATAGAGATCCCCGCTTTTATGCCACCGTTTTATATGATGGAGCGGGTTGGAAACCACGCGATAAAGCTTCGGGAGATGTAGATCCGGCAAGCCAGATTCAAACTGGTATTTATGATTTGTTAGATGATAAAGGCAACAGATTCGATTTTAGAGGATTGGATACACGTGGCAGTTCGATTGAAAATTGGAACGGTAGCTGGACAGGTTACTACTATCATAAATTTATTGATCCGGATCCAACCATTGTAGATGCTTCTATGTCGCAGAATGTGCCATGGCCTTTCTTCAGGTATACAGAAGCAGTGTTTAATTATATCGAAGCAAGTATTGAGTTAGGCGAACTTAGCAATGCTACAAACTGGTTAAATAAAATCCGTTTCAGGGCAGGAATGCCCGCGGTAACGGCTACAGATCAGGCTGGACTTAGAGAGGTTTACCGCCATGAGCGTCGTATTGAAATGGCTTATGAAGAACAACGTTATCATGATGCCCGCAGGTGGTTAATTGCCAGTGAAACATTAGGCAGAAAAGTTACCTATATTAAGGTAACTGGCAAGTTTAAGTCTGGCAAAACCATGACCGCTCCTTACCATTACGATCCAACTATTTATGATTACACTTATAATCCGGTTGAGGAAAATGCGCAGGAAAACAGAACCTGGGACAATAAACTTTATTTCAGGCCATTTAGCCGCGATGAAGTAAACAAAAATAATTTACTCGAACAAAATCCTGGTTACTAAGCTAGCCTGATTTGATAAACCCGATGGATAATAATTCATCGGGTTTTTTAGGCTTAAAAGTATTATGCTATTATTTTACTTTTAAATAGAAAAATAAGCAATGTTGAGCATTTTTCTATTACGCTATTTGATTTTCAAAGCTTAGTTTTGCAAATAATTTTTCTCCATGGCAGATTCAGGCCCCAATCCCATTATTGTAAAAGCAGACCCATTTGCGGCCTTACGCTATAAAGAGTTTAGATCATTCTTGGGCATGCGGTTCTTTTTTACGCTTGCTTACCAAATGCAGGCTGTGGTTATCGGTTATCATATTTACGATTTAACCCACGATCCGCTAAAACTCGGTTTGGTTGGATTGTGCGAAGCCATTCCAGCTATTGGCATTGCGTTATATGGTGGTTACATTGCCGATAAGAGCGAAAAACGTGGGTTGTTAATCAAGATATTTTCAGGAGTGTGGCTAGCCTCGGTTTTAATGCTGGTTATTACGAGTAAATATCTTCACCTGCAGGAAGACCTCATTGTGCTGATTATGTATGGTTTGGTTTTCTGCATTGGCTTAGCCAGGGGCTTTTTTGGTCCGGCAACATTTTCTTTAATGGCCAAAATTGTACCTAAAGAATTGTACCCAAATTCAAGTACCTGGAACAGCAGCAGCTGGCAACTGGCTACTATTATTGGCCCGTTGGTTGGTGGTTTGGTGAATTGGTTGTGGGGCATTACAGCAGCATATAGTGTAATTGTGGTACTTGTTACCATCTCGTTAATTTGCATTTCTACCTTTAAAAAGCACCCGGCTACCTATGTGCCCACGCAGAATATATTCCATAGTTTAAAAGAAGGAATTCAGTTTGTTTTTAAAACCAAGATGATGGTTTGGGCCATGAGTTTAGATTTGTTTTCTGTCTTTTTCGGTGGGGCTGTAGCTTTATTGCCCATATTTGCAAAAGATGTTTTTCACTTAGGATCTTTTGGGTTGGGTATGATGCGCGGTGCAGCATCTTCAGGAGCCGTAATTACTATGCTGGCCATGACCCGCTTTTCACCAATGGGGAAACCTTGGCGTAACCTATTAATTGCGGTAACAGGTTTCGGGCTCAGCATAATTTGTTATGGTTTATCCAAAAACTTCTATCTCACCTTATTTTTCCTTTTTCTGGAGGGATCGTTTGATAGTGTAAGTGTAATTATCAGGCAAACCATCATGCAATTGCTTACGCCAGATGAGATGCGTGGAAGGGTTTCGGCAGTAAACAGTATGTTTATTGGTTCATCAAATGAGATTGGTGAATTTGAGTCGGGTTTAACTGCTAAACTGATGACACTGGTTCCTGCAGTTGTATTTGGAGGAAGTATGACGATTGCCATTGCCGGGATTACCTGGTTAAAAACAAGATCGTTAACCAAGTTAAGCTTACAGGATATCAACGAGCAAACCACTAAGACTGGTTAATGCAAAGCACCGTCACTTGTTATTTGGATCTAGGACAGAATGTTACTTTTTTATAATTAGGAAAGCAGTAGTGTGCAAAATTTTTCGGTAGTCCCGCCTTTCCTCCAATCTTTTTATTAGTGGTGGTACGGCATTTTGATTTACTGCAACAAAAAGTATTTCCGTACAGTCAGGTTTAATGCAATTGGGTTTTTGCTACTATTAAAGGTTGACAGGCCTGACGTCAAATAAACAGTTGGATGGTATTGAAATTTGTCCACTTTGCAGCGTTTTGGCTATTAACGTTGACAAATTAAAATATACTATCTTAAAAAATGTTATTTTTTTTTATAGATCGGAAAGCAATAGTGTGCAAAATTTTTCGGTAGTCCTGCCTTTCCTCCAATCTTTTTGTTAGTGGTAGTACGGCATTTTGATTTACTGCAACAAAAAGTATTTCCGTACAGTCAGGTTTAGTGC
>Ga0182008_10000171_pt1 | contig 50744 bp, 44 predicted proteins | sample Sormic07211129_1_FD_120482 | JGI IMG/M metagenome (GOLD analysis project Ga0182008, IMG submission 120482) | Rhizosphere microbial communities from Sorghum bicolor, Mead, Nebraska, USA - 072115-129_1 metaG | ecosystem: Host-associated > Plants > Roots > Rhizosphere | place: USA: Nebraska...
CGCGATCACGCGGATCTGGAAGCTCAGGAAGGACACCAGCTGCGACAGCGTGACGATCTCGGTGGTCGACCAGCCTGCGTCCAGCAGCGCCTGCAGCCAGGCGGCCTCGGCATCGCGCGGATGGAACACCAGCCGGTGCGCATGCGCCAATGCAGCGGCGAGCCGCGTGCCGAGCACGGCGTGGTGCGCGGCGCTCGGCACATGGTCGAGGCCCGGCGCGTTCTCGGCGCTCAGCGGGCCCACCGGGTAGCTGCCGTAGGGGCCACGGCCCGCGCCGGCTTCGGCCTCGGCGCTCACGGCATCGAACAGCGCGGTGGGCGCGCCCGCCAGCAGCAGCGCGCTCGCATGGAAGGCGCCCAGCTCGACCTGGCCATGCAGACCGGCCACGAAGACCGCGAGCGCATGGCGCTCGGCGGCGGTGAAGGTCGAGGCCGCGAGATCGGCGGGCTCGAACAGCGCGATGTGGCTTTGCTGCGCGTGCAGGCGGGCCTGCTGGCGCTGGGCTCGGATCGCGTCGAGCGCGTCGCCGGGCTGGATGCCGACCAGTTGGTCGATCACGTCCGGAAGGGAGGAGACAGTCATGCGATGGCCTGGAGAGGTGCGTGGGAAGAAAGGGTTTTCGTCGACGGCCCGGCCCAGCCGAGCGCGGGCGCGACCTCGGTGGAGATGAGCTCGATCGAACGCAGGATGTGGCGGTGCGGCGGGTCCACCGAGTGCACCTGGCACACCAGGTCGGTCACCTGCGCCAACGTGCGGTCGGCGCGCAGCGAGGCGATCACCTCGTCGGGCGTGCCCACGTGCACGTCCTGGCGCGCGATCAGCTGGTCGAGCGTGAAGGGCAGGCCCGCGAGCGCCGGATCGCTCTGGCGCGCCAGGCTGCGGCGCAGGCCCTCCTCCGCCAGCCGGCGCGCGAGCGCACGGTCGTCGGCCACGAAGACCGAGCGCGAGCCCACGATGCGCGGCGCGCGGCCCGCGGGCAGCGCGGCCAGGTAGGCCTCGATGATCGGCAGCTGGATCTCGGCCAGCGTGGCCTGCGGCGCATCGGCCGGCCGGGGCTGGGTGCGCGAGAGCATCAGGCCGTCGCCGGCCAGGCCCGCACGCGCGCCGCCGGCGACCGAGAAGCTGGCCTGCCAGACGCGGTCGGGCAGCTGCGCCGAAACCGGGTATAGCCGGTCGCCGCCCTGCAACGGCCGGCCGGCCCAGGCCTCGCGCACCTGTGCGAGGTGGCTGGCGAACACCGCAGCGCGCTGCTCGCTCTGCTGGCCGAAGGCGGTGAAGGACGAAGGCGTGCCGCCGGTGCCCACGCCGAACTCCAGCCGCCCGCCGGCGATCAGGTCGAGCACCACCGCATCCTCGGCCACGCGCACCGGGTTCTCCAGCGGCAGCGTGACGATGCCGGTGCCGAGCCGGATGCGCTGGGTGCGCGCCGCCACCGAAGCAAGAAAGACCAGCGGCGACGGCAGGCCGCCCTCGGCCTCGTGGAAGTGGTGCTGCGCGACCCAGGCCGAATCGAAGCCCAGGGCTTCGGCGTGGAGGATCTGTTCGGTGACGAGGCGGTAGCGCTCGGCGGCGGTGGCGTCGTCAAGAAGCCGGCTGAAGAAGCCCAGGCGCTGGATGTTGGGAAACAAGATCGGAATTCCTTTTGCCGGGGATGGCGTCGATGAGTTCGCGCGTGTAGGCGCTGTGCGGCCAGAGGAAGACGTCTTCCACGCGGCCGGCATCGACCTGCCGCCCGTTCTGCAGCACCGACACGGTGTCCGCGATCTGGCGCACCACCGCGAGGTCGTGCGAAATGAAGAGATAGGTCAGGCCGAGTTCGGCCTGCAGCTGGTCGAGCAGGCGCAGGATCTGCGCCTGCACGGTCACGTCGAGCGCCGACACGGCCTCGTCCAGCACCAGCACCCGCGGCTCGAGCACCAGCGCGCGCGCGATCGCCACGCGCTGGCGCTGCCCGCCCGACAGCGCATGCGGCCGGCGCTGCAGCACCGCGGGCGGCAGGCCGACGCGCGCGAGGATGTGCTCGACGCGGCGCGTGCGCTCGGCCGGCTCCAGCGGCTCGAAGTTGCGCAGCGGCTCCTCGATGATCTGGAAGATGGTCTGGCGCGGGTCCAGCGAGCTGAAGGGGTTCTGGTGGACCAGCTGGATCTTGCGGCGGAACTGGCGCAGCGCCTCGCCGCGCAGGGTCGTGAGCTCGGTGCCCTCGATCAGGATGCGGCCGCTGGTCGGCTGGCGGAAGCCCACCACGTCGCGGATGGTGGTGGTCTTGCCCGAGCCCGACTCGCCCACGATCGCATGGGTGGTGCCGCGCCGCACGCGGAAGGACACGTCGTCGACCGCGCGGAAGGCCGTGCCTCCTTTGCCGCCGACCGCGAAGTCGTGCACCAGGTGCTCGACCACGATGGCGAAGTCGTCTTCCGCGCTTGCCGCCGGCGTGCGCTCCGGCCGGAAGTCCGCCATCGCGAGCGAGGGCGCATCGGCCAGCAGCTGGCGCGTGTAGGGGCTGCTCGGCTTGCGCAGCAGCTCGGCCGTGGGGCCCTGCTCCTGGATGCGGCCGCCCTGCAGCACCACGATGCGGCTCGCGCGGTCGGTGGCCACGCCCAGGTCGTGCGTCACCAGCAGCACGGCGGTGCCGTAGGCCAGGCGCAGCTCGTCGATCAGGTCGAGGATGCGCTTCTGCACCGTCACGTCGAGCGCGCTGGTGGGCTCGTCGGCAATGATCAGCGCGGGCTGCAGGGCGATCGCGATCGCGATCAGCACGCGCTGCTTCATGCCGCCGGAGAGTTCGTGCGGGTACTGGCGCGCGCGCAGTTCGGGCTGCGAGAGGCCGACGCGGGCCAGCAGCTCGACCACACGGGCGTCGATCTCGCGCCGCGCCACGCGGCGGTGGATGCGCAGGATCTCGGCCACCTGCTCGCCCACGGTGCGCACCGGGTTCAGCGAGCTGGTCGGGTCCTGCGGGATCAGGCTCACGACCGCGCCGCGGATGCTGTCGAAGCGCTTCTGCGACCAGTTCGCGACGTCGACGCCGTTGAGCCGGATCGCACCGGCCTCGCGCTGGCCGTTCTCGGGCAGCAGGCCGATCACCGCCTGCGCGGTGGTGGTCTTGCCCGAGCCCGACTCGCCCACCAGCGCGACGATCTCGCCGGGATGAATTGCGAAGGACACGTCGTGCACCACGCGCTGCAGCACGTCCTGGTCGCGGTAGCCGATCGCCAGCCCTTCGACCTCGAGCACCGGCGCAACGGTCGCGCTCATCGGCGCGCCTTCGACACCGCCACGCTGATGCGGTTGGCCGACAGCACCACGGCCACCACGACCAGGCCCGGCACGGTGGTGAGCCACCAGCCGGTCGAGATGTAGTTACGGCCCTCGGCGATCAGCAGGCCCCATTCGGGCGTGGGCGGCGGCGCGCCGTAGCCCAGGAAACCCAGCGTGGAGATCGACAGGATGGCGGTGCCGAACTGCAGCGCGGCCATGGCCGCGACCGAGGTCATCGAGTTGGGCAGCACATGGCGCCAGAGCACGCTGCGGAAGCTGCCGCCGCTGCCGAAGGCGGCCTCGACGTATTCGGCGCGGCGCACCCGCACCACCTCCGAGCGCACCAGCCGTGCGAAGCCCGCCACCGAAGCGACGCCGACCGCCAGCGCGGCGTTCAGCGTGCCGAAGCCCAGGATGATGATGATGCTCAGCGAGAGCAGCAGCGAGGGCACGGCCAGCAGCACGTCGACCACGCGCATCAGCGCGTCTTCCACCAGCCCGCCGACCGAGCCCGCGAGCACGCCGATGGCGGTGCCCAGCAGCAGGCCCACGGTCACGGCCAGGAAGGCGCCCGACAGCGAATGCACCGCGCCGTGCACCACGCGCGCATAGAGGTCGCGGCCCAGGCCGTCGGTGCCCAGCAGGTGGGTGGTGCTGGGTGCCAGCAGGTGCTGGCCCGAGGTGCCCTGCACCGGGTTGTAGCCCGAGAACAGGCCCGGCGCGATGGCCCACAGCGTGACGGTGGCGATCACCAGCCAGGCGAGCAGCAGGCCGGGTTGGGCGCGGCGCAGCGCCTGCCACCCCTTGCGCCATGCGGGCGTGGTCCTGGCCGGAACGGCGGCGGGGGCCGGGGCCGTCGCCGGCGGGTTGACGGCGGCCGCGGCGCGCGGCGCGGCCGTGGAGGCCAGCGAATCGATCTCTAGCGTGAGGCTCATGGTGTCAGTGGCCCAGTTGGACGCGCAGGCGCGGGTCGAGCACCGGATACAGCAGGTCGACCACGAGGTTGATGAGGACGAAGGCCGCGGCGGAGATCACGACGATGGCCTGCAGCACCGCCGTGTCCTGGTTGCCCACCGCCTGCTGCGTGAGGCTGCCCAGGCCGTTGAGGCCGAACACCGCTTCGGTCACCACCGCGCCGGCCAGCAGCTCGCCGAACAGGATGCCCGCGATGGTCAGCGTCGGCAGCACGGCGTTGCGCGCGACGTGCTTCCAGAGCACCCAGTTGCGCGTCGCGCCCTTGGCCCGCGCCACGGTCACGAAGGGCTGGGTGAGCACCTGGTCGATGTTGCGCATCAGGATCTGCGCCAGCGGCGCGGAGATCGGGATCGCCAGCGTGAGCGTGGGCAGCACCAGCCCTTCCCACTTGCCGGGGTTGATCACCGGGATCAGGCCGAGCCGGAACGAGAAGACCTGGATCAGCATGATGCCCAGCCAGAACACCGGCACCGAGACGAACAGCGAGGGCAGCGACTGGATCGCCGCGCGCAGCCAGGCGAAGCGCGTGAGGTTCGACAGGAAGGCCAGGCCCACGGCCAGCAGCAGCGCCACGCCGAAGCCGAAGCTCGCGAGCCGCAGCGTGGGCGGCAGGTTGACCGCCAGGCCCTGGCTCACCGGCACGCCGGCCTGCATCGAGTAGCCGAAGTTGCCGCCCAGGAAATTCCACAGCGTGTGGAAATAGCGCTCCCACACCGGGTTGTCGGCGCCATAGGCGGCGCGGATGTCGGCGATCTCGTTGGGCCCCAGCCCCAGTTCGGGGTTGAGGAACTTGATCAGCACCGCATCCCCGGGCAGGGCCTGCAGCAGCACGAAGGACGCGGTGAACGCGGCCCACAGCACCACCAAGGCCTGCGCGACGCGGCTCCAGAGGTACTTGCTCATTCAGCGGCTCAGTGTGCGGCCAGCCAGGCGGAATAGAAGCTCGGACGGCCGACGGCCTCGTAGCCCACGTCCTTGACCCAGGGCGCGCCGGCGAAGGCCTGCGGCTCTTCGAAGATCGGGATCACGTAGGCCTGGTCGATCAGGTAGTTCTGCACCTCGCCGACCAGCGCCAGCCGTTGGGCTGGGTCGACCTCGCTGGCGATGCCTTCGAGCAGCGCGTTGAGCTTGGCGTCCTGGAAGCTCCTGACCTTGTCGCTCACGCCGCCCTTCTGCAGCAGCACGTTGCGGTTGGTCGGGTAGTACTGGCTCTTGATCACGTCGGGATCGGCGCGGCCCACCATGGTCGGCAGCACCGCGGTCTTGGCCGGGTCGAGGTTGTCGAGGGTGGTGGTGCCCGCATCGCCCGTGAGCACGTTGAGCTTGACGCCGATCTTGGCCCACTGCTGCGCCACCAGCTGCAGCGTCGCCTTGTTCTGCGGCTGGGGCAGCGCCTCGTAGGCCCGCAGCGCCAGCTCCTGGCCGTCCTTGGTCCGCGCGCCGTTGGCGCCCACGGTCCAGCCGGCCTCGTCGAGCAGCTGCTTGGCCTTGGCCTCGTCGTAGCCCAGCTTGGCCGACAGGTCCAGGTAGCCGGCCGCGGTGGCCGCGATCACCGAGGTGGCCTGCGGGTAGTTCGGGGAGAACAGGGTCTCGACGATCTCCTTGGTGTTGGTCGCATGCAGCAGCGCCTGGCGCACGCGCACGTCGGCCACCAGCGGGTTGTCCGGGCGGAAGTTGATGCTGTTGTTCACGCCGCGCGTCGAGGGCGCGTAGATCGCGAAGCCCTGGTCCTTCACGCGCTTCTCGTCGTAGGCCTGCACCTGGCGGATGAAGCCGGCCTGCCCCGCCACCAGCGCGCCGATGCGCACGCTGTCCTCGGGCGTCACGATGACCTTGATCTCGTCGAGCCGCGCGCGGCCCTGGTGCGCGAGCGTGCTCGGGCCCCAGGCGTAGTCCTTGCGCGCCGCGAGCACCAGCTCCTTGCCCAGCGTCTCGCTGGCGACGACGAAGGGGCCGGAGCCGATGATCTTGGTCGCGTCGCCCAGCTCCTCGAAGGGGCGGGCCAGCGTGCTCAGCGAGACCAGGCCCGAGCCGATCACCGAGGTGCCCTGCAGGAAGCCCGGCGAGGGCTTCTTGAAATAGAACTTGACCGTGCGCGCGTCGATCACTTCGCTGTGGTTGTAGTTGTTGATGGCTTCGGACACCGGCTGCTTGAGCTCCTTGTTGCCCTTGCCGAAGGTGTCGAAGTTCTTCGCCACCGCGGCCGCGTCCAGCGGCGTGCCGTCGGAGAAGCTCACGCCTTCGCGCAGCTTGAAGGTGTACTCGGTGACCGCGTCGTTGACCGTCCACGATTCCGCGATCCAGGGCTCGACCTTGAGCGTCTTCGGGTCCTGGTACGTGAGCTTGTCGGTGATCTGGTTGAGGATGCCGCCGTTGGGATAGAAACCGCCCGCGGGCGGGTACAGGTTGGTGTGCGCCTGCTGCTCGAGGTAGACCAGCGTGCCGCCGGTCACGGGGGCCGAGGGATTGGCGGCGGCCGCGGCGGCCGGCGCATCGGCGGTCTTGGAGCAGGCGGCGACCAGCGCCATCAGAGCCGCGACGGCGACGGCCGCAGCCGCGCGCTCAAACCTTCTGGAAAACACGATCACGAAGTACTTTCGATGGGGAGGAAGAGGAGCCCGGCGGCGCGCGCAAGCGCTTCGCCGGCCTTGGAAATCGTAGTCAGGCGCCTGTGCTTTGGGCACCGATTAAGTAGCATCGTCATGCGGCCACCGAATAAGCAATGCCCGCACCGCCGCCTGAATCGCGGTGCGGAATTCAGTCGCGGTTCACGGCCGGCGCCGGCGTGCCCGCGCGTTCGAATTCAATGCGCGCGCCGTGGCTGCGCACCCGCTCGAGCGCGCCGAGCGGCTGCGTGGCATCCGCGGTGCGCAGCACCAGCGCATAGGGGCCCTCGACCGGCTCGCGCGCCGTGGACAGCACCAGCGCGCTGCTGCCGAAGGCGATCACCGCCAGCCGCAGGCCCTGCCCCGGCAGCGGCACGGGCTGCCCGATCGCGACATGGGCGCCGTTGCCGAACAGCGCGCGGTAGCGTGCCAGCGATGCGTCGAGGTCGTGCACCGCGACCGCCAGGCTGGCCACGCCGAGCGCGCCGTTGGGATGCACGCGCGCGCCGCCCTCGGGCACGCGCAGCGCGCGCGGCGTGACGTCGCCGCAGAGGAAGGGCAGGTCGGTCGACGGCGGCCGCGCGGTCTGCCAGTGCAGCCGTTCGCCATCGGGGCGCAGGCGGCCGCCTTCGAGAGGGCCGTCGAGCACCAGACCGCGCTGGCCGGCCTGCGTCACCGTGTCGGCCACGCTGCGTGGCAACAGCGCGAAGTCGATGATGCCCTCGCCATGGCGCTGCAGCAGTTGCCACCAGCGTTCCTGCGGCGCGGGCTGCTTCCAGGCGATGAGTTCGAAATAGCTGCCGTCGGCGAACACCACCAGCGCGTTGTGCGTCGAGCGGCCGGGATGGTCGCCGCCGCGCTGCACGTTGAAGCCCAGCGCCGTGTAGTCGGCGATGGTGGTGTCGAGGTCGTGGACGGCGATGACGATGTGGTCGAGCGTGAGGGACATGGCGGCGCGGCTCCTGCTCAGGCCGCGAGGCGGGTGTCGGCCTGCGTGGCCAGGGAATTGGTCAGCTTGACCTCGGCCCGGATGGTCTGCGGATTGCGCAGCAGGTTCAGGATCGGGCAGTTGCGCTCGACCGCCTCGAACAGCGCGTCGATGTCGGCCCGGCTGGCGGGCGAATCGATGTGCACCGTGTAGGCGATCTGGTGCGGCCAGATCGGCGTCTCTTCATGGCCGGCCTTGCCGCCGCGCGGATCGATGATGCCGGTCACCTCGACCTCGAGGCTCTCCAGCGGCACCTGCCGTTCGGCCGCCTGGATCAGGAAGATGTGGGTCACGCAGGTGCCCAGCACGCCGAGCTGCAGCTCGGGCGAGCTCGGGCCCAGGTTGTAGCCCGCGAAATCGGGCGGGCTGTCGCTGATCACCTGGTGGTCGCGGATGCGCAGGCGGCGCACGCCGCTGCGGCCTTCGGCCCGCACGGTGGCCTTCAGATGCGCCGGCTGCGCGGTGCCGGCCTCGATGGCGGCGCTGCGCGCCAGCACGGCCGCGCGCTTCTCGGCCAGGTAGTCGTTGAGATGGCTCATGGCTTCTTTCTTCGTTCCGGGAACGGCGCCCGGCGGGCCTGCCGGGACGGCATGCGCCCTGGCGCCGGGGCAGCGGAAGCCCGGATTCTTCGCGCCGGCGGCGCGACAGGGAACGAAGAAAAAGAAGCTGGCTTGCTCGGAATCCGCATATCGCGGCGGCAAGGCGCAGGCCTGGGCGCGCCCTCAGCCCACGCCGAGGCGCTTGCGCGAGCCGGCCCTTCGGGGAAAGAGCCGCAGCATCTGGAGGCCGGTGCGCGTGATGGAGGTCACGGTGGCGGTGGGGTTCATCCAGCCGGCGGGCGTGCGAACCGCCTTCGCGATGTCGGCCTCCACATGGCCCGCGATCACCAGGATGTGGATCGCATCGACGTCCTCCCCACCCTTGATCGTCACGGGAAAGTTCGTCTCGGAGAGGGACTGGAGCATGGAGATCGACATAGGGAACCTGTCACGGCGAGTTGGTTTTTCTTTTCGAGCGCGCGGCGCGTGACGATGCGGGCCGTGCGGATGCCTTGTCGCCAACGGTCGACCTTCCGGGCGCCGCTTCGACGCAACACGGATGACGGATCTCACAGATCGCCCCTCTCCACTTCTTCCGCCTTCGTCATGAAGGCAGCGGAACTCCGGAGCGGCGATCAGCTCGGCGCGGCTTCGTAAGCAATTGTGACGCATGCCGTTCGATCGCGGCACGCCGTCTTGCGTGACCCGACGCCGGCGCCCCATGCCGGAGCTCACGCCACAAGCTCGTATTCGTTCGACGTTCATGTGCTCTCGGAATGCCAGCCTCCGTATCGGGCGTGAGGCGGAGTCACAGGGTTTTCCCGGACTTGTGTGGGCCTCACCCGGTTCATAAACTCCACTCGTTCCATTAAACAAAATAACATTCCGATAAACGGAATATATAGATGAACCCCTTCTTGCCTCGTCCAGGCAATTTCATCGCGAGCGACGGCGCCCTCCTGTGTTTCCTGGAGCGGCCGGCGCGCACGCCCGCAGCGGGCACGGCCGTGCTCCTGCCCTCGCTGTTCTTCGGCGCGTCGATGTTCGAAGAAGTGGCCGCGCAGTTGCCACCGCAGTGGCGCGTGGTCTGTCCGGACCACCGAGGCCAGGGCGCCAGCGAATCCGGCCTGCGCGCGCCCACCATGGGTCAACTCGCGGCCGACACCGAGGCCCTGATCCAGGCGCTGGGCGATGGCCCGGTGCACTTGGTCGGCAGTTCGATGGGCGGCTATGTGGCGATGGAACTCGCCGTCCGCCGGCCCGACCTGTTGCGTTCGTGCGTGCTCTCCTGCTGCACCGCCGAGGCCGAGCAACAGCCCGAGCGCTTCGCCGCACTCGAGGCCGCGCTACGCGCCCAGGGGCCGGCCGCGCTGGTCGACGGCCTGGTCCAGACCATGTTCGGCAGCCATTTCATCGAAGCCGCCAGCCCGGCGCTGGCGCACTGGCGCCAGCACTTCGCAGCGCTCGACGCGCGCATTCCGGATGCAGTGCACGAAGTCTTCGCCCGCAACAGCCACGTCGACAGCCTGTCGCGCCTGACCATGCCGGTGCTGCTGTTCAGCGGCGCGCTGGACCGCGCCAAGAAGCCCGCCGACATGCAGTTCATCGCCGACCGCGTGCCGGGCAGCCGCCACATCGTGCTGGAAGCCTCCGGCCACACGCCCCCTATCGAACAGCCCGGCCGTTTCGCCGAGGCGCTGGCCGCCTTCTGGGCCGCCTGACCCCTTTCCGTCATTTCAATCATCACACCTCCATGTCCACAGCACCCGCCACCACCACGTCAGGATCGGCCTTCACGTCCGATGCCCTGCCGTTCACCGACCTGGCCGTGTCCGACCAGTCCTCTTTCGAGATCCGCGACGGCGCGGTCCTGCTGCGCGGCAGCGTATCGCGCTCCTCGGGCAGCCGCGCCTTTCCCGCGCGCCTGGTCTGCCACGAAACCGGCGCGCGCGACATGGAGCCCATGACCTTCGGCCCGCGCGGCACGCTCTACAGCTACTCGACGGTGCACGTGTCCTCGTCGCGCCCCACGCCCTACACCATCGGCTATGTGGACTTCGACAACGGTGTGCGCGTGCTGGCTCAGGTCGAATCCGCGGGCGAAATGCTCGCCTGCGACCAGCCGGTCGAACTGCGCGCCGACGGTGCCCGCTGGTTCGTCTCGCCCGTCAGCCAACAAGGAGCATCCGCATGAGCCAGGCCTACATCGTCGGCGCCGCCATGATCCCGATGGGCAAGCACCGGGACTCCAGCTATTCGGGCCTGGCACTGCCCGCGGTCCTCAACGCACTGGCATCGGCTGGCGTCGCGCCCTCCGAAGTCCAGTCGGTGGTCTGTGGTCACGCCTTCGGCGGCATGCTGACGGGCCAGCGCATCGTGAAGGAAATGGGCATCGCCTCGGTGCCGGTCACCAACGTGGACAACGCATGCTCCGGCGGCGCCACCGCGCTGCATCTGGCATGGAAGGACATCCAGGCCGGACGCCACGAGATCGTGCTGGTCATCGGCGTCGACAAGCTCACGCAGTTCGGCGGCGGGACGCTGCCGCTGGTGCTCGAAGATCCCGAAGTGCAGCAGGGCATGGTCATGCCCGCGCTCTACGCGATGCGCGCGCGCCGCTACCTGCACGAGCGCGGCGCCCAGCCTTCGGACCTGGCCGAAGTCAGCGTCAAGGCCCGGCGCCACGGCGCCAAGAACCCCTACGCGCAGTTCCGCAAGGAAGTCACGGTCGACGAAGTGCTGGCCTCGCGCTACATCTGCGAGCCGCTGACGCTGCTGCAATGCTGCCCGACCGGCGACGGCGCGGCCGCCGTGCTGGTGGTGTCCGATGCGGTCCGCAGGCGACTGGGCCTGCCGGCGGTGCGCATCGCCGCATCGATCCTGCATTCGGGCGCGATGACCACAGGCTTTCGCGACATGCTGCGGCCAGAGATCACCTACCACTCGGCCAGCGACGCCTACGAGGCCGCGGGCATCGGCGCCAGCGATGTCGACGTGGTCGAGCTGCACGACGCCTTCACCATCGCCGAACTGGTCTATTACGAAGCCCTGGGCCTGTGCAAACCCGGCGAGTCGGCCGACTACCTGAAGTCCGGCAAGACGACCTATGGCGGCGACGTGGTTGTCAATCCGAGCGGCGGCCTGCTGTCGAAGGGCCACCCGGTCGGCTGCAGCGGCGTCGCGCAAGCGGTCGAGATGTACTGGCAGCTCACGGCCCAGGCCGGCGCGCGCCAGGTCGACCAGGCCCGCATCGGCCTGTCGCACGTCACGGGTGGCGGCATCGCCGGCCTGGACCACGGTGCGTGCACCGTCCACCTGTTCGAACGCGCGCTGTGATGACGCCCGCCCATCCGTCTCCCGCGGCCACCACATCCGAAGGCGCCGGCACCGGCACGGTGAGCCGCGCGCTGGCGCTGCTGACCCTGCTGGCCGACGCGGGCGGCAGCGTCACCGTCAAGCAGGTCGGCGACTCCCTGCAGGTCCCGCCGTCGACCGCGCACCGCCTGCTGCAACTGCTGCGCAAGGAAGGCTTCGTCGACGCGGCGGCCGGTGGGCAGTACGGCATCGGCCCGCAGTTCTACCGCGTGGCTGCGCGCGTGGTCGGCGGCAAGTCGCCGACGGCCATCGCCCAGCCGGCGATCGAGGCGATCGCAGGCATCTTCAACGAGACCGTGGTGTTCGGGCTCTACCTTCCGACCGAGGGCGCGCTGAGTTTTGCCGCGCGCGCCGACGGACAACAGAAGCTCAAGTACCAGATCGACCTGCACCAGCCGCTGTCGCTGGTCTGGGGTGCCTCGGGCAAATCGGTGCTGGCCTTCCTGCCCGAGCCGGTCACGGCCGCCATCCTCGCGGCCGAAGGCCCTTCGCCCGCCACCGGCGCTTCGCGGCCGACCGCCGATGCACTGGCCGCCGAGCTGGCCGGGATCCGTGCCCGCGGCTGGGCCGTCAGCGAAAGCGAAAAACTGCCCGATGCCCGCGGCATCGCCGCACCGGTGTTCGGCCCCGCAGGCGTCATCGGCTGCATCTGCCTCACTTCCCCCAAGGCGCGCATGCCGCACGCCAGCATCGACGCCATCGGCCAGGAGGTCGCGGCACGCGCCAAGGCGCTGTCGCATGACCTCGGAGCCGCCACCTCATGAACTCGGAAACCTCCCGTTCGCAGCCGCTCGCCGGCTATCGCATCCTCGACCTGACGACCTTCCTCTCGGGCCCGTTCTGCACCCAGATCCTGGCCGACCTCGGCGCGGAGGTTGTCAAGGTCGAGGCACCCGAGGGCGACTCCAGCCGCGCGATCCCGCCACATTTCGTCGGCAGCGACAGCGCCTACTACCTGGGCATCAACCGCAACAAGCAGAGCGTCGCCATCGACCTCAAGCAGCCCGAGGGGCTGGCGCTGGTCAAGCGGCTGATCGCTGCCGCCGACGTCGTGGTCGAGAACTACCGCCCCGGCGTGGCGGCCCGCATCGGCCTGGACATCGCGGCCCTGCGCGACGCCAGCCCCACGCTGATCTGGGCCTCGGTCAGCGGTTTCGGCCAGACCGGCCCGTGGCGCGACAAGCCCGCCTACGACATGATCGTGCAGGCCCTCTCGGGCGTCATGAGCCTGACCGGCGAGCCCGGCCGCCCGGCCGTGCGCCTGGGCATTCCGGCCGGCGACATGGTGGCCGGCATGTACGCGGCAATCGCGATCAACGCCGCATTGGCCGACCGCGAACGCAGTGGCGAAGGCCGCGTCATCGATGTGTCGATGCTCGACTGCCAGCTCGCCATGCTGTCCTACCAGAGCACCTACGCGCTGGTCGCCGGCACCACGCCGCAGCCGCAAGGCGCGCGCCACGACTCGATCCCGACGTACCGCTCCTTCGTCGCCGGCGACGGCCGCGAGCTGGTGGTCACCGCCAACACCGAACGCATGTGGAAAGGCCTCTGCGAAGCGCTCGGGCTGGCGGCACTGACGACCGACGCGCGCTTCGACAGCGGCGGCCGGCGCCTGAAAAACCGCGAGGCGCTCTGGCCCCTGCTCGAAGAGGCTTTCCGCACCCGCGCCGCGGCCGAATGGATCGCCCCGCTGCAACAGCACGGCGTGCCGGTGGCCTTGATCAAGAACGTGCCGGAGGCGCTGCAGGACGCGCGCGAATCGGGCCGCGGCATGATCCTGCAGCTCGACAGCGCGCATGGCGAACAGATCGAAGTCGTCGGCAATCCGATCCGTTTCGTCGGCGAAGACGAGCGCGATGCGAGCTACCCGCCGCGCCTGGGCGAGAACGCCGAACAGGTGCTCGGCGATTGGCTCGGAACGGCCGGCGCCGAAGTCGCCGCGCTGATCGGGCGCGGCGTGCTGGTGCAGCGGGAGCCGGTCGCGCCATGACATCCAGCGTCGCCATCCGCAGCGCGACCGAGTCGCTCGGCGACTTCCGCACGGACGTCGTTCGCAGCGGCGACGGTGCCGCGGGCACCGTGCTGGCCCTGCATTCGCTGGGACTGGATGCGCATGCCTTCGATGCCCTGCGTCGAGCGCTGGACGGGCACTGGCGCATCGTGTCCTTCGACCAGCGCGGCCATGGCGCCAGTGCCGGCACATCCAACGCCAGCCTCGATCAGTACGTGCAGGATGCCATCGCAGCGCTCGCGGGTTGTGGCGAGGCGCCAGTGCATGTGCTCGGGCATTCGATGGGCGGCGCCGTGGCAGCACTGCTCGCAGCCAGCGTCATGCGCCGTGCGCCTGGCCACATCGCATCGTTGACGCTGCTCTCGACGCCCGCCCACGGCGGCGCCGTGTTCACGCAGCGCGGCGCGGAGGTGCGGGCCGGCGGCATGGCGGCCGCCTCGGCACAGACCCTGGCGCGCTGGTTCGGCGACGCCCGTGACCTCGATCATGCGCCGCAAGCCTATGCACAGGCCGCACTGGCAAGGATGCAGCCGGCAGGCCTCGCCGGCGCATGGGAGGCGCTGTCCCAGTTTCCCGGCTATGCCGGACTGGTGCAGGACCTGCCGCCCACGCTGTGCATTGCGGCCGCGGACGATCGGTCCACCCCGCCCCGGGCCATGCAGGCCATCGTCGACGCCTTCGTCGCGGCCGGCCGCGGCGACCGGGTCGAACTCTCCACACTCGACGGCGGAGGCCACATGGCACCGCTGTTCGCCACGCCGCCGCTCGTCGCGGCGCTGACCGCGCACTGGCGCGCCCCACGCGAAAGCCATCGATGACCTCCACCACTGATTCCTTCCAGGGCCGCGTCGCGGTCGTCACCGGCGGCGCCGCCGGCATCGGCCAGGCCGTGGCCCAGGTGCTGCACGACCTCGGCTGCACCGTCGCCTCGATCGACCTCGGCACCGACGGCGTGCCCGCCGGCGTCACGGCACTGGTGGCCGACGTGCGCGACCAGGATGCGCTCGACCGGGCCATCGGCCAGTTCGGCACGGCCCATGGCCGCATCGACGTGCTGGTCAACAACGCCGGCGTGAGCTTCGTCGGCACCATCGAGGACGGCACCGAGGCCGACTGGCACCGCATCTTCGACATCAACGTCGTGGGCATGATGCGCGCCACCCGCGCCGCCCTGCCCTGGCTGCGGCGTTCGGCGGACGCGGCGATCGTCAACATGTCGTCGTGCACCGCCGTCAACGGCCTGCCGCAGCGCGCGCTCTATTCGGCCACCAAGGGCGCCGTGCAGTCCATGACCATGGCCATGGCGGCCGACCTGGTCACCGAAGGCATCCGCGTCAACTGCGTGAGCCCCGGCACCGTCGACACGCCGTTCATGGCCGAACTCGCCGCCCGCGCGCCGGACCCGGCCGCCAAGCGCGCGCAATTCGAAGCGCGCCAGCCGACCGGGCGCATGGTCTCGCCGCAGGAAGTCGGCGAGGCGGTCGCCTACCTGGCGCGCGCCGGCGCGCATTCGTCGGTCGGCAGCGTGATCAACCTCGACGGCGGCATGACGGCCCTGCGCATGCCGCGCTGAGTGGCCCTCTCTTTTCTTTTTCTCGTTCAACACCCCTTTTCTACAAAGAGCATCGTCATGGAATTCAAGGACAAAGTCGTCGTTATCACCGGGTCCGGCCAAGGCATCGGTCGCGCCTATGCACACGAGTTCGCCAAGGCCGGCGCGGCCGTCGTGGTGGCCGACCTCAACGGCGAGCAGGCTGCCAAGGTCGCAGGCGAAGTCGCCGCCGCGGGTGGCAAGGCCATCGCCGTCACCGTCGACGTGGCCAACCGCGCCAGCGCACAGGCCATGGTCGACGCGGCGATCGCCGCCTTCGGCCAGGTCGACGTGCTGATCAACAACGCAGCGATCTTCTCGACGTTGAAGATGAAGCCCTTCGAGGAGATCGACGGCGACGAATGGGACCGCGTCATGGCCGTCAACGCACGCGGCGTGTTCTTCTGCGCCCAGGCGGCCGCCAAGCCGATGCGGGCCCAGGGCCGCGGCAAGATCATCAACATCTCGTCGAGCGTGGTCGTCACCGGCCGCGCCCACTATGCGCACTACGTCGCATCCAAGGGCGCCGTGGTTGCGCTGACCCGCGCGCTGGCCACCGAGCTCGGCGATGCCGGCATCAACGTCAACGCCATCAGCCCGCACGGCATCGTGACCGAGGTGCCGCGCGACACCATCAAGCCCGAGCAGTGGGACGCGATCCTCTCGGCCCAGGCGCTCAAGCGCAAGGGCGACGTGAGCGACATGATCGGCGCGACCATGTTCCTGGCTTCGGACGCCAGCAAGTACATCACCGGCCAGACGCTCAACGTCGACGCCGGCCTGCGCTTCAACTGAAACCCACCCCGAACAACGGAGACACGCATGAGCACTTCCACAGCAACGATCGAGCGCGCCAGCGCACGCCGCCACCGGATCGCGGTCATCGACGGCCCGAACATGTCCAACCTGGGCGCCCGCAGCAAGAAGGTATACGGCAAGATCGGCTCGCTCGACGAACTCAAGGCCTACGTCGCGGCCTTCGGCACGCGCCTCGGCGTGGACATCGAGGCCTTCTCGTCCAACCACCAGGGCGACATCCTGGAATTCATCCATGCCTCGGCCGAGCGTGTGGACGGCTACATCATCAATCCGGCCGGCCTCACGACCGTGGGCGAAGGCGTGCGCCACGCGCTCGAGGACACCGGCCGGCCGGTGATCGAGGTGCACTTCGCGAACATCTCGGCCAGCGCCGGTGGCGCACGCGGCCTGGGCGGCGGCAGCATCCAATCGAGCTTCACCCACACCGCCACCGGCCTGTGCATGGGCATGCGCCAGTACAGCTACCTCGGCGCCCTGACCGCGATGGTGCTGGCACTCGACGACGAGGACTTCCTCGGCAGCGCCCACGCAGCCGACAAGGCCTGAGCCGCTACTTCCTCCCCACCCGCCTCTTCCTGCCCTCACTGCCGTCCCGGGGCCGCGCACCGCGGCAACCAGAGACGGCGCCTACATCCCGGAGACATTCCATGACCACCCTCAACCGACGCCACCTCCTGTCCGGCTCTGCAGCGCTTGCCGGCGCCGCCCTGCTGCCGCGCTTTGCCCTTGCCGCCGAATTCGAGTTCAAGATCGCCAGCGACACCCCGGCCAGCCACCCCTGCAACGTGCGCACGCTGGAAGCCTGTGCGCGCATCAAGGAAGAAACCGGCGGCCGCGTCGACATCAAGCTGTTCCCCAACAACCAGCTCGGCAGCGGCCCGGACATGCTGGGGCAGCTGCGCTCGGGTGCACTCGACTACTTCATGTACTCGACGCAGCTCGTGGCCCCACTGGTCGCGGCCGCGGCACTGCCGGGCGTCGGCTTTGCGTTCAAGGACACGGCCACCGCGCTCAAGGCAATGGACGGCGAGGTCGGCAGCCACCTGCGCACCCAGATCGAGAAGGCCGGCCTGATCGCCATGCCGCGCATCTGGACCAGCGGCTACCGCCAGGTCACCAGCAGCTCGGTGCCGATCCGCACGCCGGAGGACTTCAACGGCTTCAAGATCCGGGTCCCGGCCAGCCCGATGTGGGTGTCGCTCTTCAAGGGCTTCGGCGCCAGCCCGACCGCGATCAACTTCTCGGAGCTTTACACCTCGCTGCAGACCAAGGTCGTCAACGGGCAGGAGAATCCGCTGGTCATCCTGGAGACCAACCGCCTGTACGAAGTGCAGCAGTTCTGCTCGCTGACCAACCACATGTGGGACGGCTACTGGGTGCTCGGCAACCGCCGCTCGTTCCAACGCATGCCCGCCGAGCTGCAGGCCATCGTGAGCAAGCACTTCGACCGGTCGGCGCTCGACCAGCGCGAAGACATGGCCAAGCAGGATGCGCAGCTGCGCCAGAGCCTCAGTGCCAAGGGCATGAAGTTCAACGAAGTCGACAACGCGCCTTTCCGCCAGAAGCTCAAGACGGCCGGGTACTACGCCGACTGGAAGCAGAAGTTCGGCCCCGAGGCCTGGGCGCTGCTGGAAAAGTACAGCGGCAACCTGAGCTGACGCGGGGACTGCAAGCGATATGGAAAATCCTCAACACGCCGAAGGCGTGCCGGCCACGGGCGCGCTGGCGGCGATCGACCGCTGGCTCGGCCTGCTGGTCGAGATTCCCGCCGCGCTGCTGGTGCTGGCGGAAGTCCTGGTCCTGCTGACAGGCGTGGTGTCGCGCTACGTGCTGCACCATCCGGTGGTGTGGTCCGACGAACTGGCCTCGATCCTGTTCCTCTGGCTCGCGATGCTCGGTTCGGTGGTCGCGTTCCGCCGCGGCGAGCACATGCGCATGACCGCACTGGTCAACAAGGCCTCGCCAGGCCGGCGCGCGATGTTCGACGTCATCGCCATCGCCGCGGCCCTGGCCTTCCTGGTGCTGCTCGCGCATCCGGCCTACGAGTACGCGGCCGACGAGGCCTTCATCACCACGCCCGCGCTCGAGATCGCCAATTCGTGGCGCGCGGCCGCGCTGCCGGTCGGCGTCGCGCTCATGATCGTCACCGCGGTCATCCGCCTGGCGCAGGTCGGCAACCTGCGGCTGGTCGCTACTGCACTGGTCGCGGTGGCCGCCATCTGCGGCGTGCTGTATGCGATGCAGCCGGTCTTCAAGGGCCTGGGCAACATGAACCTCGTGGTGTTCTTCGTCGTCATCGTGGCCGCGACCGTGCTGGCCGGCGTTCCGATCGCCTTCTGCTTCGGCCTGGCGACCTTCGGCTACCTCGCGCTGACGACCAGCATGCCGGTGACGGTGGTCGTCAGCCGCATGGACGAAGGCATGTCGCACCTCATCCTGCTTGCGGTGCCGCTGTTCGTGTTCCTGGGCCTGCTGATCGAGATGACCGGCATGGCACGCGCCATGGTGCGCTTCCTGGCCAGCCTGCTGGGCCATGTGCGCGGTGGCCTGAGCTACGTGCTGGTGGGTGCGATGTACCTGGTGTCCGGCATCTCCGGCTCGAAGGCGGCCGACATGGCGGCGGTCGCGCCGGTGCTGTTCCCCGAGATGGAGAAGCGCGGTGCGAAGCGCGGCGAACTGGTGGCGCTGCTGTCGGCCACCGGGGCGCAGACCGAAACCGTGCCGCCCAGCCTGGTGCTGATCACCGTCGGCTCGGTCACCGGCCTGTCGATCTCGGCGCTGTTCACCGGCGGGCTGATGCCGGCGGTGGTGCTCGGCATCGGCCTGTGCTTCGTGGTCTGGTGGCGGCACCGCGGCGAGAGCCTGGCGGGCGTGACCAAGGCCAGCCGCGGCGAGATCGGCCGTGCCTTCATCGCGGCGCTGCCTGCGATCGCCCTGCCCTTCGTGATCCGCGCCGCGGTGATCGAAGGCGTGGCCACCGCGACCGAAGTCTCGACCATCGGCATCGCCTACGCCGTGATCATGGGCCTGTTCGTGTACCGCCAGTTCGATTGGGCACGCCTGCGGCCCATGCTGGTGGACACCGCATCGCTGTCGGGCGCCATCCTGCTGATCATCGGCGCGGCCACCGCGATGGCCTGGGGCCTGACGCAGTCCGGCTTCTCGAACGCACTGGCCCTGTTCATGAGCGATCTGCCCGGCGGCGCAGCGACCTTCCTGGCCGTGTCGGTACTGGCCTTCATCGTGCTGGGCAGTCTGTTGGAAGGCATTCCCGCGATCGTGCTGTTCGGCCCGCTGATGTTCCCGATCGCGCACACGCTGGGCATCCACGAGATCCACTATGCGATGGTCGTGGTGCTGGCGATGGGCCTGGGCCTGTTCGCCCCGCCCTTCGGCGTCGGCTACTACGCAGCCTGCGCCATCAGTCGCGTGCACCCCGACGAAGGCATGAAGCCCATCGTCGGCTACATGGTGGCGCTGTTCATCGGCCTGGTGTTCGTCACCGCGATTCCCTGGATCTCGACAGGCTTCCTGCACTGAGGCCGCGGCCGCCGGATGGCCGCCGAAGAGGATTCGACGGCCCCGGCCTCCACGCCGCTGCATCGAAACACCCTCGTGTTTCCTTGCAGTCGCGCATCCCGGGGCCTAGGAAAAGACCCGCTGCCCCGGCACCGAATCCAGCAGCTTGACGGTGTACTCGTGCTTCGGCGCCGAGAAGAGGCTGCGCACGTCGCCCCGCTCGACGACCTGGCCCTTGCGCATGACCAGCACCTCGTCGCTGATGTGCTGCACCACGGCCAGGTCGTGCGAGATGAACAGGAAGGCCACGTCGGTCTTGGCCTGGATGTCGCGCAGCAGGTTCAGGATCTGGGCCTGGATCGAGACATCGAGCGCCGACACCGCCTCGTCGCAGATGATGATCTCCGGCTCCGAGGCCAGGGCGCGCGCGATCACGATGCGCTGGCGCTGCCCGCCGGAGAACTGGTGCGGATAGCGCTCCAGCGCGGCGGTCGGCAGTCCCACCTTCTCGAGCAGTTCGGCCGCGCGGTCCTTCAGTTGCGAGGCCGGGCAGAGGCCGAAATTCCGCAGCGGCTCCGAGACGATCTGGTGGACCTTCATGCGCGGGTTGATCGAGGAATACGGGTCCTGGAACACCAGCTGGAGCTTGCGGCGCGCGGCGCGCAACGCCGAGCCCCTGAGCGCCAGCCAGTCGCGCCCGTCGATGTCCACCTGGCCGCTCGTGGGTTCGATCAGCCGCATGACCATCCGTGCCACCGTCGACTTGCCGCTGCCGCTCTCGCCCACGATGCTCAGGGTCTGGCCGCGCGCCAGGTTGAAGGAGACGCCGTCGACGGCGCGGAAGGTCTTGCTGCCGTCCTCGCTCTTCTGGGTCTTGTAGTCCTTGACGAGGTTGCGGGCCTCGAGGACGTGGGCACCGGCACGGGGTGCCGGCATCGCTGCGGTGTTGGGCATCAGGTGGCCTCCATCATTGAGTTCAGGTCCGCCAGCCGCGTCCTCTTGTCCAGTCGAAGCGCATGCGCGCCGCGGTGGAAGGCCGGCCGCGCCGCCAGCAGCGCGGCGGTGTACGCATGGCGGGGTCGCTGCAGCACCTCGGCCACCGCGCCGGTCTCGACGACGTCGCCGCGGTACATGACCATCACCTCGTCGCAGACGTCGCCGATCACGCCCAGGTCGTGCGAGATGAACACCACGGCCGTGCGGTACTCGCGCTGCAGGTCCTTGAGCAGCATCAGCACTTCGGCCTGCACCGTGACGTCCAGCGCCGTGGTCGGCTCGTCGGCCACGATCACCTTCGGGTCGCACATCATGGCCATCGCAATCATCACGCGCTGGCGCATCCCGCCCGAGAGTTCGTGCGGATAGCTCCTGAGCCGCTCCCTGGCCTTGGGGATGCGCACGCGGTCGAGCAATTGCACGGCCTTGGCCAGCGCCTCCTTGCGGCTGCAGCCGCTGTGCACCATCAGGGCTTCCGAGAGCTGGTAGCCGATGCTCAGCACCGGGTTGAGCGAGGTCATCGGCTCCTGGAAGACCATCGCCATCCGGTTGCCGCGCAGTGCGCGCAGCCGCTGCTCCGGCGCGCCCACCAGTTCCTCGCCGGCGAGCCGGATGCTGCCCGCCGTGACTTTCAGCGGCGGGCTCAGCAAGCCCATGAGCGCGAGCGAGGTCAGCGTCTTGCCGCTGCCGCTTTCACCGACGATGCCGACGGTCTTGCCCTCGGCCAGCGAGAAGTTGACATCGCGCACCAGCGCGCTGTCGCCCTCCTCGCCGCCGACCGCGATCGACAGCCCCCGGACCTCCAGAACGTTGTCGCTCATCACTTCTTTCCTTTGGGGTCGAACAGGTCGCGGATGCTGTCGCCCAGCACGTTGACCGAGAGGATGGTGAGCGCGAGCACGATGCCGGGGTAGAGGATGGCCCAGAAGGCGATCTGCACCGACAGCCGCCCGCCGCTCATGATGTTGCCCCAGGTCGGCGTCTCCTGCGGCAGGCCGACACCCAGGAAGCTGAGGTAGGCCTCGAGCAGGATCGCCGAGGCGCAGACGAAGGTGGCCTGCACCGCCAGCGGGCCGGCCGCGTTGGGCAGGATGTGGCGGTACAGGATCTGCGGCACCGTGCAGCCGGTCACGATGGCGGCCTGCACGAACTCCTGCTCGCGGATGGTCAGCACCACCGAGCGCACGAGCCGCGCCACCCGTGGGATCTCGGGGATGGTGATCGCGATCACCACGGTCTTTATGTCGGCGTTGAAGAGCGCCATCAGCGCCACGGCCAGCACGATGCCGGGCATGGACATGATGCCGTCCATGATGCGCATCAGGACCTTGTCCAGCGCGCTGAAGTAGCCGCTGACCAGGCCGATGGTGGTGCCGACGAGAAGCGCCAGCAGCGTCACGGCCACGCCCACCACCAGGCTGACCTGGCCGCCGTAGAGCGTGCGTGTGAAGACGTCGCGGCCGAAGGAGTCGGTGCCGAACCAATGTTCCATCGACGGCGCCTGCAGGCGCTGCAGCGGCGCCATCGCCTTGGGATCGAAGCTGGTGATCTGCGCGGCGAACAGGGTCGACAGGACCAGCAGCAGCAGGTAGGTCGCGCAGACCAGCGCGAGGATGTTGCGGGTTCTGAGCAGTTTCATGTGCGCACCCGTGGATCGACCATCACGTAGAGGATGTCAACGACCAGGTTGACCAGGAAATAGAGGCCGGAGAAAAGCAGCAGCAGCCCCTGGATCACCGGGTAGTCGCGGCGCAGCACCACGTCCACCGTGAGCCGGCCCAGGCCGGGAATGGCGAACACGCTTTCGGTGACCACCACGCCGCCGAGCAGCACCGCCACGCCGGCGCCGATGGTGGTGATGATCGGCGGCGAGGCGTTCTTGAGCGCATGGATGCCCAGCACCACCCGCGGCCGGAGCCCCTTCGCCCGGGCCGTGCGGATGTAGTCCTGCTTCATCACCTCGATGATCGAGGAGCGCGTCATGCGCGCCACCAGCGAGGCATAGGCCAGCCCCACGGTGACGGTCGGCAGCACCAGGTGGTGCAGCGACCGGAGCGGGTCTTCGAAGAGCGAGACGTAGCCCTGAACCGGAAAGATGCCGGCCTGGATGGACAGCTCCCGCACCAACCCGTAGCCGATGAGGAACACCGGCAGCGAGAAGCCCAGCACCACCATCACCATCACGGCGCGGTCGATGAGCTTGCCCTGGTGGATGCCCGCCACCACGCCCAGCGGCACGGCGACCGTGACCGAGAACAGGGTGGCGCACAGGGTCAGCATCAGCGTGGGTTCCAGCCGCTGGCCGATGAGCTCGGTCACCGGGATGTGCGCGAACAGCGACATGCCCAGGTCGCCCTGGAGCACCTGGCCAGCCCAGCGCAGGAAGCTCAGGATCAGCGGCTGGTCGAGGCCGAGCTGGGCGCGGATGGCGGCCAGCTCGGCCGGCGTGGCGTTGTCGCCGGCCATGATGATGGCCGGATCGCCAGGGCTGAGTCGCAGCATCAGGAAAATGAAGAGGGCCACGATGGCGACCACCGGAATGGTCGCCATCAGCCGGGAAAGAATCAGCCTTGGCATGACGTGCGCTGCGCGTTACTTCGAAACGTTCCAGAAGACTGGAATCGACGAATTGATCATTCCCTTGAGCTCCTTGCTGAGCGCCGCGGGCTGGGCGAACTGGCCCCAGACCACCGAAGGCGTGGTCTCGTAGGCCAGCTTCTGGATGTCGGCCGCCAGTTCCTTCTGCTTGGCCAGGTCCGCGGTCTCGCGGAACTCGGCCAGCTTCTTCGTCATGCGCTCGTCGCAGGACCAGCCCGGGTAGTCGGCGCAGTTGTTGCCGATGTAGAGGTTGGTGAGCGGGTTGGCCATGTCGTAGCCCGCGTTGTGCACCGAGAACAGATGCCATCCCGTCTTCGCGGCCCGCTTGGACACCACGCTGCCCCAGTCCATGCTCTGGAGGTCGACGTTGAAGCCGACTTCGCGCAGCGTCTGCGCCAGCACCTCGCCCGACACGCGCGGCGCCTCGATGTCCGTGCCCTGCAGGATGGTGATCTTCTCGCCCTTGTACCTGGTCTTGGCCAGGGCGGCCTTGGCGGCGGCGACGGTGCGCGGCGCGACGAGTTCGCTGCCCGCATTGCTTTCGTAGGTCCCGCCGCAGCTGAAGTAGGCCAGGCAGTTCTCGACCGCGAACTCGGGCGGCACGCCCAGCGCGGCCATGAACTTGGACGAATCGACGGCCATGTTGACGACGCGCCGGATCGCCGGGTCGTCGAAGGGCTTCTCGAGATGGTTGAGGCGGAAGTGGCCCATGAACATGCCCGCGCCCTTGGCGCTCACGAGCTGCACGCTCGGGTCCTTCTGCAGCAGCTTCAGCATGTCGAAGCTCGGGTACTGCACATAGTCGACTTCGCCGGCCTGCAGCGCGGAGATGGCGGTGTTCGCGTCGGGGATCACCTTCCAGATCACCCGGTCCACCTTGGCCACCTTGCCGCCCGCCAGAAAGTCCGCGGCCTCCTTGCGCGGCACATAGTCCTTGAAGCGCTCGAAGGTCATCTGGCTGCCGGGCTTCCATTCGCTGCGCTTGAAGACGAAGGGGCCCGAGCCGATGATCTCGGGCACCTGCTCGCTCAGCGGCGTCTTGGCCAGGCGCGCCGGCATGATGAAGGGCACCATCGCCGAGGGCTTGCCCAGCGTCTGCAGCACCTGGCCGTAGGGCTTGCCCAGCGTCAGCACGATGGTCTTCTCGTCGGTCGCGACCAGACTCTTGGTGGCCGCCGTGAGGGCCTTGCCCAGGGCGTCCTTCTGGCCCCAGCGCTGCAGCGAGGCGACCACGTCGGCCGAGGTGACCTTGCTGCCGTCGTGGAACCTGAGGCCGTCGCGCAGGACGAACTTGTAGACCATCTTGTCGGGGCTCACGTCGAAGCTCTCGAGCATCTGCGGCTTGACCGAGCCGTCCTCGGCCTGCGAGAACAGCGTGTCGTAGACCATGAAGCCGAAGGTGCGGGTGATGTAGACGGTGGTGAAGGACGGGTCGAGCACCCGCACGTCCGCCTCCAGCACGGCGGTCAGCGTCTTCTTGTCGTGCAGTTGGGCATGGACGGCGGTGACGCCGAGGAGCGCGGCAATGGCGCTCAGTTGCAGGGTCCGGGCGAGGCGGGAAAGAACGGGGCTCATCTTCAATGCTCCAACGGTCAACGGGCGGAATGGGTGGGGCGGCGGTCTTGCCACTGCAGCTGCGTTTCCAGCTGCGCCGCGATCTGCAGCAGCAGGTCTTCGCGGCCTTCGCTGGCGACGATCTGGATGCCGATCGGCAGTCCGGACTTCGACACGGTCAGGGGCACGGAGATGGCGGGCTGGCCGGTGACGTTGAAGGGCCGCGCCATGGCGGAGATCACCTTCCCCTTGTGGAAGGGGGCCCAGGGGTCGTCGGTCGTACGGAACGCGCCCAGCGGGGGCGGCAGCTCGCAGACCGTGGGCGTGACCAGGATGTCGTAGTCGTTCCACCAGCTCTCGACATCGCGCGACCAGGCATGCAGGCGCTCCAGCGCGCGCACGTACTGCACCGCGTTGTAGGTCTGGCCGTCCTTGAGGTACACCCAGTTCAGCGGCTCGACGTCCGATTCGACGATCTGCCGGCCGATGCGCTCGCCCCAGGCTTCCAGCGAGGCGGCGGTCCAGGTGCGGATGATCACGCCGACGTTGCGCATCATCACGTCGTTGTCGAGCGCGCGCGGATGCGACTCGTCGACCGCGTGGCCCATGCCTTCCAGCAGCCGGCCGCACAGCCGGGTGGCCTCGATCACTTCGGGGTCCATCGGGTATTCGTTGCCGGGCGTCTGCAGCATCAGGCCCGCGCGCAGCCGCGGCGGCGCGATCCGGTGGGTGCTTTCATAGCCACCGGCAGGCGCCGCCTGCAGCGGGCCGTAGGGGTCGCCAGGCATCGGCTGGCCCAGGATGTCCAGCACCGCGGCGCTGTCGCGCACGGTCCGGGTGACGACGTGGCGGCTCACCATGCCGGCCCAGCCTTCGCTCTCGACCGGACCGAGGGAGACGCGGCCACGCGAGGGCTTCAGGCCGACCAGGCCGCATTCGCTGGCCGGCACGCGGATGGAGCCGCCGCCGTCACCCGCGTGGGCCAGCGGCACCATGCGGGCCGCGACCGCCGCGGCCGAGCCGCCGCTGGAGCCGCCGGTCGAGTGTTCGAGGTTGTAGGGGTTGCGGGTCGGGCCATGCGCCAGCGGCTCGGTGGTCGTCATCGTTCCAAGCTCGGGCGTGTTGGTCTTGCCCACCACGATGAAGCCGGCGTCCTTGAGGCGGCGGAACAGGGTCGAGTCCTCGGTCTCCTTCCAGCCCAGTTCCTTCAGGAACTTCATGCCGCCGTGGTAGGGCTCGCCGGCCAGCGTGCCGTCGAGGTCCTTCACGAGGATCGGGACGCCGCGGAAGCGGGCCGTGCCGTTCTGCGCGTTCCGGGCTTCTTCGAGCGCACGCTCGTAGCGCGGATGGATGACCGCATGCACATCGCCATTGACCTGCTCGATGCGGTCGATGGCCGCCTCGACCATCTCGACCGCGCTGACCTCGCCGCTGGCGACCAGTTCCGCGCAAGCCACAGCATCCAGTTCGCTCAACTTTCTATCCATAGTTACCTCGTGATGCCCGTTCGGGCGTTGTTGGAAAAAACGACTCCACAGTCTTTGCAATTTTCAGACCATAACGGTCACACGTCACATCGTAGTTACCCGAATGGTCATTTATATCTACCGAATGGTCTAAATCCACGTCAAATCACTGACCAGGTGCGACGAAGCACAGTGCTGGTGCGCGGACGGCGCCCGATTCGGTGCAGCCATCTCAGGGTCTGAGAACACCGCTCACGTCACGCGATCCTCCCGCGCGTCTCATTGGAGGAACTCGTCGATCCCGCATCCACCGCACGCCGGTTGGGGCGGCGATGACCCACTGACCGCTCGTGTTCAAAGGGTTGTCCCGATGTGTACGTTCGGGCAGAAAGATACTATGATTCGGCCACAAAACGCCGAAAAGTGGCATAAATAATGACCGAATGTGTTGGACATGAAGCGCATGCTGGCGCGCAGCAGAGGGCCAGGGCCGCCGAGGGGCGGTTCGACGTGGCCGTCATCGGCGCCGGCGTGGTGGGATGTGCCGTGGCCCGCCGCTTCGCGCTGGCCGGCGCGCGGGTGGTGCTGATCGAGAAGGGGGCCGACCTGCTGTCGGGCGCGTCCAAGGCGAACAGCGCGATCCTCCACACCGGCTTCGATGCGCCGCCGGACAGCCTGGAGCACACCCTGGTCCAGGCCGGCCGGGCGGAATACCTGGAGATCGCCGACGGGCTCAACCTGCCGCTGGTGCAGACCGGCGCGCTGGTGTGCGCCTGGGACGCGCAGCAGGCCGACAAGCTGGCCGCCATCGAGGCGCAGGGCCGGCGCAACGGCGTGCAGAAGCTCCGCCTGCTCGGCGCGAAGGAAGCGCGGCAGTCCATGCCGCACCTGTCCGAGCGGCTGGTGCAGGCGCTGGAGGTGGCCGACGAGCACGTGATCGACCCCTGGTCGGCCCCGCTCGCCTACCTGACCCAGGCCGTGGCGCTGGGCGCGGTGTTCCTGCGCCATGCCGAACTCGTGCGAGGCAGCTTCGACGGCGGCTGGCAGCTGCAGACCACCGCGGGCCGGGTCGAGGCCGCGTCGGTGGTCAACGCCGCGGGACTGTTCGGCGACCTCGTCGACGAACGCCTGGGCCTGCCCCGCGCGTTCCAGATCCGGCCGCGCAAGGGCCAGTTCGTGGTGCTCGACAAGGCGGCCGCGCGCTACGTGCCGCGCATCGTCCTGCCCGTGCCCACCGAGATCACCAAGGGCATCGTGGTGTGCCCCACGGCCTTCGGGAACGTGCTCGTCGGCCCGACCGCCGAGGAGCAGGAGGACCGGGACCGGGCCACGGTCGAGCAGGCCACGCTGGAGATGCTGCTGCGCAAGGCGGCCGAGATCGTGCCCGCGCTCGCGGCCATTCCGGTGACCGCGGTGTATGCGGGCCTGCGCCCCGCGACCGAGGACAAGGCCTACCGGGTCTTCGTGCGCGCCGAACAGCGCGCCATCACGCTGGGCGGGATCCGCTCGACCGGCCTGAGCGCCGCCCTGGGCCTGGCCCAGCATGCGCTGCAGCTGCATGCGGGCTTCGGCGGCACCGAGCACCCTGCACCGGCCGTGCCGATGGTGCGCATGCCCAACCTCGCGGAATGCCGCCGGCGCGACTGGCAGGCGCCCGAACATGGCGAGATCGTCTGCCACTGCGAGCTGGTGACGAAGCGCGAGATCGTCGCCGCGCTGAACAGCCCCGTGCCCCCGGGCGACTTCGGCGGGCTGCGCCGGCGCACGCGGGCCGGCATGGGCCGCTGCCAGGGCTTCTACTGCAACGCCAGGCTGGCCGACATGACGCAGGACCTGTGGCCGGTGCCGCTGGCCGTCAAGGCCGGGGACGCGGCCCGATGAGCGCGACCCATGATGTGATCGTCGTCGGCGGCGGCCCCTCCGGCGTCGCGGCGGCCGTGGAGTTGCGGCGGCGCGGCGTCAGGGACGTGGTGCTGCTCGACCGCGAGACCGAGCTCGGCGGTGCCACGCGCCATTGCAGCCACTCGCCCTTCGGCATGCGGGAGTTCCATCGCGTCTACCTCGGCGCGAGCTATGGGCGCCGGCTGCAGCAGGAGGCCCTGGCCGCGGGCGTCGACGTGCGCACCTCGCACTCGGTGGTGCGCCTGGGCGACGACGGCGAACTGCTGGTGAGCAGCCCCCACGGCGTCTCCAGCCTGCGGGGGCGCCGCATCGTCACCTCCACCGGCGCCCGCGAAACCCCGCGCTCGGCGCGGCTGGTGTCGGGCGACCGGCCGCTGGGCGTGCTGACCACCGGCGCCCTCCAGTCCTATGTGGCCTTCCACGGGCTCATGCCCTTTCGCCGGCCGCTGATCGTCGGCTCCGAACTGGTGTCCCTGTCGGCGGTGCTGACCTGCATCGGCCATGGCGCCCGGCCGGTGGCGATGGTCGAGGCCAACGCGCGCGCGACGGCCAGGCAACCGCTGACCTGGCTGCCGACGCTGCTGGGCATCCCCTTCCACCGCGGCGCGGAGATCGTCGACATCCGGGGCCACCAGCGGGTCGAGTCGGTCACGCTCCGGCACGGCGAGCGCCTGAGCGAGATCGAATGCGACGGCGTGCTGTTCACCGGCCGCTTCACGCCCGAGGCGTCGCTGCACCTGCTGGGCGACCTGGGCGTGGCCGCCGGCAGCGGCGCGCCGCTCGTGGACCAGCACGGCCGGCTGCAGAATCCGCTCTACTTCGCGGCCGGCAACGTGCTGCGCGCCATCGAGACCGGCGGCTGGGCCTTCCGCGAGGGGCGCTCGGTCGGCCGGGCCGTGGCCGACGACCTGGCGCGGCCGGCCGCGGCGCGCGAGCCGGTGCGGGTGCACTTCGATGCGCCGATCAAGCTGGTCGTGCCGGGCCTGCTGCGCAGCGGCGACCGCCTGGCGGCCCACGCCTTCCGGCACTTCCAGCTGCGCATGACCCGCGCGGCGGCCGGACGCATCACGCTGCTGCTCGACGGCATCCCGGCCTGGCGGTACAGCGGCCACTGGCTGCCCGAACGGCGCATCCTGGTGCCGATGCCGCCCGGTGCGCCGGAGGCTGGCCGGATTTCATTTGTCTTCGAGGAGAACGCCTGAATGCGGATTGCAGCGATCGACCAGGGAACGACCTCCACCCGCTGCCTGGTGGTGGAAGCGCAGGGCGTGAGGCTGGCCGCTTCGCGGCGCCATGCGCGGCACCACCCCGCCGCGGGATGGGTCGAGCACGACCCCGAGGAGCTGCTCGCGAACGTGCGCGCGGTGCTCGACAGCGCGGGCGCGGTCGATGCGATCGGCCTGGCCAACCAGGGCGAGAGCTGCCTGGCCTGGGATGCGCTCACCGGCCAGGCGCTGTCGCCGGTCATCGTCTGGCAGGACGCGCGCACCGAGGACGCGCTGAAAGCCCTGGGCAACGCCGCCGACCGGCGCTCGCGCGAGATCACCGGCCTGCCGCTGGACCCCTACTTCTCCGCCAGCAAGCTGGCCTGGCTGGTGACTCACCTGCCCGCGGTGGCGCAGGCGCTGCGCGCCGGGCGCCTGCGGCTGGGCACCACCGACGCCTTCTTCCTCCAGCGCCTCACGGGCCAATGCCTGACCGACGTGGCCACCGCCTCGCGCACCGGCCTGATGGACCTGCAGCGGCTGGCCTGGAGCCCCGAGATGTGCGAATTCCATGGCGTGCCCATCGGATGCCTGCCGCGCATCGTGCCGGTCGACGAGGGCTTCGGCAGCATCGAGGGCGTGCCGGTGCGGGCCTCCATCGTCGACCAGCAGGCCGCGCTGTACGGCCACGGCTGCAGGGTGCCGGGCGACAGCAAGATCACCTTCGGCACCGGCGCCTTCTTCCTCGCGATCACTGGGCCGGAGCGCCCGGCGCCGAGCGCGCTGCTGCCGACCATCGCCTGGCAGCTGAAGGGCGCGCCGCCGGTCCATGCCGTCGAGGGCGGCGTCTACGACGCGGGCGCCGCGCTGGAATGGGCGCGCAGCCTCGGCCTCTTCGACACGATGGAGGAGTTGCAGCACTTCGAAGGCCCTTCCGCGCTCAGCCGGGGCATCGTCTTCGTGCCCGCGCTGTCGGGCCTGGCGGCCCCGCACTGGGACCGCAGCGCCGCGCCGCTGTTCATCGGCATGGACCACGCCACCGACCGCCGCGACCTGGTGCGCGCGGTGCTCGAGGGCGTCGCCATGCTGAGCGCCGGCCTGGTGGACGCCGCCACCCCGACCCGCGCGCCGGGCGACACCCTCTCCATCGATGGCGGGCTCTCGCAGAGCCCCTACTTCGCGCGCTTCCTGGCCTCGGCCTGCGAACGGACGGTCACGGTGCCGTCGATGTACGAGCTGAGCGCCCTGGGCCTGGCCGGCCTCTGCGGTGCCGACGTGAGCGCGCTGCGGGGCACGCTGAGCCGCTTTGGTCCCGACGGTCGGGTGGCCGAGGCGGATCGCCGGCGCTTCGCCTCGGCGCTGCAACGCGCGCGGCACTGGCGCCAGTGAGCATCCCGACATCCCCGAATTTTTCAACCAGCAGAGGTAAAGCAATGCGCAAGATTTTTCTGGCCTGTCCCTACGGCCACGACGACAAGGAGGTGGTGGCGCAGCGCTTCCGGCTGTCCAACCAGGTCGCCGCCAGGCTCGTGAAGGCCGGCTGCGCCGTCTTCAGCCAGGTCTCGATGTCGCACCCGATCAATGGCGAACTCGCGGGCCTGGACAAGGCGGCCATCGGCAGGCTCTGGGCGCCGGTGGACCAGGTCTTCATGGACGCCATGGACGAACTCATCGTCATCGATGCGCCGGGCTGGAAGGAGAGTTCCGGCGTGGCCCGCGAGATGCGGATCTTCCAGGACCGCGGCTGCCCCGTGCATCTGTGGAGCGCGGTGGAAGCCGGCTTCGCGCCGAACTGAGGCCCGCGCGCGGCCCGGGTCGCCAAAAGACATGGAATAGACTTGTGAGAGCAAATGACCAGGGCCTGCCCGCAAGAATGAAACCACTGGAACGTCGAGAGCAGATTGTGCGACTGGTGCGCGAGAACAGCCGCGTTTCCGTCGAGGATTTGGCCGTGATGCTGGGCGCGTCCAAGGAAACCGTTCGACGCGATCTCTCCGGCCTGGCCGAAGAAGGACGCATCCGCAAGGTCCATGGCAGCGCGGTCCTGCCCGAGGCCACGAGCGAGAACTCCTTCGACATCCGGATGAACGAGAGCGCGCCGCACAAGAAGCGCATCGCCAGGCGCGCCGCGCAGCTGTTCAAGCCCGGCGATTCGCTGTTCATCGACACGGGCACCACCACGCTGATGTTCGCCGAGGCGCTGGCCGAGTCCACGGGCCTGACCGTGATCACCAACTCGGCCTCCATCGCACGCGTGATGGGCCAGGGACGCGGCAAGAACAAGGTCTTCCTGCTCGGCGGCGAGTACCGCGAAGAGTCGAGCCAGAACCTGGGGAGCTTCGTGCTCGAGCAGATCTCGCGCTTCCGTGCCGACCACGCGGTGCTGACGGTGGGTGCGATCTCCCAGTTCGGCGCGATGGATTTCGCACTCGAGGAATCGGACGTGGCACGCGCCATGGTGGCGCATGCGCGGTCGGTCACGGTGCTCGCGGATTCGTCCAAGCTGGGGCGCGAAGCCCTGTTCCCCTGGAGCCCGCTGGCCGGCCTCGACCGCCTGGTCACGGACCAGCTGCCGGAGGGCTCGGCGCTGACCAACGCGCTGGGCGTGGCGCGCGTCGAAGTCATCCTGGCCGACGACGCCGGCCTCTGAGATCCGCCGAGTGGCGGGATGCAAGGGCACGGTACCGGCATGAACGCGGCAAGGCCACGGCATGCAGGTCGCGCCCTTGGGGCCCGCGTGTCGACGGCGACAGCAACGGCGACGTCCGAATCTCGTCGCTGCAGGTGTACCCCATCGTTTTCACGCGGGTCGCGACGAGGGGCCATCCGCCACCGGAAATGGTCGCAACAATGGAGGCGAGAGCATCGTCCGGCTTCGATGCCGAGGCACGCCCCCGCAGCGTGCCGGCATTCGCGACGACGGCTGCATCGCGGAGGAAGCCTCCGCGCCGCGTCGTGCTCGGAAGTCCTGCGTGTCAGGCGCGGACTTCGGCATCACCCTGGGATAGCGCCTGTGCAAGCAACCAGGTCCGAAAGGACGTCGACAGGCTGTTCTGCCGCTTGTCAGGCGGCAGCTCGAGAAAGTAGCTGCTGCCTTGCGTGCGGATGTCCGTGACAAGCATGAGCCGGCCTGCGGCAAGGTCTTCTGAGATGAAGCGGTGTTCGGCGCACACAAGACCAAGTCCGTCGATCGCGGCCTTGTACGCCAGGGCTGACGTGCCGAAGATGTAGCCAGGAACCGCTCGCTGCGGTTGAAGGCCGGCCGCATGAAACCAGCGAAGCCAGTCGCCATCCTTGTTGATGGAACTGATCAGCGGCTGGCCGACCAACTCCTGCGGCGTCGCCGGTTTGCCGTTGCGTGCAAACCAGTCCGGACTGCACACCGGAACGATCTCCGTGTCGAAGAGCCTGTCACCGCGTTCCAGCCACGCGCCAATGCTGGCATAGATCGAGATGTCGGCGCCATCGGTGTCCCAGTCCGTTTCCTCCAGCGACGTCGACAGCTGGATCTGCACCCGTGGATGCAATTCGATGAACCTCGGCAGCAAGGGCATCAGCCATCGCTCCGTGAAGGTCGGCAGCGCATGGATGTGCAGCTTCTGCGGCGTGGATTCGGCGATGACGCTGCTGGACGCCTGCGCGATCGCGTCCATGGCTCCGCGGATCTTCGCCAGGTAGCTCGCCCCCTCCGGGGTCAGGTGGACCTCGTTGTGGCTGCGCTTGAACAGTGAAATGCCAAGGAAGGCTTCCAGGTTCGCCACGTGCCGGCTGACCGCCCCGGGGCTCACGAAAAGCTCCTCGCCCGCCGCCGTGAAACCGCCCAGCCGCGCGGCGGATTCGAAAGCCTTGAGCGCATTGAGAGGCGGTAACTTGCGACGAAGCGCCATGGGAATCAGCCGAGATGGAATGGCTCGATTCTAAAGTGCGGGCCTGCATGACTATTAGTCAATCCAGGCCTAGTTTTCTGTCGTGTTCAAGAGCGCAAGCGACTTCTATAGTCCGCCGCATGAGACAACCCCTCGGGCCCACGACCCTCTTCGACAAGATCTGGAAAAGCCGGATCGTCATGACCACGGCGCAGGGAGAGAGCCTGCTGTACGTGGACAGGCACATCCTTCACGAAGGCGCAACACCGCTGGCATTTGCAGCGCTTCGCGTGTCAGGGCGCGCGCTGCACAGGCCCGAGGCAATGATCGGGGTCATCGACCATACGATCCCGACGATCGATCGAGACCGGCCACCAGCCGACCCACAGGCCCGCGCCATGATGGCCGCGTTCCATCGCGACACGCGCGACTACGGCGTGACCATGTTCGGCGAGTCCGATCCACGGCAAGGCATCGTGCACGTCGTTGGGCCTGAACAGGGGTTCACGCTCCCCGGCACCGTGATGGTCTGCGGCGACAGCCACACCTCCACGCACGGCGCGTTCGGCGCCTTTGCATTCGGTATCGGAACCTCCGAGGTCGAACACGTTTTCGCGACCCGCACCGTGTGGCGCAAAAAGCCCGCCAACATGCTCGTGCGGATCGACGGGCAGTTGCCCGAGCACGTCACTGCAAAGGATCTGGCGCTGGCGATCATCGGGCGCGTCGGCATTTCAGGTGGCACCGGCCATGTCATCGAATACGCCGGAAGTGCCATCCGGGCACTGTCCATGCAGGCTCGCATGACCTTGTGCAACATGTCCATCGAGGCCGGCGCACGCGCAGGTCTGATTGCGCCGGACGACACGACCTTCGCCTACCTTCGCGGCTTGCCGATGGCGCCGGAGGGCGCCATGTGGGAGCTCGCACTGGCGCACTGGCGCACGCTGCGTTCGGATCCATCCGCACGCTTCGACAAGACGGTCGAGCTCGATGCCGCTGAGCTGCGGCCGATGGTGACCTGGGGCACCACGCCACAGGACGTCGTGCCGATCGATGGCCACGTCCCGGACCCCGCTCGGGAAGCGGATCCGCAGCGGCGCACCGCCATGGAGCGCGCCTTGGAATACATGGGGCTGCGCGGCGGCATGGCTGTGGCGGACATCCAGGTCGACGATGTATTCATCGGCTCGTGCACCAACGGGCGCATCGAGGATCTGCGTTCGGCCGCCACGGTGCTCCGCGGTCGGAAAGTGGCGCCGGGTGTGCGGGCGATCGTGGTGCCCGGTTCCGGACTGGTCAAGCAACAGGCCGAGCGCGAGGGTCTGGATACGGTCTTCCTCTCAGCCGGATTCGAATGGCGCGCGCCGGGATGCTCGATGTGCCTGGCCATGAACAACGACGTGGTCGCACCAGGCAATCGCTGTGCTTCGACCTCCAACCGCAACTTCGAAGGCCGGCAAGGGCGGGAGGCGCGCACCCACCTCGTGAGCCCGGTCATGGCAGCTTCGGCTGCGGTGACAGGCCGACTGGCATTGGTGGCTCCGCACGAGGCTGCGCGATGAGAGCGTTCGACCATCTGGACGGCATCGCACTGCCGCTGTTCGAGGACAACATCGACACCGACCAACTGTGCCCGAAGCAGCACCTGAAGCGCCTTGATCGCGCGGGGTTCGGCGACGCACTGTTCTCTGATCGGCGCTTTAATGTCGACGGCTCAGCCGACCCGACCTTCATCCTGAACCAGACGCCATGGTCCCGGCCGGCCATCATCGTCGCAGGGGACAACTTCGCCTGCGGATCCAGTCGCGAACACGCCGTCTGGGCACTCGTCGATTTCGGCATCCGCTGCGTCATCGCGCCCAGCTTTGGCGACATTTTTTTTCAGAACAGCGTCAACAGCGGCCTGCTCGCCATCCAACTGCCGCGTCAACAGGTTGCGACCTTGGCCGCCCTGGCGATGACCGAAGCCGGCAAGCCGTGGCGCATCGACCTGCCGGCGCAGCGGATCATTGCGCCGAGCCATTCAACCATCGCGTTCGCGATCGAGCCGGAGCGCAAGCAACGTCTGCTTGCCGGGCTCGACGAAATCGGCATCACGCTGCAGCAGCGGCCTGCCATCGCTGATTTCGAGGACCGTCAGAAGACCACCGAGCCCTGGCTCTGGCAAGCCAACGGCAACTGACCTCTCATCCACCACACGACCAAGGAACCAACTGTGTCTGCCAAAAAACTGCTGCTGCTGCCCGGAGACGGCGTCGGCCCCGAGATCTTCGACGCGATTCAACCGATCATCGACTGGGTACGGACATCCGGCATCGAGCTCGAAGTCCGCCATGCGCTGGCAGGTTACAGCGCCTACCAGGCTCAGGGCACCACACTGGCCGACGAGACGCTGGAGGCGGCGCTCGCCAGCGACGCCGTACTGTTCGGCGCGGAAGATACCGAAGCATTTGTCGACGTGCCGCCGGCCCAGCGGCCGGGCTCGGGCCTGCTCAAGCTTCGGCAGCAACTGGCCGTCTTTGCCAACCTGCGTCCCATCCGGATCGCACCGTCGCTCACGGATCGTTCCCCCCTGAAGGCCGAGGTCGTCGCGGGGGCGGATCTGGTGATCGTGCGCGAGTTGCTGGGCGGACTCTACTTCGGCAAGCCGCGCGGCATCGAGACCTTGGCCGACGGCCGCCGCCGCGGCGTCGACAGCATGGTCTATTTCTCCGATGAGATCGAACGGGTCGCGAGGGTGGCCTTCGAGCTCGCCCGCAGCCGGCGCAACCACCTGTGCTCCGTCGACAAGGGCAACGTCCTGGCGACTGGCGCACTCTGGCGCGACGTGGTGTCCAGCCTCGGACGCAACGACTACCCGGACGTTCAGCTCACCCACATGTATGTCGACAACTGCGCGATGCAGCTCGTACGCAACCCGGGGCAGTTCGACGTCATCGTGACGGAGAACACCTTCGGCGACATCCTGTCCGACTGCGCCGCAATGATCTCGGGATCGATCGGCATGCTGGCGTCGGCCTCCCTGGCCGCGCCCGATGCCTCCGGCCGTCGCCAGGGCCTGTATGAACCGATCCACGGGTCGGCACCCGACATCGCCGGCAGGAACATCGCCAATCCCATCGGCACGGTACTGAGCCTGGCCATGGCACTCGAACATTCGCTGCACGCACCCGAACCGGCACGCCGACTCGTACACGCCGTCGACAGCGTGCTTGCCGACGGCTTGCGTACACGAGACCTGGGCGAGCACGGCAGCCTGGGCACGAGAGAAATGGCCCAGGCCATCGCAGACCGGCTCTGACGCCACAGCGCCTCGCAACAGACCCAAAGAACAACGGAGACAACACCATGAACGCAACCAGGAGACGGATCATCTCGCGTGTCTGTATGGCCTCGCTCTCGCTATGGCTGCCCTTTGCGCATGCAGACACCTATCCGAGCCGCCCCATCACGCTGATCGTACCGGGCGGACCGGGAGGGGCAGTAGACAGTGTGGCACGCGTCTTTGGCCAGCAGTTGTCGGTCCAACTCGGTCAGCCAGTGGTCATCGACAGCCGGGCGGGCGCTGGCGGCAACATCGGCACGGGAATGGCCGCCAAGGCGCCGCGCGATGGCTACACCCTGCTGATGGCGGCCAGCAGTGCCCACACGATCAATCCCGTCCTGTACAACAAGGTGCCCTTCGACCCACTGAAGGATTTCGAGCCCATCAGTCTCATCGCGACTGCACCCTACGTGCTGGCGGTCAATGCCAGCGTTCCGGCGCGCAACGTCAAGGAGTTGATCGCCCTCGCGAAGAAGGAACCCGGCAAGCTGAACTATGGATCCGCCGGCAACGGCAGCCTGAACCATCTGCTCGCCGAGATGTTCAAGACCGCGGCTGGCGTGGAGCTGACGCACGTCCCCTACAAGGCTGTGGCCGCGGCGGCGGCGGATGCCGCCGCCGGCCAGGTGCAGATCGTGTTCGGCAGCATGCCCGGCGTGATGCCGCTTGCCCGTGCGGGTCAACTGCGCCTCCTCGCCGTGGCAACCGCACAGCGCAGTGCGCTGGCACCGGAGGTACCGACCATCGCGGAGACCGTGCCGGGATTCGAAACGACGGCCTGGTTCGGCCTGATGGCACCTGCGGGAACGCCACGCGAGGTCGTCGATCGACTGCATGCCGCCACCCTGGCGTCGGTGGCCAGCAGGGAGCTCGCCGAAAACCTCGCGACGCAAGGGGCTGAACTGACGACCAACAGCCCGGAGCAATTCCGCACATTGATCCGCGACGACCTGGCGCGCTGGGCTCGCGTCGTGAAGGCGTCCGGCGCACGCATGGACTGACGATCGAACCCCAAGGAAGAACTGGAAAGATGAACTTGCGTTCGCTGAAACTGGACGACCGCCTCGACACCTCGTGCAGCACGGTGCTGCTGAGCGGATCGCAGGCATTGGTGCGCATGCTGCTGCTGCAGAAGGCGCTCGATGCGAAGGCCGGATTGAACACCTCGGGCTATGTGTCGGGCTACCGCGGTTCGCCCCTGGGGGCTTTCGACATGGCACTGTGGAAAGCCGGAAAGCACCTGAAGGCCTCCGACATCGTGTTCCACGCGGGGATCAACGAGGACCTCGCGGCCACCGCAGTGTGGGGAACACAGCAGATCGACCTGATCGGACAGGCGACCGTCGATGGGGTCTTCGGCCTGTGGTACGGCAAAGGGCCGGGCGTGGACCGGTCGGGCGATGCCTTGAAGCACGCCAACTATGCCGGTGTGCATCCGCGCGGCGGCGTATTGGCGGTGTTCGGCGACGACCATCCGGGCAAGTCGTCCAGCATCGCGCACCACAGCGAACAGGCCATGGCAGCGAACGGTCTGCCCGTGCTCTATCCGTCCAACGTACAGGACACGCTGGAGTTCGGCTTGCTCGGCTTCGCGATGTCACGCTACAGCGGCTGCTGGGTCAGCATGAAGATGGTCAACGAGACCGCGGAGCAGACCGCTCTGGCGGAACTCGATGTGGAGCGCTTCCAGCCGACGCTTCCGGACGCTTCCGATCTTCTGCCGCCGGAAGGCGTGCATTTCCGCGGCAACTTCGGCCCGCTTCGGGACGAGTCGATCCTGCTGCACCACCGGCTGCCGCTGGTGGCGCGCTTTGCCCGTGCCAACCGGATCGATCGGCTTGCGCTGGGGGGCGCAGGCCCGATGGGCATCGTCACCGCCGGCAAGGCTTACCAGGACGTGCGGCAGGCGCTCGGCTATCTGGGCATCGACGACGCCCGCGCCATCGACCTCGGTCTCGGCGTCTACAAGGTTGGCATGATCTGGCCCCTCGAGGCCGATGGCCTGCGCGAGTTCGCCGCCGGCCGCCGAGAGCTCATGATGGTCGAGGAGAAGGCGGCCTTCCTGCAGGCCCAGGCGGCAGCGGTGCTGTACAACGACGCCGAACGTCCCCTGATCGTCGGCAAGCACGATCCGTCGGGCGCTGCGTTGCTGCCTCTGGAACAGTCGCTCGAGCCCATGGACGTGGCGTTCGCGATCGCGAACCGGCTGCGCGCCAACGGCATCTGGGACGACGCGCTGGCGCAGCGCGTGGCGAGCCTTCGCTCCTACCGCAGCGCTATCGTCGGCATCGTGCCGGGTGCCGAGCGGCGCATGCCCTACTTCTGCTCGGGCTGTCCGCACAACACCTCCACCACCCTGCCCGAGGGCAGCGTGGCCGTTGCCGGCATCGGCTGTCATGGCATGGCGATGTGGGCCAAGCCCCGGACCCTGATCAGCACCCAGATGGGCGGAGAAGGCCTGAACTGGGTCGGCCTGCACCGCTTCACGCGTGTGGCGCACGTGTTCCAGAACCTCGGCGACGGCACCTATTTCCATTCCGGCCTGATGGCCGTGCGGGCCGCCATCGCCAGCGGCGCCAACATCACTTACAAGATCCTCTTCAACGACGCCGTGGCCATGACGGGAGGGCAGCCGGTCGATGGCCAGATCAGCGTGGGCGAGGTCGCACACCAGGTGCTGCACGAGGGAGTCAAGCGCATCGTCGTCGTGACCGACGAACCTGAGCGCTATGCAGGAAACGCCGGACTTCCCGGCGGCATTGAAGTGGTTCACCGGGAGGAACTGCAGCGCGTGCAGAAAGCACTGCGCGACACGGCCGGCTGCACCGTCATGATCTACGACCAGACCTGCGCCGCGGAAAAACGCCGCCGACGCAAGAAGGGAGAGTTTCCCGATCCCGACCAACGGATGTTCATCAACGAAGCCGTATGCGAAGGCTGCGGTGACTGCTCGGCCAAGTCGGGATGCGTCAGCATCGAGCCGCGCGAGACCGAACTGGGCCGCAAGCGCAGCATCAACCAGTCGGCATGCAACAAGGACTACAGCTGCGTCAACGGCTTCTGCCCTTCGTTCGTCACCGTGCGCGGCGGTCGACCGCGCAAGCCGGAAGTCGCGGCGATCGAGGATGCGGTGCTGCGGGCGCTTCCAGAGCCCGCGCTCGCCCGGATCGACGGGACCAGCTATGGGGTCATGGTCGCGGGCATCGGGGGCACGGGCGTCATCACGGTCAGTGCGGTGCTCGCCATGGCCGCGCATCTCGAATCCCTGGCGCCGTCGACCTATGACATGACGGGGCTTTCGCAGAAGAACGGTGCCGTCTACAGCCACCTGCGCATCGCGCGCAGGCCACTGGACATCGCCAGCCAGCGGCTGGGTGTGGGCGACGCATCGCTGGTCCTCGCGTTCGACATGGTGGCGGCGCTGGGGGACGAGTCGGTACGCTCCTTCTCCCCCGAAAAGACCCGCTTTCTGGGCAACGACCGGGTCCAGGAGACAGCAGCGCTGGTGTCGAACCCGGACGCTCGCGTGGACACGGGCCTGCTCCAGCGCAAGGTCGCGCAACGGGTCGCCGCCGGCCAGATCGAGTACGTGGATGCCACCGGCCTGGCACAGGCCCTGTTCGGCGACACGATCGCAGCCAATCTGTTCATGCTCGGCGTCGCCGCACAGCGCAGCTGGTTGCCGGTCGGGTTGGCCGCGATCGAGAAGGCCATCGAGCTCAATGGTGTCCAGGTGGCACTCAACCTGCGCGCCTTTCATACCGGTCGACTGTGGGTCGAGCAGCCGCAGGTGGTCATGACGGCAGCCGCATCGCATCTTCCTCCGCGTTCGGAGCCGGTGGTGCGCAGCGTGCAGCAGATCGTCGAACACCGCACGGCCCTGCTGACCGCCTATCAGGACGCGGCCTACGCGCGACGCTACGGCGCGCTGGTGCAGCGCACGGCTCTGGCAGAGCGGCGCGCGATACCCGGCAGCGACGAACTGGCACGCGCGGTGGCACAGAACTTCGCCAAGCTGATGGCCTACAAGGACGAATACGAGGTCGCGCGTCTGTACACGAGTCCCGAGTTCCAGGCGTCGCTGCGCAACGAGTTCGAGGGTGACTTCAAGCTGAGCTTCAACCTGGCGCCCCCGCTGTTTTCCAGAAGGGACCCTTCGAGCGGCCAGCTCCGCAAACGGGAGTACGGTGCGTGGATGCTCCCGGCGATGAAGCTGTTGGCGCGCCTCCGGTTCGTGCGCGGCACCCGGCTGGACCCGATGGGCTACACCGCAGAGCGCCGGATGGAACGCGCGCTGATCGACGAATACGAGACGACGATCGAGCAATTGCTGGCTTCACTGGGCGATGGAAATTTCGCGGTGGCGCTGGAGATCGCCACACTGCCCGAGCAGATTCGAGGCTATGGTCATGTCAAGGATGCCAACGTCGCCAAGGTCAGGCCGTTGCGCGAAGCGCTCCTGGCCCGCTTTGCCGAGGCGCCCGTGCGGCGCGCGCTGGCAGCATGAAAGCCGGGATGAAGCAGGCAGTGACATCCCCGGTGCGCCTCGAGCGGCACGGCCACATCGGCGTCATCGCGATCGACAACCCCCCGGTCAACGCCATCTCGCCGGCCGTCGTCTCCGGGCTCCGCAAGGCGATCGATGCGTTCGAGGCCGACCGTTCGTACCGGGCGCTGCTGCTGCACAGCAGCGGCCGCACCTTCGTCGCCGGTGGCGACATCCATTCCTTCGACGACCCGGATTTCTCCGCCACGCTGTTCAACGGCACGCTCGCGCGCATCGAGGCGCTCGACCGGCCGGTGGCCGCGGCGCTGCACGGCACCGTGCTGGGCGGCGGCCTCGAGCTGGCGCTGGCCTGCCACTGGCGCGTGGCCCTGCCCACCACCAAGCTCGGGCTGCCCGAGGTCAAGCTCGGCATCCTGCCGGGCTCGCTGGGCACGCAGCGGCTGCCGCGCCTGGCGGGCGTGAAGCTCGCGCTCGACCTGATCGCCTCGGGTCGCAGCATCGGCGCCGAAGCCGCGCGCGCCGCGGGCATCGTCGACGAGGTGCGCGAGGGCGCGCCGCTCGAGGTCGGCCTGGCCTTCGTGCAGCAGCTGCTGGCCACGGGCGCCGGCACGCGCCGCACCAGCGAGCGTGCCGTGCCCGACGAAGGGCTGCCCGCGGACTTCTTCGACCAGGCGCTGCAGGAGGCCGCCAAGCGCAAGCCCTTCTATCCCTCGGCGCGCAACATCGTGCTGGCGGTGCAGGCCGCGGCCACGCTGCCCTTCGCCGAAGGCGAGGCGGCCGAGGCGCGGCTGTTCGAGGAGCTGCGTGTCTCGCGCGTGTCGCAGGCCATGCGCCATCTGTTCTTCGCCGAACGCCAGGCCGCGAAGATCCCGGGCCTGGCCCGCGACGTCGCGCTGCGCCCGGTGCGCACCGTCGGCATCCTGGGCGCGGGCACCATGGGTGGCGGCATCGCGATGAACTTCGCCAACGCCGGCATTCCGGCCGTGCTGGTCGAGGCCACGCAGGCCGCGCTCGATCGCGGCCTGGGCCTGATCCGCGCCAACTACGAGGCCAGCGCCGCCAAGGGCCGGCTCACGAGCGCGCAGGTCGCGCAGCGCCTGGCGCTGCTGCGCGGCACGCTCGACGACGCGGCACTGGGCGACTGCGACCTGGTGATCGAGGCGGTGTTCGAGAACATGGACCTGAAGAAGCAGGTCTGCGCGCGGCTGGGCCAGGTCTGCCGGCCCGGCGCCATCATCGCGACCAACACCTCGACGCTCGACGTCGACGTGCTGGCGGCGGCCACGGGCCGGCCGGCCGACGTCGTCGGCATGCACTTCTTCAGCCCGGCCAACGTGATGCGCCTGCTCGAGGTGGTGCGCGGCGAGCACACCGCGCCCGAGGTGCTGGCCACCGTGATGCAGCTGGCCCGCACCATCGGCAAGGTGGCGGTGGTGTCGGGCGTCTGCTACGGCTTCATCGGCAACCGGATGGCCGAGGTCTACATGCGCGAGGCCGAATTCCTGATGATGGAAGGCGCGAGCCCGGCGCAGATCGACGGCGCGGTCGAGGCGCTGGGCATGGCGATGGGGCCGTGCCGCATGCTCGACATGGCCGGCATCGACGTGGGCGCGAAGACGGTCATCGAATACGGCAAGGCCGGTGGCCTGCCGCCCGACGACAGCTACCGCGCGATGGTGCGCCGGATGTTCGAACTGGGCCGCTTCGGCCAGAAGACCGGTGCCGGCTACTACCGCTACGACGGCCGCAAGCCCGTGGAAGACCCCGAGACCGCACGCATCGCGGCGGAGATGGCCGCCGCCCACGGCATCGCGCGGCGCACGGACATCGGCGCCGAGGAGATCGTCGAACGGCTGCTCCATCCGCTGATCAACGAGGGCGCGAAGATCCTGGAGGAGGGCATCGCCTACCAGCCCGGCGACATCGACATCGTCTGGACCGCGGGCTACGGCTTCCCCGACCACCAGGGCGGCCCGCTGTGGATGGCCGACCGCATCGGCCTGGCGGCCATCGTCGACCGGCTCGCGCACCACGGCCGCATGCGCGGCAACGCCTTCGGCTACTGGACCGTGTCGCCGCTGCTGGCCTCGCTGGCGCGCGACGGCCGGCGCCTGTCCGACTGGAGCGCCTGAGCGGCTCCTGTCTTCGTCCCCACCCGACACCCTCGAAAGCATTTCATGAAAGAAGCCGTCATCGTCTCCACCGCGCGCACCGGCATCGGCCGGGCCTACAAGGGCGCGTTGAACCACACGAAGTCGCCGTCGATGCTGGCCCACGCCATCTCGCACGCGGTGCAGCGCGCCAAGGTCGACGGCGCCGAGATCGAGGATGCCGTCATCGGTTGCGTGCTCACCGGTGGCACGGCCGGCATGAACCTGGCGCGCAACGCGGTGCTCGCGGCCGGCCTGCCCGCCACGGTGTCGGGCCAGACCATGGACCGCCAGTGCGCCTCGGGCCTGATGGCGATCGCCACGGCGGCCAAGCAGGTGATGGTCGACGGCATGGACATCGTGGTCGCGGGCGGCCACGACAACATCTCCGCGGTGCAGGAGGCCTACATGGCCTGGGTCGCGAAGGAGAAGGACCCGCGCGTGATCGAGCACGCCCCGAACGCCTACATGCCGATGCTGCAGACGGCCGAGTTCGTCGCGAAGAAGTACGGCATCTCGCGCGAGGCGCAGGACCGCTATTCGCTCGCCTCACAGCAGCGCACGGCGGCGGCGCAGGCGGCCGGCCGCTTCGATGCCGAGATCGTGCGCTTCACCACCACCATGGCGGTGGTCGACAAGGCGACCCAGGAAGTGTCGTACCGCGAGGTCACGCTCGACCGCGACGAGGGCAACCGCCCCGAGACCACGCTCGAAGGGTTGCAGTCGCTCAAGCCCGTGATCGAGGGCGGCGTGGTGACCGCGGGCAACGCCAGCCAGCTGTCCGACGGCGCCTCGGCCTGCGTGGTGATGGAGCGCGGCCTGGCCGAGCGCCGCGGGCTGGCGCCGCTGGGCATCTACCGCGGCATGTCGGTGGCCGGCTGCGCGCCCGAGGAGATGGGCATCGGGCCGGTCTATGCGATCCCCAAGCTGCTCAAGCAGCACGGGCTCACGGTCGACGACATCGGCCTCTGGGAGCTCAACGAGGCCTTCGCGTGCCAGGTGTTGTACTGCCGCGACCACCTGGGCATCGACCCCGAGAAGTACAACGTGAACGGCGGCGGCATCTCGATCGGCCACCCCTATGGCATGACCGGCGCGCGCGTGGTGGGCCATGCGCTCATCGAAGGCAAGCGCCGTGGCGTGAAGTACGTGGTGGCCACGATGTGCGTGGGCGGCGGCATGGGGGCCGCGGCGCTGTTCGAGGTGGCCTGAGTGCATGAAGATGCACCCCAGGATTGTCAGCCCTTGACTCGCCGCAGCTGCCACGACACGGACAGCAGCCCCACGCAGCCGATGGCTGCCAGCACGAGCGCGGCGCACGACAGGGCCTGGCCCAGGGCACCGGGCGTGCCGCCGAAGACCCGCTCGGCCACCACGGCAATCAGCGTCGGGGCGACCGCCGACCCCATGATGCCGACCCATGCGAAATGCACGCCCGTGACCTTGCCGACGACCGCACTCGGCGTGAGCTGGACCACGGTGGCGGTGCCGATGGTGAACAGGCTGGTCGCGGCCAGGCTCAGCAGCGCGATCAGGCACCAGGCCACCCCCACTGACGGTGCACCGGGGATCAGGAATGCGGGCACCGACACCGCGGCACACAGCACCCCGCCCAGCATCGGCACGGCCGCCACGCCATGGCGCTTGCGCACCAGGTCCACCAGGAAGCCGGCGCCGAACTGGCTGGAGGTGCTCAGCAGCAAGGTGATCAGGCCGAAGACCAGGCCGATCTCGCCGGCCGCGAGTTTCCAGGTGCGCCCCATCAGCGCCGGGATCCAGGTCGAGAAACCGGTGAGTAGCATGATGGTGGCGGCGTTGGCAAGGAACAGCGGCACGAACAGGCGCCACGGGATCGGCGCCTGGGGCACCACCGGCTGGACGGGCCGCAGCGGGTCCGGCGCCTGCCAGCGGCGCGCCGGCTCGGGAAAGCTGAACACCAGCAGCGCCACCGGCAGCGAGGCCAGGCCGCAGGCGATCAGCACCAGCTGCCAGCTCTTCACCACGCCCAGCAGCGGCAGGCTCAGGCTGCCGCTCTCGCCCACCACCGTGAGGATGGCGCCGCCCGCCAGCAGCGCGCAGCCGCCGCCCAGGCTCGCGCCCATCGCCCAGATGGCCACGGCACGGCCGCGGAACTGGGGCGCGAACGCATCCTTGATCAGCGACATGCTCGCCGGACCGCAGGCGGACTCGCCGATCCCCACCCCGCAGCGGCCCAGGAACAGCGCCACATAGCTCGACGCCGTTCCGCAGAACACCGTGGCCGCGCCCCAGACGCCGATGGCGCCGGCCAGGATCTTGCGGCGCGAGAAGCGGTCCACCAGCATGCCGACCAGGAAGCCGCCGACGGCGTAGGTGAGGATGAAGGCAGTACCGATCAGCAGGCTGATCTCGGTGTCGGAGATGCCGAGATCCCGCTTGATGGGCTGCACCAGCAGCGGCAGTGCCGTCCGGTCGATGAACGCGATGGCGTTCACCAGGCACAGGATGGCGACCATGCGCCATTGCGCACGGGTGGGTGCCACGTTGTCGAGGCTCGTCTGCATGTCGTTGTCTCCGTTGTGTTTGATTCGAACTGCGCCGCCCCTGCATGGACGCGGCGCTAGAGGCTCCGGGATGCCGGCGCGGTGCGCCGGATCGGAAGGCCGGCGAGAAAGGCCTGGATGTCCTCCACCACGGCGCCGTACCAGGCGCGGTACACCTCGTGCGTCACGTAGCCGATGTGCGGCGTCAGGACCGTGTTCGGCGCTTCCAGCAAGGGATGCGTGGGCGCGATCGGCTCCTGGCTGTAGACATCGAGCGCGGCGCCTGCGATGCGGCCTTCGCGCAAGGCGGCCGCGAGCGCGGCTTCGTCCACCAGCGGGCCGCGCGCGGTGTTGACGAGGAAGGCGCTGCGCTTCATGCGGCCGATCTCCTCGGCGCCGACCATGCCGCGCGTGGCATCGCTCAGAATCATGTGCACCGAGACCACGTCGGCTTCGGCGAACAGCGCGTGCTTGCCGACGGCGATGGCGCCCACTGCGTCCGCGCGCGCCTGCGTCAGGTGCGGGCTGTAGGCGATCACGCGCATGCCGAAGGCCTGCGCGATGCGCGCGACCTTGCTGCCGATCGTGCCGAGTCCGACCACACCCAGCGTCTTGCCGGCCAGCGAGGTGCCGAGCGCGCTCTGCCAGCGCCCCGCGCGCAGGGACGCATCCTCCCGCGGCACGGCGTGGGCCAGCCCGAGGATCAGCGCCCACACCACCTCCACCGTCGTGTCCTCGGCCCAGGGCGTGCCGCACACCACGATGCCGCGTTCGTCAGCCGCGGCCAGGTCGATCGCGCGGTTGACCATGCCCGTCGTCACCAGCAGCCGCAACGCCGGCAGCGCCCGCAGGATCTCGCCGGGGAAGCGCGTGCGTTCGCGCATCGCGACGATCGCTTCGTAGGGCGCGAGCGTGGCCACGAGTTCATCCGGCGCCCGCAGGCTCCGATGGAAGAAATCGACCTCGCATCCCGGCAGCCGGGACCAGTCGGCCATGTCCCGCGCGACGCCCTGGTAGTCGTCGATGACGGCGATCTTCATGGGCCGTTGCCGCGGCGTTCCGCGACCCGCGCCGCCTCGCGCACGATGGCATTGAAGCGCGCGGGCGCCTCGAGCTTCGGCATGTGGCCAAGGCCTTCCAGCACGTGCAGGCGCGCGGCCGGCACGGCGGCATGCAGCACCGCGCCGTGCGCTTCGAGCGGCGCCACCTGGTCGCGCGTGCCCGCCACGATTGCGAGCCGTCCGCGGCGGTGCGCCAGAAGATCCGGCGTGTAGGCCGTGAACAGCATGTGGGCCGCCTGGCGCCAGCCGCGCGGCGTGACGGCATCGCGCAGCCGCTCGACGTGGGCGCGCACCTCGGCCGGCGTGTCGGGCGTCAACAGCCGGTCGGCCACGGCGCCGCGATCGGAGCTGGCGCCCGCACGCACCAGGCCGGCCAGTTCGGCGGCGCGTGCCTCGCCCTGCAGGCGGCCGCGCGCCGTGTTGGGGGCGGACAGCACCAGGCTCGGCACGGCGACATCGCCATGCGCGGCGAACGCGGCCGCGATCACGCTGCCCCACGAACTGCCCACCAGCACCGCCAGCTGCCGGATCCCGAGCGCGGCGAGGAAGGCGCCCAGCGCCTGCGCATAGTCGCCGGTGGCGGGCGTCTCCGACGCCAGCGGCGTGCTGTGGCCGAAGCCCGGCGCATTCCATGCGATGACGTGGAATTCGTCGGCCAGACCGGCGAGCTGGGCCCGGTAGCCGGCCGAGCTGGACCCGATGCCGTGCAGCAGCACCACGACGGGCGCCCCCGCGCGCCCACTCGCGCGGTACTCGATCTGGCCCACGCCGGCGGCGAATGCGTTCGAGACGAGCTGCACGGTCGATGGCGCCGGCAACGCCTGTTGAAGCAGAGTGAAGTCTTCCGAGGTGATCATTCGTATGTCTCCTCAATGGCTTGACGCAATGGTCTGGTGTCTGTGCGTGACTTCCTCCGGCGCGGCCACGTAGCCGAGCCGCCGCGAGATGTCGCGGGCCGTGGCCGCCAGCGCCTGCGCGAACGGTGTCTGCAGGTCGACGTCGAAGCGGCTCGCGTCGCCCACCGCCGTGATCGCCAGCACGGCCTGGCCGTGGGCGTCGAGCACCGGTGCGCTCAGCGCATGGACGATCAGCTGCTCGCCGTGGAAGGCACCGGGCGTGCGGCGCGCGAGGCCATGGCGGCGCACGTCGGCCAGCTCGTCTTGCCAGGCCGCCAGCGTGGCGGGGCTGTTGAGGTCGGCCGGCACGCCGGAACCTTCGTGGGCCCGCGCCAGCTCCGCCGCGACGAAGCGCGCCGTGGCGGCCTCGGGCAGATGGGCCGCCAGGGCACGGCCGGTCGCGCTGGTCGTCACGGACAGCACCAGCCCCAGCGGCAGCTGCGCGCTGACCGGCGCCGTCGAGGCCTCCCACGCCACCACCGTGGGACCGTGGTTGCCCCAGACGGCGAGCGTCATCGTCTCGTCGTGCTCCTTGCACAGCCGGGCCATCGCGCGCGTGCCCAGGCGCACCGCATGCAGCTGGGCCTGCGCGCTGATGCCGATGCCCGGCGGGGGCGAGCCCAGGTCGTGCGGATCGGCGACCAGGTACTGGCCGCCACCGAACACCAGCGGCTTGTGCGCCGCACGGCGGATGGTGCGCACCTGGCCCACGTGGATCGTGTGGTCGCCACCGGGCAGGCGCGAGGACACGGTGCATTCGAGCCAGGCCCGGCAGCCGCGCAACAGCGGCACGCCGTCCAGGCCGAGGTCGACCGCCAGCCCGGCGAACTTGTCGCGCGCCGAGGTCGCGAAGCGGTTGGAGAGCGCGATCTGGTCCTCGGCCAGGATGTTGATCGCGAAGTGCTGCACGCCGCAGAACACGCCGTGGCTGGGCGCGCCGATGGCCTGGCTCCACAGCACCAGCGGCGGGTCCAGCGAGACCGAGCTGAAGGAGTTCGCGGTGAGCCCGTGGAAGCGCCCCTCGGCGTCCACCGTGGTGATCACCGTGACCCCGGTGACGAAGTCGCCCAGCGCGCGGCGCAGCTCCTTGCTGTCGAAGCCGGCCGCGGTACCGGCCTGGGGCGGGCGCGGGTCTTGCACTTGGCTGCTCATCAGGCGCTCGCGTGTTCGATGTCGCGCAGCATCGGCATCACTTCGGAGGCGAAGAGCGTCACCGAGCGCTTCGCGACCGCATGCGGCATGTCGCCGAAGACGAAGCTGCCGATCAGGTAGTTGAGCCCGCCCTCCTCCAGCTGCTGGCGCAGTTGCGTGCTCACCGTGGCCGGCGACCCGGCCACGGCATGGCCGGAGGCCAGCAGCTGGTCGAAGTCCGGCGGCAGCTTGGCGTTGACCGGCTGGGTCCCGTGCTTGTGCCAGAGCGTCATGAAGTTGGCGTAGAAGACCGGCCACGCCTCGCGTCCGATCGCCAGCGCCTCCGCGTCGCTGTCGGCCACCACCACGTAGCGGTTGACGCCCATGCGCGGCTCCACGCCGGCCTCGGGATGGGCACGCAACCACTCCTCGCGGTAGCGGTCGGTGATCGCGCGCACACGCTGCACCGGCCCGCCGCACACCACGTGCACGCCCTGCTGCGCCGGCCACACCGTGGACTCCGGCGACGCCAGCGCGTACCAGATCGGCGGCGTGGGCCGCTGCAGCGGCTGCATCACGACCGGCACGTCGTCGAAGCGCCAGAACTCGCCCTGGAAGTCCAGCGTCGTGGCGCGAAAACAGCGCTGCAGGATCTCGAAGGATTCGGCATACATCTGCGCGGCGCGCGCCGGGTCCACGCCCAGCGCCTGCAGTTCGTGCGGCGACGCGCCCCGGCCCACGCCGAATTCGAAGCGGCCCTGGCTCAGGTGGTCGAGCATGCAGATCTCCTCGGCCAGCCGCATCGGGTGGTGGATGGGCAGCAGGTAGACCAGCGGGCAGAGCCGCAGCCGGCGGGTCCGCTGGGCCAGCGCCGACAGGAACACGTTCTGCGACGGCGTGACGCTCAGCGGCGTCGCGTGGTGCTCGCTCATGTGATAGCAGTAGAAGCCGGCCGCGTCGTACAGCTCCGCCATCTGCAGGCGTTGCTCGTATTGCTGGGCCAGCGGCAGGCCGCTGCGGTCGTTCTGGTCGAAGATGCCGAATTGCATGGCGGGGGTCCTTTGGAAGGTGGAAAACGGATGAGGGGCTCAGGCCTTGGCGGCCTTGGCGAAGACCTGGAACAGGTTGTCCTCGACGTCGGCGAAGGTGAGCACGGTGCCGTGCGTGCCCATGTCGCGTTCGAGCAGGCAGCGCCCGCCGGCCTGCTCGATGCGGGTCCGGGTGGCCGCCAGGTCGTCGGTCTCGAAGACCACCACGCTGCCCCGGGCGCCGGCGGCCGCCTCGGCGGGCGAGCTGAGCGCGAAGTTGGCGCTGCCGACGCCGAACTGGCACCAGGCATCGGCATCGCGAAACCGGGTGGCCAGCCCGAGGCCCCGGCTGTAGAAGTCCTGCATGCGGTCCATGTCGCGCACGACCGTGTAGACGCTCTGGATCCGGTGGATGGACATGGCGCTCCTCCTTGCTTATTCGGGCTTCACGCCGGCGTCGACGATCAGCTTCTGCCAGCGCTTGCTTTCGGCGCGCAGGAACTGGCGGAAGGCTTCGGGATGGCTGTCGGTCACGGGGTCGAAGCCCAGCTCGCGCAGCCGTGCCGACAGCGCGGGTGTCTGCACCGCGGCGTTGATGTCGGCGGCCAGCTTGGCCACCACCGCCGAAGGCGTGCCGGCGGGCGCCAGCACGCCGAACCAGCCGACCGCGTCCATGCCCGGCACGCCCGCTTCGGCGAAGGTCGGGACCTCGGGCAGCGCGGCGCTGCGCACCTTGGACACCACGGCGAGCGGCCGGATCTTGCCGGCGCGCACCTGCGGCGCGCCCGTGCCGACCGAGACGAAGCTCGAGTCGACCTGCCCTCCCAGCAGGTCCGACAGCGCCAGGGCC
>Ga0182008_10000172_pt1 | contig 50594 bp, 39 predicted proteins | sample Sormic07211129_1_FD_120482 | JGI IMG/M metagenome (GOLD analysis project Ga0182008, IMG submission 120482) | Rhizosphere microbial communities from Sorghum bicolor, Mead, Nebraska, USA - 072115-129_1 metaG | ecosystem: Host-associated > Plants > Roots > Rhizosphere | place: USA: Nebraska...
ACTGACGGGCCCCCACAGCGCCCACCCAGGCCACCGAGCCCACACCCCCACGTACCGGCCGACAGGCCCTCACGCGCCCACCCAGGCCACCGAGCCCACACCCCCACGTACCGGCCGACAGGCCCTCACGCGCCCACCCAGGCCGCCGAGCCCACACCCGCGTGTGCCGGCCGTCGGCCCCACGCGCACGGACCGGGTGTCGGGCCCTCGCCGCACGTACCGACTGACGGGCCCTCACCCGCGCGCTCAGGCCGCCGAACCCCCTCCTGCGCTTACGGCTACTCCGGGTCCGGGCCCACGGCCACCGGGCGGGTCGGATCCGAGGACCACTCCGACCAGGAGCCCACGTACAGTGCCGCCGGGATGCCCGCCACGGCGAGGGCCAGTACCTCGTGCGCTCCGGAGACTCCCGAGCCGCAGTACACGCCGACCGCCGAACCGTCCGTCGCGCCCAGGGACTTGAACCGCTCCGCCAGCTGTTCCACGGGCAGGAAGCGTCCGTCCTGCCCCACGTTCTCGTTCGTGGGCGCGGACACGGCGCCCGGGATGTGCCCGCCGACCCGGTCGATCGGCTCCACCTCGCCCCGGTACCGCTCCCCCGCCCGCGCGTCGAACAGCACCCCGGCCCGGGCCACCGCGGCGGCCTCGTCGGCGTCCAGCAGCCCCCACTCCCCCGAAACCGGCTGGAAATCACCCTCGTCCGGCGTGGGCACCGCCGTCTCCAGTCGCCCCTCCCAGGTCGGCAACCCGCCGTCGAGGACCCGCACGTCCGGGTGACCCGTCCAGCGCAGCAGCCACCACGCACGGGCGGCCGCCCAGCCCTGTCCGCCGTCGTACACGACGACCGGCCTGCCCGCCGAGACACCAGCACGACGCATCGCGGAGCCGAAGACCGCGAGGTCGGGCAACGGGTGCCGGCCGTGCTCACCGGGCGCGGCGGCCAGTTCCGAGTCCAGGTCGACGTAGACGGCACCGGGGATGTGCCCGGCCGCGTACTCGGCGCGGCCGTCGAAGGCGGGCTCTCCGGCCGCCTTGGCCATGCTGAGCTGCCAGCGGACGTCGAGCACCACGGGCGGGTTGGTGCCCGCCAGGTCGCTCGCGAGTCGGGATGCGGAGATGATGGCGTTCATGGCCACCATCCTCGCGCACGGGGTGGCCGCATCGTCGATGTCCGGCTACTCTGCTCCGCCGGACACGCTCGATCACGAGGCGTACGGACTCGAGCACATGCTGTACAGCTGATCGATACCCGTGGGCCGTCGCACGGAACGGACGAGTAATCGCACACCGGACATTCCGCGGGCAGGGCATCCGGTCGCGGCGCGCCCGGAGCGCTCACCGGCACGGGTGGTGCGAGCATCGGCACGGGTACCGGAGAGCGGAAGCGACACGGCCACCGCGAGGGGTCGAGGGAGAGTGACGATGACCGAGGCACGGGGGTCGGCCGGCCCGAACGGCGACGACACGAACGCCCGGCACACACCGGGGACACCCTGCTGGGTGAGCCTGATGGTGCACGGTTTGGCCGCGACCCAGGACTTCTACGGCGCCCTGTTCGGCTGGGAGTTCCAGCCGGGGCCGCACCAGCTCGGGCCGTACGTCCGGGCACTGCTCGACGGTCACGAGGTGGCCGGCATCGGCCAGCTCCCGCCCGACCGTCATCTGCCGATCGCCTGGACGCCGTATCTGGCCTCGGACGACGTGGACCTGACCGCGGAGACCGTCCGGCTGTGCGGCGGCACGATCGGGGTGGGGCCCCTGGACGCCGCCGAGGCCGGCCGCCTCGCCATCGGCTCCGACCCCTCCGGCGCGGTCTTCGGCATCTGGCAGGCGGCGGCCCACCTCGGCACGGGCATCACGGGCGTGCCGGGCACCCCCGCCTGGAACGAGCTCCTCACCTACGAGTCGGCGAGCGTCGCCAAGTTCTACGAGACGGTGTTCGGTTACGAGGAGGAGCCGGTCGTCTCCGCCGACTTCGACTACGTCACCCTCCATGTCGACGGCCGGCCCGTCGCCGGTGTCCACGGCGTCGGTCACGCCCTCCCCCGCGACCGGGGCCCGCACTGGATCACCTACTTCGAGGTCGCCGACGCGGCCGACTCCGTCTCCCACCTGCTCGATCTGGGTGGCCATGTCCTGAGCCCGCCGAAGGACAGCCCTCACGGCAGGGTCGCCACGGTCGCGGACCCGGAGGGAGCACGGTTCTCCCTGATCGAGGGCCCGCGCTGAGCCCGTATCAGCTGAGTCCGTATCAGCTGATCCCGTATCAGACGGACTGCATCGGCAGTACGTCCGGCGACAGCGCCGCCGCGCGGGCCGTGGCGGCCGTCATCCGGCGGCGGTGGTGGCGGCGGCACAGGACCTCGTAGCCGACGGCCTCCGCCTGGTTGACGTCGCCGACGACCACCTGGGCGCCCTCGACGACCATCTCGCCGCCCACGGTGCGGGCGTTGTGGGTGGCGCGGGCGCCGCACCAGCACAGGGCCTCGACCTGGAGGACCTCCACGCGGTCGGCGAGTTCGACCAGGCGCTGCGAACCGGGGAAGAGCTTGGAGCGGAAGTCGGTCGTGATGCCGAAGGCGTAGACGTCCAGGCCCAGATCGTCGACCACGCGTGCGAGTTGGTCGATCTGCTCCGGCGCCAGGAACTGTGCCTCGTCGGCGATGACGTAGTCCGCGCGGCCGCCCCGGGAGAGGTGGTCGACGAGGTAGGCGTAGAGGTCCTGGCCGTCCTCGACCTCCACCGCGTCCGTGACCAGGCCGAGGCGGGAGGAGAGCTTGCCCTCGCCCGCGCGGTCGTCCCGGGTGAAGATCATGCCCGCCAGGCCGCGTGCCGAGCGGTTGTGCTCGATCTGGAGAGCCAGCGTCGACTTCCCGCAGTCCATGGTTCCGGAGAAGAACACCAGCTCGGGCATGGGGAGTCGGGCACCTTTCGGGCGGGAGGACAGGCGGGAGGACACAGGAGGGGCCTCAGGAGCGTACTTCGAGCAGGGGGATCAGTTGTTCGGCAGGGGTCATCGAGCCGTGGTTGCCGACCATCGCCGACTCCTTCGGCTCCCGCTCGGACGCGATGATCAGGACGTCGTCGCGGGCGGCCGCCACCACGTCCCCGATGCGCGCGTACACGCGTTCGTCGACGCGCGGGCCGAACCAGCCCGCCGCGATCGCCTCGTCCCGCGAGGCCACCCAGAACTGCTCGCCGAGCACCTCGCGCCAGCAGGTCAGTACGTCGTTCTGGGCGCCCGGCACCGCGTAGACATGGCGGGCGCGGCCCTCGCCGCCCAACAGGGCGACCCCGGCGCGCAGTTCCCAGTCCTCGTCGAAGTCGATGCGGTGCTCTTCGTCGAAGGGGACGTCGATCATTCCGTGGTCGGCGGTGACGTACAGCGCGGTGCGCGGCGGGAGCTGCTCGGCGAGGCGCTGGACCAGCCGGTCGACGTGCATGAGCTGGCCGCGCCAGGTGTCCGAGGCGACGCCGTAGCGGTGTCCCGCGCCGTCGAGCTCGGCGTAGTACGTGTAGACCAGGGAGCGGTCCCCGGCGGCCAGCTGCTCGGCGGCGAGGTCCATGCGCTCCTCGCCGGACAGCCGCCCGTGGAACGTTCCGCCGCTGAGCGCGACCTTGGTCAGCGGGGTGTTCTCGAAGGTGGGCGACGACACCTGCGCGGCGTGCACACCCGCGTCGTGGGCCAGCTGGAAGACCGTGGGATACGGCTGCCAGGCCTGTGGTGAGGTCCACGGCTGCCAGCGCAGCTGGTTCATCAGCTCGCCGGTCTCCGGGTTGCGCACGGTGTAGCCGGGCAGCCCGTGCGCGCCGGGCGGCAGACCGGTGCCGACGGAGGCGAGGGAGGTCGCGGTGGTCGCCGGGTAGCCGGTGGTCAGGGGGCGGCCGGTGCCGCCGCGCGAGCTCGCCAGCAGCGAGGTCATGAACGGCGCCTCGTCGGGATGCGCCCTCAGCTGCTCCCAGCCGAGGCCGTCGATCAGGAACACGCAGTTCCGGTCGGCGGGGGCGAGCTCGGGGATCGCGGCCGTCGTCTGCGGTACGCCCATCCCCGCGGCCAGGGTCGGCAGGAGGTCGGCGAGGGAGCCGCTGCCGTATTCGGGCAGCGGCGCGGAGTCGACGGCGAGGGGTTCGGGGTGGGCGTCCCAGGGGGGAGGGGCGTGGACCATCAGCGGGTGATGTCCGCGGTCGCCTCGGAGAGCGACTGGGCGAAGACGAGGGCCTGGCGGACCGTCTCAGGGCCGTCGCCGGCCTCGCTGACGCGCAGGCTGAGGTCGTCGGCCGTGGAGTTGCCCGTGTAGCCGTGGTCCGCCTCGCAGTTGGGGTCGCCGCAGGCGGCGGGCTCCAGGTCGATGCGGGAGACGGCGCCCCAGCCGATGGTGAGGACGACCTCGCGGGGCACGGTGCCCACCGTGTACTGCTCGGGGTTGGCGACCACCCGGCTGACCACGACCGAGGAGATCCGGCCGAGCTTCACGGACTCCGTCGACGTCGTGGCGTACGGCGTCGGGGAGGTGCTGTCGGCCGCCTGCTCGTCGGTGTGGCTGACAATGAAGCGGTTCGCGGTGAGGACGAGCACGGTCACATGCCGCCGCACCTCGTTCTGGTCGAACGTCGTCTCCTGGTGGACCAGGTACGACCGGATGGGCTCGCCGCCCACGGCGGCCTCCACCGCCTCGGCCACGAGGGCCGGGTAGTAGCCGCTGCGCTCGATCGCCGCTCGCAGCCCCTGGGTCGTCGTACTGGTCTTGGCCATGACGTCCATCCTACGGTGGCCCACTGACTGCGAGGCACCGCTCACGGGTGGTTCAGTACACCGGGAGCGTGCGCGGGCCGAGGTCGTCGCGGGCGGGCGGCGGCGCGAGGCGCACGGAGGCGCCGAGAACGCTCAGGCCGCGCGGGGAGACGACGACCGGCTCCAAGGTGACCGCGACGACCTCGGGGTGGTCGTCGACCAGTCGGGACACCCTCAGGAGCACTTCTTCCAGCGCAGGCGTGTCGACCGGGGTCGAGCCGCGCCAGCCGAACAGGAGCGGGGCCGTGCGGATCGACCGGACCAGCGAGGCCGCCTCCCGGTCGGTGACCGGGACCAGGCGGTGCGCCATGTCGCCGAGCAGCTGGGAGGCGGGTCCGGCCAGGCCGAAGGACACCACGGCACCGGCCGCGGGGTCGACGACGGCCCGCACGATCGTGTCCACGCCGCGCGGTGCCATCCCCTGCACCACCGGTCGCAGCTCCTCCGGCTTGCCGAACAGCTCCGTCAACTCGGCGTACGTGCGCCGCAGTTGCTCCTCGTCCGCGAGATCGAGGCGGACGCCGCCCAGGTCGGCGCGGTGCCGCAGGTGCGGGGCGGTGGCCTTGAGGGCCACGGGGTAGCCGAGGCTCTCGGCGGCGCGGACGGCGTCGTCCGGGGTGAAGGCGGGGGTCGCCCGGCGAACGGCGATCCCGTACCTGCCGAGGAGCTCGCAGGTCTCGTCGGTGCCGAGGGTGAGGCCCTGTCCGCGCGCGAGCAGCCCGTCGATCTGCTCGGCGGCGCCCTTCTCGTCGATGTCCTCGTACTCGGGCACCCTGCCGGGGTCGGCGGCCTCCCGCCGCCACTGCGCGTAGTGCACCGCTTCGGCGAGGGCCCGGACGGCCCGCTCGGCGGCGGGATAGGCGGGGATCAGGCGCGAGCAGGTCTCGGCGGCGGGAGGCTCCGCGGCGACCACGGCCGTCGGCACCGGTGCGGTCGCGGGCGGCGGCAACTGCTGCGAGGGGCGGAGCCGGCGGGGCGCGGTCTCGCCGCCCGCCGGCGCGGGGGCCGTACCGCCGGTCGCCGCGGCACCGGCCGCCTCCCCGGCCGGGGGCATGGCGCCGGTCGGGGAGGCCGGGGGCATGGCGCCGCCTGGCCGACCGGGCGGGCCGCTCGCCCGAGACACGGCACCCACCGCTGTCGTACCCGGACTGTCGGCCCGGGCCGCAAGGCCGGCCACGGTGGTCGGCTCGCCATCCGCTCGGGTCGTGGCACCGGTCGCCGTGGCGCCCGCCCGGGGCGTGGGGCCGGTCGTCCTGGTCGCCGTGCCGTCCGCCTGGGGCGCCGTGCTGGCCGCGGCCGACAGGGCCGCCGCGAGGCCGCCCAGTTCCACGTGCACGACGAGCACCGGTTTCCCGGGCACCGCCTGGGCCGCGGAGCGCAGGGCCTCCGCCAGTTCCGCGTCCTGCGGCGAGGTCGCGCCGATCGCCGGGATCGCGGTCACCACCACCGCGTCGCAGGAGTCGTCGCCCAGCGCGCGCAGCAGCGCCGCGTGGAAGTCCGCCGCCGTCGCGCCGGTGGTCAGATCGAGGGGGCGCTGCGGCCTGAGGCCTTCGGCGAGACAGGCGTCGTAGGTCAGCAGCCCGAGCGACTCGGAGTTCCCGACGATCGCCACGCGCGGGCCGGCCGGGAGGGGCTGGCGGGCCAGCAGCAGCCCCGCGTCGACCAGTTCGGTGATCGTGTCGACGCGGATCACGCCGGCCTGCCGGAGCAGCGCGGACACCGTGGCGTGCGGGAGCCGCGTCGCCCGCACGGCGTGCCCCTGCGGGGCGGAACCGGCGCCCTGGACGACGACCAGCGGCTTGGCGGTCGCGGTCCGCCGGGCGAGGCGGGTGAACTTGCGGGGGTTGCCGATGGACTCCAGGTACATCAGGACCACGTCGGTGTCCGGGTCGTCGTACCAGTACTGGATGACGTCGTTGCCGGAGACGTCCGCGCGGTTGCCGGAGGAGACGAAGGTGGAGACCCCGGTGACGCCGGTGACACCGCCACCGCGCCGGTGCAGCCGGGACAGCAGGGCGATGCCGATGGCACCGGACTGGGCGTACAGGCCGATGCGGCCGGGGCGGGGCATCTCGGGGGCGAGGGAGGCGTTGAGCCGTACGTCCGCGGAGGTGTTGATGACGCCGAAGGCGTTCGGCCCGATGATCCGCATGCCGTACGTGCGGGCGCGGCGGACGAGTTCGCGCTGGCGCTCGCGCCCCTCGGGCCCGCTCTCGGCGTACCCGGCGGAGACCACGACCAGCCCCTGTACGCCGTGTCCGCCGCACTCGGTGACGACCTCGGGGACGTGCTCGGCGGGGACCGCCACGACGGCCAGGTCGACGGGGCCGTCGATGTCCTGTACCGAGCGGTGGGCGGGGACACCGTCGAGTTCCTTGAGGTCCTCGGGGAAGGCCTTGTTGACGGCGTACAGCTGCCCGGTGTAGCCGGCGTCCCTGATGTTGTCGAGGATGCCGCGGCCGACGCTCCCGGGCGTGCGCCCGGTGCCGACGACGGCGACGGCGCCGGGGGCCAGCAGACGTCGTACGGAACGCGCCTCGGCGCGCTGTTCACGCGCGCGTTGGACCGCGAGGGAGCGGTCGGTGGGTTCGAGGTCGAACTCCAGGTGGACGACGCCGTCCTCGAAGCTGCGCTTCTGGGTGTAGCCGGCGTCCGTGAACACCTTGATCATCTTGGTGTTGGCCGGGAGCACCTCGGCGGCGAAGCGGCTCACGCCGCGCTCGCGGGCGACGGCGGCGATGTGTTCGAGGAGCGCGGAGGCGACGCCACGGCCCTGGTGGGCGTCCTGGACGAGGAAGGCGACCTCGGCCTCGTCGGCGGGCGCGGACGCGGGCATACCGTCGGCACCAATGCGGTCATAGCGTACGGTGGCGATGAACTCGCCGCCCACCGTGGCCGCGAGCCCCACCCGGTCCACAAAGTCGTGGTGCGTGAAGCGGTGGACGTCCTTCGCGGACAGGCGCGGGTAGGGCGCGAAGAAGCGGTAGTACTTCGACTCGTCCGAGACCTGCTCGTAGAAGCTGACCAGGCGGTCCGCGTCATCGACGGTGATGGGGCGGATGCGCGCGGTGCCGCCGTCGCGCAGCACCACGTCGGCCTCCCAGTGGGCGGGGTACTCGTGCCGGTCCGACGAGGTCTGCATGGGCCCCAGAGTACGGCTCGCGTCCGACAACGGCGCGAGGCAGTCTGTGGAGAACAGCGCGGGCTGTGGAGAACCGGATCGGCAGCCTGTGGAGAACTGAAGAAGGACGGACGTCGGACCGAGGCCGCGGTCCGACCACCCACCCCGGACGGGACGAAGGACCGCTCCGGAGACGCCTCACGTGTGGGAAACTGGTCTAGACAACCCTGAGAACCGAAGGGCAGCATCACATGGCTGAGCGCCGCGTCAACGTCGGCTGGGCCGAGGGCCTCCACGCCCGACCCGCTTCCATCTTCGTCCGGGCCGCCACGGCCGCAGGTATCCCGGTGACGATCGCCAAGGCCGACGGCAACCCCGTCAACGCGGCCTCCATGCTGGCCGTCCTGGGTCTGGGCGCCCAGGGTGGCGAGGAGATTGTCCTCGCCTCGGACGCCGAGGGCGCGGACGCCGCTCTCGAACGTCTCGCCAAGCTGGTCGCGGAGGGGCTCGAGGAGCTTCCCGAGACCGTCTGAAAAGTGAATTGGGGGCTGCGGCACTCGCCGTCCCACAGCACTGAAGGGCTCGTCCGGAATTACCGGGCGGGCCCTTCGCATTTCCCCGTCGCGGGCAGCAGAAGTAATCCCCCGCGAATTGCCTCCTCTTTGTATACGGCGCCCGTGTTAATGCCGCAGGCCCGACATGTTTACGGGATGTTGCGAGTTCCTCACACCGTTCACACGTTCGGGGGAACCGAAGCGCAGCCGGTGCGCGGCGGTCGAGCGCTCGGTGTGCAGCGTGGTGACGGCACGCGCGCGGTCGGCGTCCCCGCGGGCCACCGCGTCGACGATCGCTCCGTGCTCCGCCCAGGACTCCACCGGGTTGGCGGGCGCGTCGACGGCGTACATCCAGGCGATCTTGTGGCGCAACTGGGTCAGCATCGAGGCCAGCGCCGGGCTGCTGGAGGCCTGCGCGAGCGTCTCGTGGAACCAGCCCCCCAGGGAGCGCAGATCCTCGCTGTTGCCCCTCCTGGCGCGCTCCTGGCCCAGTCTGACGAGGCCTCGGAGGACCTTGAGGTGGGCCTCGGTGCGCCGCTGGGCGGCCCGGGAGGCGCCGAGCGGCTCCAGGAGCATACGCATCTCCAGCAGGTCGGAGGCCTCCTGCTCGGTCGGCTCCGCGACGCACGCGCCCGCGTGCCGCCGGGTCACCACGAAGCCCTCGGCCTCCAGGGTGCGCAGGGCCTCGCGGACGGGGACACGCGAGACGCCGTACCGGCGGGCGAGGAGTTCCTCGGTGAGGCGGCTGCCGCGCTCGTAGACACCCGCGACGATGTCGTCCCGGATGGCCGTGCAGACCGAGTGCGCCGGAATACGCATGACCAACCTCCGCATTAATCCCCGTGAAACGTCGTCGATTGACGTTGTATCCAAGGACTCTATTCCAATGAGCCGGAATTTCCGACGCCGGACCGGAATCCATGGATATTTTTTGGACAGCAGGGCGACAGAAACGGCAAAACCCCGGCTCGGGGGAGCCGGGGCCTCACAAGATCTCGCGGTCCGTCGTCAGACACTCACGCCGTGCGAGCGGAGGTAGGCGACCGGATCGATGTCCGAGCCGTACTCGGCGGTCGTACGGGCCTCGAAGTGCAGGTGCGGTCCGGTGGTGTGGCCGGTCGAGCCGGAGAGACCGATCCGCTGCCCCGGCACGACCCTTTGGCCGACGGAGACGCCGATGGACGACAGATGGCCGTACTGGGTGTACGTGCCGTCGGCCATCCTGATCACGATCTGGTTGCCGTAGGCCCCGCCCCAGCCGGTCTGCACGACCGTGCCGGAGCCGACCGCGTGGACGACGGTGCCGCTCGCCGCGTGGAAGTCGATGCCGGTGTGGCTGCCGGACGACCACAGGGAGCCGCCGGTCTTGTAACCCGTGGAGACGTACGAGTTCGAGATCGGGGCGACGAAGGTGTTGAGGCGCTTGCGCTCGGCCTCGCGGGCGGCGCGCTCCTTGGCCTCACGCTCCGCCCTGGCCTTCTTGCGCGCGGCCTCCGCGTCGGCCTTCGCGCGTGCCGCCTCCTCGGCGGCCTGCTTCTGCGCGGCGGCCTGGGCGTCGATCTTGTCCGCGATGGAGTCGCCGATGGTGATGACGGGGGTGAGACCGGTCTGCTCGACCGAGTTGTCGGCGGCGAACGCGGGGGCCGCGAGAGTGCCGATCACACCGGTGGCGGCGAGGGCCGCGACGCCTGCGGCCTGGGCGGTACCGCGCCTGACGCGGCTGGGACGACGGTGCTTCCCGGTGGCGCACATGAACGCCATGTGGTGGCTGTTCCTTTCCTTCCTTCTCGCCTACCGGGTTAGCTGACGGGTTCGGAGCAGGAAGGTCTCCTACGGACCCCCTCGCGGCTCGCGCGGGCGTCCGATTCACCCCAGGGACGGCGGGTCCCCGGCTCCCCTGGCTCGCGCCGTACGGGGACTCGGCGATGGCTGTCCGGTGCCGCGGATGCGGCGCGGTGCCTGACGGACAGCCCGGACGACGCTAAGCGGGCCCGCTTTCAATCCCCAAACGGATCAAGGCGTTTGTAGCGCATCCCACAGGGCAGACAGGCAACTCTCCTTCGATTCTCCGCCAATTCGGACACTATGATCCGGACACAAGATCCGGACACAAGAGGGCCCTGGTGACGTATCCGTCACCAGGGCCCCCACGCGCGCGGCGCTACTCGGCGGACACCACGGTGACGTCACCGATGCCGAGGGCCTCGACGGGCTCCTTGATCTGGGCCGCGTCGCCGACGAGCACGGTCACCAGACGGTCCACCGGGAAGGCGTTCACGACGGCCGCGGTGGCCTCCACGGTGCCGGTCGCGGCGAGCTGCTGGTACAGCGTCGCCTGGTAGTCGTCGGGCAGGTGCTGCTCGACCTGGTCGGCGAGCGTGCCCGCGACGGCCGCCGCGGTCTCGTACTTGAGCGGCGCCACCCCGACGAGGTTCTGTACGGCGACGTCGCGCTCGGTGTCGGTGAGGCCGCCCTCGGCGAGGGTACGGAGCACCTTCCACAGGTCGTCCAGCGCGGGACCGGTGTTCGGGGTGTCCACGGAACCGCTGATGGCGAGCATGGACGCGCCGGTGCCGTCCGGGGCGGACCTGAGGACCTGCCCGAAGGCGCGCACCCCGTAGGTGTAGCCCTTCTCCTCGCGCAGGACGCGGTCCAGGCGGGAGGTGAGGGTGCCGCCCAGGCAGTACGTGCCGAGCACCTGCGCCGGCCACACCCGGTCGTGCCGGTCGGCGCCGACACGGCCGATGAGGAGCTGCGTCTGGACGGCTCCCGGACGGTCCACGATGATCACACGGCCGGTGTCGTCGGCGGTCACCGTGGGCACCGGGCGCGGGTCGGCCTTGGAGCCGGTCCAGGTGCCCAGGGTCTCGCCCAGCAGCGCGTCCAGGTCGATGCCCCCGAGGTCGCCGACGACCACGGCGGTGGCCGTGGCGGGCCGGACATGACGGTCGTAGAAGGCTCGTACGGCCGCCGCGTCGATCTTCTCGACCGTCTCCTCGGTGCCCTGGCGCGGGCGGGACATGCGCGAGGTCGCCGGGAACAGCTGGCGGGAGAGCTCCTTGGCGGCGCGGCGGGAGGGGTTGGCCAGCTCGTGCGGGATCTCGTCCAGGCGGTTGCGGACCAGCCGCTCGACCTCGCCGTCGGCGAACGCGGGCGCCCTGAGGGCGTCGGCGAGCAGACCGAGCGCCTTGGCGAGCCGGGAGGCCGGGACCTCCAGGCTGAGGCGGACGCCGGGGTGGTCGGCGTGGGCGTCCAAGGTGGCGCCGCAGCGCTCCAGTTCGGCGGCGAACTCCTCGGCGGAGTGCTTGTCGGTGCCCTCCGAGAAGGCGCGCGCCATGATCGTGGCGACACCGTCGAAGCCGGCCGGCTCGGCGTCCAGGGGCGCGTCGAGCAGCACCTCCACGGCGACGACCTGCTGGCCGGGGCGGTGGCAGCGCAGCACCGTCAGGCCGTTGTCCAGCGCGCCGCGCTCGGGCGCCGGGAAGGCCCAGGGCCTGGCCTCGCCGGCCTGGGGCTGCGGGTGGAACTCCATCGTGGCGAGCTCGGTCACTTGGCCGCCTCCTCGTTCGTGTCGCCGGCTTCGACCGTGGCCTCGGCCTCGGGGTCCTCGGGGGGATCGGCGTCCTGTGCGGTCTCCGGGGCGAGCGGCTCGTAGACGAGCACCGCGCGGTTGTCGGGGCGCAGGCGGGCCTTGGCGACCGCCTGGACCTCCTCGGGGGTCACCGCCAGCACCCGCTGGACGGCGGTCAGGGCGAGCTGCGGGTCGCCGAACAGGACGGCGAAGCGGCACAGTTCGTCGGCGCGGCCCGCGACCGTGCCCAGCCGGTCCAGCCACTCGCGCTCCAACTGGGCCTGGGCGCGCTCCATTTCCTCGGCCGTGGGCCCCTGCTCGGCGAACCGGGCGAGCTCCTCGTCGATGGCGGTCTCGATGACCGGCACCTCGACGTCACCGGAGGTCTTCACGTCCAGCCAGCCCAGGGAGGGCGCTCCGGCCAGCCGCAGCAGGCCGAAGCCGGCGGCCACGGCCGTACGGTCGCGGCGCACGAGGCGGTTGTAGAGGCGGGAGGACTCGCCGCCGCCGAGGATGGTCAGCGCCACGTCGGCCGCGTCCGCCTCGCGCGTGCCGTCGTGCGGGAGCCGGTAGGCGGCCATCAACGCGCGCGCGGGGACCTCCTCCTCGACGACCTCGCGCAGCTGCTCGCCGATGATCTCCGGCAGCGAGCCGTCGCGCGGGGCGGGCTTGCCGTCGTGCGAGGCGATGGAGCCGAAGTACTTGTCGATCCAGGCGAGCGTCTGCTCCGGGTCGATGTCGCCGACGACCGACAGGACGGCGTTGTTGGGGGCGTAGTAGGTGCGGAAGAACGCGCGCGCGTCCTCCAGGGTGGCCGCGTCCAGGTCGGCCATGGAGCCGATCGGCGTGTGGTGGTAGGGGTGGCCCTCCGGGTAGGCGAGGGCGGTGAGCTTCTCGAACGCCGTGCCGTAGGGCACGTTGTCGTAGCGCTGCCGGCGCTCGTTCTTGACGACGTCGCGCTGGTTCTCCATGGACTCGTCGTCCAGGGCGGCGAGCAGCGAGCCCATGCGGTCGGCCTCCAGCCAGAGGGCGAGCTCCAGCTGGTGGGCGGGCATGGTCTCGAAGTAGTTGGTGCGCTCGAAGCTGGTGGTGCCGTTGAGCGAGCCGCCGGCTCCCTGCACCAGTTCGAAGTGGCCGTTGCCCTTCACCTGGCCCGAGCCCTGGAACATCAGGTGCTCGAAGAGGTGAGCCAGGCCGGTACGGCCCTTGACTTCGTGGCGCGAGCCGACGTCGTACCAGAGGCACACCGCCGCGACCGGGGTCAGATGGTCCTCGGAGAGCACCACGCGCAGCCCGTTGGCCAGGCGGTGCTCGGTCGCTGTCAGGCCTCCGGAGCCTGCCTGGTCTGTGGCCGTGTGAGCCATGGGCATGTACGTCCCTTCGCCTCGCGGATGCGGTGGTGGAAACCGCGGTTTTCCTGCCGGTCCTGCCACTGTATGCAAGCGTGCGGACCCTCGGCGAAGTTCCCGGGGGACGTACGCCCACAGCGGATCGCGTAGCCTTCGGCCACACCGGGAACCGAGGCCGACGCCAGGTGCTCGTCCGCGTTGTCAGTGCCGCGGTCCACAATGGTCGCGTCAGAACCCGTTCACGCTTCAGCGAGCGACCAGAAAAGAGGAGCCGGCAGCGATGGCCCGCCGCAGCACGAAGACCCCGCCGCCCGACGACTCGTTCGAGGAGCGGATCCTCGACATCGACGTCGTCGACGAGATGCAGGGCTCCTTCCTCGAGTACGCGTACTCGGTCATCTACTCCCGCGCGCTCCCGGACGCCCGCGACGGCCTCAAGCCGGTCCACCGCCGCATCGTCTACCAGATGAACGAGATGGGCCTGCGCCCCGACCGCGGCTATGTGAAGTGCGCGCGCGTGGTCGGCGAGGTCATGGGCAAGCTGCACCCGCACGGAGACTCGTCGATCTACGACGCCCTGGTGCGCATGGCCCAGCCCTTCTCCATGCGCGTGCCGCTGGTCGACGGCCACGGCAACTTCGGCTCGCTGGGCAACGACGACCCGCCCGCCGCCATGCGGTACACCGAGTGCCGCCAGGCGCAGGCGACCAGCCTGATGACGGAATCGATCGACGAGGACACGGTCGACTTCGCGCCCAACTACGACGGCCAGGAGCAGGAGCCGGTCGCCCTCCCGGCCGCCTTCCCGAACCTGCTGGTCAACGGCTCCTCGGGCATCGCGGTCGGCATGGCGACCAACATGCCCCCGCACAACCTCTCCGAGGTCATCGCGGCCGCCCGCCACCTGATCCGCTACCCGAACGCGGATCTGGACACCCTGATGAAGCACGTCCCCGGCCCCGACCTGCCCACCGGCGGCCGCATCGTCGGTCTCGCCGGCATCCGGGACGCGTACGAGACGGGCCGCGGCACCTTCAAGATCCGTGCCACGGTCGAGATCGAGACCGTCACCGCGCGCCGCAAGGGCCTGGTCGTCACCGAACTGCCCTTCGCGGTCGGCCCGGAGAAGGTGATCGCCAAGATCAAGGACCTGGTCGGTTCGAAGAAGATCCAGGGGATCGCCGACGTCAAGGACCTCACCGACCGCGAGCACGGCCTGCGGCTGGTCATCGAGATCAAGAACGGCTTCGTGCCCGAGGCCGTCCTGGAGCAGCTGTACAAGCTGACGCCGATGGAGGAGTCCTTCGGCATCAACAACGTCGCCCTGGTCGACGGTCAGCCGCTCACGCTCGGCCTCAAGGAGCTCCTGGAGGTCTACCTCGACCACCGCTTCGAGGTCGTGCGCCGCCGCAGCGAGTTCCGCCGCACCAAGCGCCGTGACCGACTGCACCTGGTGGAGGGTCTGCTCACCGCCCTGGTCGACATCGACGAGGTCATCCGGCTGATCCGCTCCAGCGAGAACAGCGCGCAGGCCAAGGAGCGCCTGATGGAGCGCTTCTCCCTGTCGGAGATCCAGACCCAGTACATCCTCGACACCCCGCTGCGGCGCCTGACCAAGTACGACCGCATCGAGCTGGAGTCCGAGAAGGACCGGCTGAACGCGGAGATCGCCGAGCTGACCCGGATCCTCGACTCGGACACGGAGCTGCGCAAGCTGGTCTCCTCCGAACTGGCCGCGGTCGCCAAGAAGTTCGGCACCGAGCGGCGTACGGTCCTGCTGGAGGCCTCGGGCGCCACGGCGGCCACCGTACCGCTGCAGGTCGCCGACGACCCGTGCCGGGTGCTGCTGTCCTCGACGGGTCTGCTGGCCCGTACGTCGAACGGCGAGCCCTTCCCGGAGGGCGACGACGCCAGGCGCGTGAAGCACGACGTGATCGTCTCGGCGGTCCCGGCGACGGCCCGCGGCGAGGTCGGCGCGGTGACCTCCTCGGGCCGTCTGCTGCGGATCAGCGTGGTGGATCTCCCACAGCTCCCGGACACGGCGTCGGCACCGAACCTGTCGGGCGGAGCGCCCCTGTCGGAGTTCCTCTCCCTGGAGGACGACGAGACGGTGGTCTGCCTGGCCACCCTCGACGAGTCCTCCCCCGGCCTCGCCCTGGGCACCGAACAGGGCGTCGTCAAGCGCGTGGTGCCCGACTATCCCTCCAACAAGGAGGAGTTGGAGGTCATCACCCTCAAGGAGGGCGATCGCATCGTCGGCGCGGTCGAGCTGCGCACCGGCGAGGAGGACCTGGTCTTCATCACCGACGACGCCCAACTGCTGCGCTACCAGGCCTCGCAGGTCCGCCCCCAGGGCCGTCCGGCGGGCGGTATGACGGGCATCAAGCTCACCGAGGGCGCCAAGGTGATCTCCTTCACCGCGGTGGATCCGGCGGCGGACGCGGTCGTCTTCACGGTGGCGGGCTCGCGCGGCACCCTCGACGACTCGGTCCAGACGACGGCCAAGCTGACCCCGTTCGACCAGTACCCGCGCAAGGGCCGCGCCACCGGCGGTGTGCGCTGCCAGCGCTTCCTGAAGGGCGAGGACTGCCTCTCCCTGGCCTGGGCGGGCGCCGTCCCGGCCAAGGCGGCGCAGAAGAACGGCACCCCGGCCGACCTCCCCGAGATCGACCCGCGCCGCGACGGCTCGGGCGTGTCACTGCCGAAGACGGTGGCGGTGGTGGCCGGCCCGGTCTAGGCCGACGGCGCTAGGAGGCTACGAGGGGTCCACGACGTCCTCGTCCGGGCCCTGTACGTAGCGCAGGACGCCCCACATGCCGTGCTCGTCTGCGGTCTGTGGGGCGTCGCTCCGGCACACCTCCAGTTCCTTGCCGAGGGCCGGGGCGTCGATGCCGGAACCGATGAGCACGAGCTGGGTGAGCCGGGGTTCACCGGCCGGCCATGGCTGCGGATAGAACCGCAGGAAACGGCCGACGGCGTGTACGGCGTAGCGGTTGCGCCCGTCGTACGCGCCGAAGTCGACGTACCCCTTGATCCGGTACAGCCCCTCGGGCCTGCTGTCGAGGAATCCCATGAGCCGGCGCGGGTCCATGGCCGTGTCGGAGGTGAAGGACAGGCTGTCGTACGCGGCGTGCAGATGCCCGGAACGGCCGTGCTCACCGTGCCCGTCCTCGTCGCCGTCCTCTCCGTGAACGTGCAGGTCGTCGAAGGAGAGCTGCCCGACACGCTCCTCGCCGGGCCGGCAGTCGAAGAGGAACTCGGGGTCGATGCGGCCGTATGCCGCGGGTACGACGGCGGCACGGTCGACAAGGGACCGCACGAGTCGCAGAACCTTCTCCCCGTCCTCGGCCCGGTCGACCTTGTTGACGACGACGAGGTCGGCGAGGGCGAGATGCCGGTCGATCTCCGGGTGCCTGCCGCGGGTCTCGTCGAACTCGACGGCGTCGACGACCTCGACGAGACCGCCGTAGACGACCTCCGGCTGCTCGCTGGCGAGCAGCATCCGTACGAGTTCCTGGGGCTCGGCGAGCCCGCTGGCCTCGATGACGATGACGTCGATGCCGGCCTCCGGCCGGGCCAGCTTCTCCAGGTAGACGTCGAGTTCGCTCGCGTCGACGGCGCAGCACAGGCATCCGTTCCCGAGGGAGACGGTGGAGTCGCCGAGTGCGCCCGCCACGGCCATGGCGTCGATCTCGATGGCACCGAAGTCGTTGACGATGGCGCCGATACGGCTGCCTCCGCTGTGGTGGAGGAGGTGGTTGAGGAGGGTGGTCTTGCCGGAGCCCAGGAATCCGGCGAGTACGACGACCGGGATCTGCCGTACACCATGGCTGGGCTGACTCAACGTGCGACCCCTCTCAGACCGACGCGTGCGCCGGATCGCGGCTGCGGCGCACGTACGAACTTCTCCTGCCGGACCAGGATACGAGCCGTAGGAATCCCCGCTCGGTGGACGATCGCCGCCTCTCGGCTCCCTGCCGACCGCAGCCGCTCGGCACGGGCCCTGAAGCCTGCGGGATCAGCTCGCGCCCGGCATCACCGCCGGCATCACCGCCGGCACCGCCACCGGCGCCTGAGCGCCCACGTACCGTGCCACCGGGCGAATGATCTTCGAGTCCTCCGCCTGTTCCAGCACGTTCGCGCTCCAGCCCACCACGCGCGCCGCGGCGAAGGTGGGGGTGAACATCTCGCGGGGCAGGCCGCAGAGTTCCATGACGACGCCCGCGTAGAACTCGACGTTCGTGTGGAGCTCCCGCCCCGGCTTCAACTCGGCCAGGATCGCCTCCACATGGCGCTCGACCTGCACCGCGAACTCCACGCGCGGACCACCGAAGCTCTCGGCCACCTCGCGCAGCATGCGGGAACGGGGGTCCTCCGTGCGGTAGACGGCGTGTCCGAAACCCATGATGCGGTCGCCGGCGAGGACGCGTTCGCGGATCCACGCGTCGATGCGGTCGGGCGTGCCGATGGCGTCCAGGGTGTCCAGCGCCCGGCTGGGCGCACCACCGTGGAGCGGACCGGAGAGCGCCCCCACGGCTCCGACCAGGCATGCCGCCACGTCCGCCCCCGTCGACGCGATGACCCGAGCCGTGAAGGTTGACGCGTTGAAGCCATGATCAATGGTTGAGATCAAGTATTGCTCGATCGCCCGGGCCCGCTCCGGCGCGGGCTGCGAACCCGTCAGCATGTAGAGGTAGTTGGCCGCGTAGGAGAGGTCGTCGCACGGCTCCACCGGATGGAGCCCGCGCCCCAAGCGGTGCAGCGCGGTGAGCAGCGTCGGTACGGCGGCCGCGGCCACGATCGTGTCCCGTCGGCGTTCGTCCGCCGTGCTGTCGTAGACCGGCCGGAAATCCTTCGCCGCCCCGAGCAGCGACAGCGCGGTGCGCATACCGGCCAGCGGGCCGGACCCTCCGCTCGCCGCCGCGATGGCGGGCAGCGCCGCCCGCACCTCGTCGGGCAGCCGCCGCAGGGCCGCCGTCTCGGCGACGAAGGCGGCGCGCTGCCGGTCGTCCGGCAGCGCGCCGTGGACCATGAGATGCCAGACATCCTCGAAGCCACGGGTCTGCGCGAGTTCGACGGCCGAGTACTGGCGGTAGTGGTAGAAGCCCTCGACCCCCCGGACGTCGCCGATCTCGGTGTCGGCGACGACGACGCCGGCGAGACCTCGCGGTACGTCGACGGTGACGGCTGATGACCTGTTGACGGACATGTTTTCCTCCCTGGACTTGATTCGACTGTCCATGCTTGACTCAATTGCTGTCAACATTGATTGAATCAATGTTCGGCGTCCATGCATCGTCATGCCGATACGGTGGCCCCATGCGCGATCAAGAGCCCTCCCCCGGTCCCGCCGAACAGCGGCTGACCACGAAGGAAGCCGCCGACCTGCTGGGCGTGAAGCCCGAGACCGTGTACGCGTACGTGAGCAGAGGCCAGCTCAGCAGCCGGCGCGTGCCCGGTGGCCGCGGCAGCACCTTCGACGCGAGGGAGGTGGAGGCGCTCGCCCGGCGCAACAGGCGGGAGAGCGGCGGGAGTCCGGGCTCCGGCGGCGAGCTGTCCGTGCGGACCCGCATCACGCTCATCGAGGAGGACCGGTACTACTTCCGGGGCGTCGACGCCACCGAACTGGCCACCCGCCACTCCTACGAAGAGGTCGCAGAGTGGCTGTGGACCGGCCGGATGAGCCCCGGTACGACCTTCACCGCACCGGAGGCCGGGGCCGCCCTGGCCCGTCACGTGGTCGACGGCATGCCCGAACACACCAGCCCCGCCGACCGGTTGAGGGTCGCGGCGATCGCCGCCGCGACCGCGGACCCCTTGCGCTTCGACCTCTCCGAGGAGGCCGTCCTCGGCACCGCGCGCGCCCTCATCCCCACCCTGGTCGCCGCCCTGCCCCAGCAGGGGACCCACCGCCGCGACGAGGGCCCGCTCGCCTACCGCCTGTGGTCACGGCTGAGCGGCAGGGACGCCGACGAGGCCTCGCTGCGCGCCCTGGACACCGCTCTCGCCCTCCTCGTGGACCACGACCTCGCCGCCTCGACCCTCGCGGTGCGGGTCGCCGCCTCGGCCCGCGCGCACGCCTACGCGGCCGTCTCGGCGGGGCTCGGCGTGCTCGAAGGCCCCCTGCACGGTGCCGCCAGCAGCCTCGCCCACCGCCTGATCATGGACGTGCTCGACGAGGGCGACGCGGCCCCCGTGATCGCGCAGGAGCTGCGGGCAGGCCGCCGTATCCCCGGCCTCGGTCATCGCCTCTACACGGGCGAGGACCCACGCGCGCGTGTCCTGTTCGGCCTCCTGGAGGAGATCCCGAGAGCCGCCCCCGCCCTCGCCGCGGCCCGCGACATCGTGGCCACCACCGCCCGTCACACCTCGCTGCACGCCAATGTCGACCTGGCCCTGGCCGTGCTCACCGCCTCCAGCGGGATGCCGGCCACGGCGGGCGAGACCGTCTTCGCCGTCGCCCGTACGGCGGGCTGGATCGCCCACGCCCTGGAGGAGTACGGCGAACGGCCGCTGCGCATGCGTCCGAGCGGACACTACGTAGGCCCGAAACCACCGCAACCCCTACCGGAGTAGAACACGGGCGCGACCGGAAGTCACTCTGGGCCAAGTCAGGTTAGGCTCACCTCTGTGAGTACGTGCTCAACCGCTTCCCAGGAGCTCGACGAGCCCCTCGCGGGAACCGCGGCCACCGCGCGGACCTGGCTGCTGCTGGAGCAGCCGGGCCCCTGGGGCGCCAAGGCGCTCACGTCGAGCCATCTCGATCCGGCCCTCGGCCGCGCCCTGGAGGCGGCCGCAAAGGGCACGGGCGTGCGCATCGCGCTCATCCGCCGCCCGGGCCGCCACGCCGACCTCGGCATGCCCGCCGCACGACAGGTCTACGCGGCCCACACCGCACCCGGGGGCGTGTGGCTGCACAGCGCCACGGTCCGGGATCCCGAGGAGCTGCTCGGCCTGGACTTCGCGGCCCTCGGCAGGGGCGAGCACCGGGGCTTCGACGCGGTGCTGGGCGCCCGACCGCACGCGGGGGACCCGCTGGCCCTCGTCTGCACCAACGGCAAGCGCGACCGCTGTTGCGCCCTGCTGGGCCGCCCGCTCGCCGCCGAACTGGCCGCCTCGGGCGTGGACGGTGTCTGGGAGGTCACTCATCTGGGTGGTCATCGCTTCTCGCCGACGCTGCTCGTGCTGCCGTACGGATACGCGTACGGCCGCGCTCAGGCCCACGCGGTCAAGGAAGTCCTGCACTCCGTCCAGGAAGGGCGGATCGTCGTCGAGGGGTGTCGCGGGAACTCCGCGTGGGAGCGGCCAGGCCAAGCGGCCGAGCTGGCCGTGCGCAGGGCCGCGCGCGAGTACGCGGCGGATGCCCTGACCGTCGTGGGGACCCGCGGTGCGGCCCCTCGCTGGGAGGTGACGGTCGCCCACGCCGACGGCCGCCGCTGGCGCGTCGTCGTGGCCCAGGGCGCGTCCGCACCGCCCCGCCCGGAGAGCTGCGGGACGTCGATCCTGGGCTCGCCCGCCCGCATGGACGTCGTCGAGGTACGCGAACTGGTGACGACGGCACTCGCGAGCTGATCCGCTCAGCATTGATCAAGAGATCCATGCCACAGCCTCTACGGCAGGTCCGGCAGGCCCACGTACGGTCGTGGGTATGAGCCCCACTCCCCCCGCCCGCCGCCTGCGCCTCGGTATGCCGAGACGGGTCTTCTCACAGGTACTGCTGATGCAGGTGGCGATCGCCGCGGGTGTGGCGGTGCTGGCGACCGGCTTGTTCCTGGCCCCGCTCGGCAAGCAGCTGGACAACGAGGCGATGAACCGCGCCCTCGCCATAGCGCAGACCACGGCGGAGCAGCCACAGATCGCCTTGGACCTCCAGCGGACGGCACCGACCGCCGACGGGCCGGTCCAGAAGGAGGCGGAGCGGATCCGCATGGCGACCCACGCCGAGTACATCGTGGTGATGGACCAGCACGGTGTGCGCTGGTCGCACACCAACGTGCGCCAGATCGGCCAGGTCGTCTCCACCGACCCCAAGGAGGCCCTGGCCGGCAAGCAGGTCAGGGAGATCGACAGCGGCACGCTGGGCCGCTCGGCCCGCGGCAAGGTGCCCCTGCGCGACGCCCACGGCAAGATCATCGGCGCGGTCTCGGTCGGGATCAAGTACGACGGCGTGCGCTCGGAGCTCATCAGCGCCATCCCGGGGCTGCTCGCCTACGCCGGCGGGGCACTGGCCGTCGGCGCGCTGGCCGCCTGGGTGATCTCCCGCCGGGTCCAGCGACAGACCCGTGACCTGGCCTTCTCCGACATCTCGGCGCTGCTCGCGGAGCGCGAGGCGATGCTGCACGGCATCCGGGAAGGCGTCGTCGCCCTCGACCGCACGGGTCGTGTCAGGCTGCTCAACGACGAGGCGCACCGGCTGCTGGGCATCGACGACCAGGCCGTGGGCCGGTCCCCCGACGAGGCGCTCGGCGAGGGACGTACGGCCGACATCCTGACCGGCCGGGTCACCGGCACCGATCTGCTCACCGTGCGCGGCCGGCGTGTCCTGGTCGCCAACCGTATGCCCACCGACGACGGCGGCGCGGTGGCCACCCTGCGCGACCGCACCGAGCTGGAGCAGCTGGGGCGTGAACTCGACTCCACGCGCGGTCTGATCGACGCCCTGCGCGCCCAGGACCACGAGCACGCCAACCGTATGCACACACTCCTCGGGCTGCTCGAACTGGAGATGTACGAGGACGCCGTGGAGTTCGTCGGGGAGGTGGTCGGCGACCACCGGGCCACCGCCGAGCAGATCACCGAGAAGATCCAGGACCCGCTCCTGGCCGCGCTGTTGGTGGGCAAGGCGACCGTCGCGGCCGAGCGGGGGGTCGCCCTGTGGATGTCGGACCGGACGTGGCTGCCGGACCGCCTGATCGACTCCAGGGGGCTCGTCACGATCGTCGGGAACCTGGTCGACAACGCGCTCGACGCGGTGGCGGCGACACGGCACGCGCGCGTGGAGGTCGAGCTGCGCACCGAAGGACGTACCGCGGTCCTCAGAGTGCGCGACACCGGACCCGGGATCCCCGCGGAACAGCATGAGTTGATCTTCACCGAGGGGTGGTCCACCAAGGAGCCGCCCGCGCACCGCAAGCGCGGCATCGGGCTGTCCATGGTGCGCAGACTCGCCGAACGGCACGGCGGTAGCGCGACGGTGCGCGAGGCGGAGGGCGGCGGCGCCGAGTTCACCGTCGTACTGCCCGAGGCGCTGGCCGGGCAGACGCCCGGGGCGGCCCCGAGCGGGGCCGTGGAGACAACCGTCGAGGAGGAGTCGCGATGATCGAGGTCCTGGTCGTGGACGACGACACCAAGGTCGCGCAGGTCAACTCGGCCTATGTCGAGAAGGTGCCCGGATTCCACGTCGCCGGTGAGGCGCACAGCGCTGCCGAGGCGCTGCGGCAGCTGGAGGAGCTGCCCCGGCTGGACCTCGTCCTCATGGACCACTACCTGCCCGACGAGACCGGTCTGACGGTCGTCCAGGAGATGCGCAGGCGTGGTCACCAGACCGACGTGATCATGGTGACGGCGGCCCAGGACGTGTCGACGGTGCAGGCGGCGATGCGGCACGGCGCGCTGCAGTACCTGGTCAAGCCGTTCGCGTTCGCGGGCCTGCGCGCCAAGCTGGAGGCGTACGCCCAGCTGCGCCGCACCCTCGACGGCGGCGGCGAGGCCGAACAGGCGGAGGTCGACCGCATCTTCGGCGCCCTGTCCGCCCCCTCGGAGCCGGGGCTGCCCAAGGGGCACTCCCCCATCACCGCCGACCTGGTGCGCCGCTGCCTGATCAACGCCGAAGGCCCGCTGTCGGCCCAGGAGATCGCCGACAGGACCGGGGTGAGCCGCCAGACCGCCCAGCGCTATCTGAAGCTCCTGGAGCGCACCGGACGGGCCCGGCTGACCCTGAAATACGGCGACGCGGGCCGCCCTGAACACCGTTACGTGTGGGCGACCCGCGCCTAGGGCACGGCCGGTTGGGGGCGGGGGAAGGGACCGTGCCCCCTCTACATACGGATTCAGCGCGCGGCCTTCTCCACGAACTCGGTAGTGAACGTCTTGCTCAGATCCACCTTGGCGTTCTTGATGTTGGGGTTGAACGCCTTGAGCACCTTCTCAACCGTTGCGGGGCCGTCGGCGGGCATCACGCCGTCCGTGGTGAACATGGGCAGCGTGCTCTTGATGGCCTGCGCGTAGAGCGCCTTGTTGCCCTGGGAGTAGTCGGCCGGCATCTTGGCGGCGATCTCGGTGGCGCTGTGGGTGGACATCCACTTGAGCGTCTTGACGAATGCATTGACCATCTTCTGGACGGTGTCCTTGTGGCTGTTGACCCAGTCCGTCTGCATGTACAGGCTTGACGACGGATAGGGACCGCCGAGCGCCTTCTGGGACCCCTCGGGCGTCCGCATGTCGAGGAGGACCTTGCCCGCCTTCTTGTCCAGGATGTTGGCGACGGTGGGGTCGGTCGTCATGCCGCCGTCGATGGCGCCCTTCTGGAGCGCCGCGATGAAGGTCGGTCCCGCGCCGACGGCGACCGGGGTGAACTCACTGACCTTCACACCGTTCTTGACGGCGAGGTACTTGGTGAGGAAGTCGGTCGAGGAGCCGAGGCTGGTGACGCCGAGCTTCTTCCCCTTGAAGTCCCTGGGCGAGGTGATGTCGCCCGCCGCCTTGGTGGAGACGATCTCCACCTCGCCGGGCGCGTGCGAGAACTGCACGACGGTCTCGACCGACTTGCCCTTGGTCTGCAGGTCGAGCGTGTGGTCGTAGAACCCGACGGCCCCCTGGACCTGCCCGGAGACGAGCGCGGTCTCGGCCTGGACGCCGGCGGGCTCGCTCAGCATCTCCACGTCGAGTCCCTCGGCGTCGAAGTAGCCGAGGCGCTGGGTGAGCATGGCGGGCAGGTAGATGACCTTGTCCAGGCCACCGACCATGATCTTGACCTTTGTTCCCTTGCCGTCGCCCTTGCTGCCGGCGTCGGCGGAGGTGCTGCCGGCCGCGTCGTTGGCACAGGCGGTGAGGGAGGAGAGGGCGAGCAGGCCGGCGGCGGCCAGGGTGGAGTATCTGGCGGACTTGCGCATGAGGGTTCACGTCCTTGTGAGAGGGCGGTGCGGGGAGGAGACAGAGCCCGACGGGGCAGCGGGAGCTAGGAGTTCGTCGGCTTCCAGCGGAAGACCCGGCGCTCGACGAAGGTGAGCAGCCCCTCGGCCGCCAGGGCGACGACGGCGAGGATGACCATCGCGGCGTACACACCGGCCGCGTTGAAGGTGTTCTGGGACTGCGAGACGAGCAGGCCGATGCCCTTGGTGGCGCCGATGTACTCGCCGACGATGGCGCCGATGAGCGCGAAGCCGAAGCTCACATGGAGGCTGGTGAAGATCCACGAGGTGGCCGAGGGGATGACGACCTGAAGGGTCACCCGGCGGTCACTGGCGCCCAGGATGCGGGCGTTGGCGACCAGATTGCGGTCGACCTCGCGGGCGCCCTGGAAGGCGTTGAAGAAGACGGGGAAGAAGACGAGCACCACGGCCGAGGCGACCTTGGAGGCCGGGCCGAGGCCGAACCAGATCAGGAAGATCGGGGCGAGGATGATCCTCGGCATCGAATTGAGAACCTTGATGTATGGACCAAGGACATCGGCGAGGAAGGTGATCCGCCCGAGCGCGATACCGAACACGACACCGGCCGCCACACCGAGCACCCAGCCCAGCAGTGCCTCGTAGAGCGTGTACCAGATCTGCTCGCCCAGCGGGCCGAGCGCGGTCCCGTGGGTGATCCAGGTCCAGATCTGGTCCCAGATCTTCGTGGGCATCGAGAAGTTGAACGGATCGATGACCTCGGCCCGGGAGAACGCCTCCCACAGGCCGAGGATGCCGATCAGCAGCAGTACCCGGACCACCGTGACGACGATCTTGCGTCTACGGGCGGCACGCGCGCGTGACTGCGAACGGTCCGGTGCCTTGACCGTGTCGACGACCGGTGTGCTGAGAACCTCAGGCGACATGCGCGGCACCCCTCTCACGGGTGATGCGGACCTCTTCGCCGAGGGACTCCCAGATCTCGCGGTAGATCTCGATGAACCGCGGCTCCAGGCGCACCGACTCGACCTTGCGCGGGCGCGGCAGGTCGATGTCGAAGACCTGCTTGACGGTGGCCGGGCCGGCCGTCATCACGACGACCTTGTCGGCCAGCGCGATGGACTCCTCGAGGTCGTGGGTGACGAAGACGACGGAAGCGCCCGTGCCTTCCCACAGCTCCAGCAGTTCGTCCGACATCAGGGCCCGGGTCTGCACGTCGAGCGCCGAGAAGGGCTCGTCCATCAGCAGGATCTCGGGGTCGTTGACGAAGGTCGCGGCGAGCGCGACGCGCTTGCGCTGACCGCCGGAGAGCTGGTGCGGGTAGCGGTCCTCGAAGGCGGCGAGACCGACCCTGGCCAGCCATTCGCGCGCCTTCTGCCTGGCCTCCGCCTTGGGCACACCGCGAAAGCGCGGGCCGGCCATGACGTTGGACAGGACGGTGCGCCAGGGGAAGGTGGCGTCCTGCTGGAAGACGAAACCGACCTTGTCACCGACCCCGTGCACCGGCTCCCCGGCGACCAGGACCTCGCCCTCGGTGGGCTCTTCCAACCCGCTGACCAGGGTCAACGTGGTCGACTTGCCGCAGCCTGTCGGTCCGACCACGGCCACGAACTCGCCCCGCCCGACGGTGAGATCGAGCTCCCTGACAGCGGTGTGCAGACCCCCCGACGGGGTCCTGAAGATCTTGCTCGCGCCCCGCAGCTGGATGGCGGGGCTGGTGTCTGCGCTCATGGCCGGGGACGGTAGATGTGGCCCGTGCCACAGCAGCAGCCTTCTGAGCGCATGCGGTTCTTTTGCTTGCAACAGCCTGTTGTGCTCGTTTTGCTCGCGCTACAACTGCGGAGCCGAAACATGGGCTTAACGCTCGCCAGGCCTTGACAGAAAGAGGCCCGATGATTGACGTCCTGGTCGTGGACGATGATTTCCGCGTCGCCGAGATCAACGCCAAGTACGTGGGAAAGGTTCCCGGCTTCCGGGTGGCCGCCCGCGCACACAGTGCTGCCCAGGCCCTGGCCAATGTGCAGCGCGGGGGCGTCGACCTGGTCCTGCTGGACCACTATCTGCCCGACCAGACCGGTCTCGAACTCGTCCACCGTATGAGGGAACAGGGCCATGGCACCGACGTCATCATGATCACGGCGGCCAGTGATGTGACGACCGTGCAGGCCGCGATGCGTCTGGGCGCGCTGCACTATCTGGTGAAACCGTTCACCTTCGCCGCCCTGCGCACCCGCCTCGACTCCTACGCCGCCCTGCGCCGCACCGTCGACCGCGTCGGCGGGCGCGGCATCGCCGGCCAGGAGCAGGTGGACCGCATCTTCGGGGCCCTGCGCACCGCCCCCGCGCTGTCCTCACCGGGCCTGCCCAGCGGCCACTCGGAGCCGACGAGCGACCTCATCTGCCGCGTTCTGCACCACGCCGACCATCCCCTCTCGGCCCACGAGGTCGCCGCGGAGACGGGCCTGAGCCGCTCCACCGCCCAGCGCTACCTCCGCCACCTCGAACAGGCCGGCCGCCTGCGCCTCTCCCTCAAGTACGGCGACACAGGCCGCCCGGAGCACCTGTACGCCTGGGTGGCGCCGTAGCCGCAGGCCGCTCAGGCGTCATCACGACAACTCAAGTGTCCGTACGACCACTCAAGCGTCCGTACGACAACTCCTGCGCCGGTACGGCGATCGGGGCTCCGCCTCCTAGACGGCGCCCGCCCCGGTCAGCGACCGCACCTCGGTCTCCGCGTGCTTGGCCTCGTCCGGAACCTCGGCCGAGGTGACCGTGCCGAGCCAGCCGGCGAGGAAGCCCAGCGGGATCGAGACCAGGCCGGGGTTCTGGAGCGGGAAGTACTGGAAGTCCAGGCCGGGAAAGAGGGAGTCGGGACTTCCCGACACCACCGGCGACAGCACGACGAGCCCGAGCGCGGGGACCAGTCCGCCGTACACGGCCCACACCGCTCCCCGGGTGGTGAAGCCGCGCCAGAACAGCGAGTACATCAGCACCGGGAGGTTCGCGGACGCGGAGACGGCAAAGGCGAGGCCCACCAGGAAGGCCACATTGAGGTCGCGGGCCAGCAGCCCCAGGGCGATCGCCACCACACCGATGCCGACGGAGGCCATACGCGCCACGGCCACCTCCCCACGGGGCTTGGCATGGCGGCGGCGCAGGGACACGTACAGGTCATGGGCCACGGACGCCGAGGAGGCCAGCGTGATGCCGGCGACCACGGCGAGAATCGTTGCGAAGGCGATGGCGGCGACGATCGCGAACAGAACCGTTCCTCCCGTGGACCCTGCTCCCCCTCCCAGGTCGAGCGCGAGCAGGGGGACAGCAGTGTTGCCGGCCGCGTTCGACCGTCGTACCGCCTCCGGACCCACGAGTGCCGCCGCCCCGAAGCCGAGGACGATCGTCATCAGGTAGAAGCCGCCGATGAGCCCGATCGACCAGAGCACCGAACGCCGAGCCGCACGGGCGGTGGGCACGGTGTAGAAGCGGGACAGGATGTGCGGCAGGCCCGCCGTGCCGAGCACCAGCGCCAGCCCCAGGCTCATGAAGTCGAGGCGGGCGGTCCAGCTCCCGCCGTACTTCAGCCCCGGAGCCAGGAACACCTCGCCGTGTCCGCTGCGCTCGGCCGCCGTCAGCAGCAGTCGGTCCAGGTCGCCGTGGAACCTCAGCAGGACGAGCACGGTCAGCGCGACCGTACCGGCCAGCAGCAGCACCGCCTTCACGATCTGGATCCAGGTGGTGGCCCGCATCCCTCCCAACGACACATAGATCACCATGAGCGCGCCGACGCCGATGACGGTCCAGGCCCGCGCCGCCTGGCTCGCCCCTCCCAGCAGCAGCGCGACCAGGCTGCCCGCACCCACCATCTGCGCCACCAGATAGAGAACGGACACGGTGACCGAGGAAGTTCCCGTCGCGATGCGCACCGGCCGCTCGCTCATCCGCGCCGCGACCACGTCGGCCAGCGTGAACCGTCCGCAGTTGCGCACCAGTTCGGCGACCAGGAACAGCACCAGCAGCCATGCCACGAGGAACCCGACCACATACAGCAGCCCGTCGTACCCGAACAGCGCGATGAGTCCCGTGACGCCGAGGAAGGAGGCGGCGGACATGTAGTCACCGGCGATGGCAAAACCATTCTCCAGGGGGGAGAAGAGCCGCCCGCCCGCATAGAACTCCTCCGCCGAACCATGCCGCTTGCGACTCACCCATGTGGTGATCGCCAGCGTCACGGCGACGAACGCGCTGAACAGCAACAACGCCAGCGTCTGGTGATGGCCCGTCATGAGGCACCGCCCCGCACCGAGCGGGTCATCTCCTGGGTGTCCCAGCGCAGGTCGAGAGCGGCCCGGTCCCTGCGCAGCCGCGCATGCCGCGCATAGGCCCACGCGAGCAGGAACGTGGTCAGGAACTGGCCCAGCCCCGCGAGCATCGCCACGTTCACGGCACCCGCCACCGGCCGCGCCATCAGCCCGGGCGCGGTCGTGGCGGTGACGACGTACCCCACGTACCAGGCCAGGAAGACGATCACGCCCGGCACCACGAACCTGCGGTACCGCCGGCGCACCTCCTGGAAGGCCGCACTGCGCTGCACCTCCAGATAGACATCGGCCGCAGCCCGCTCCTCCCTCGCCCGGCGCGCCGGCTCGGCCCGGGGCTCGGGCACCCCGCCGGCACCGGTGGGCTCACCCCACCCGGAGGCGAGTGCGTCGTACCACGGATCGTCGTATCGCATACCCCCGGGCGCCTCGGCGGGGACCCGCTCACGGCCCTCGCGGTGTTCGGCCGAACTCTCGGCGCCACTCCCGCCTCCGCGGGGACGACCGTTGCTTGACTGCATGCCCAAGGATGGACAGAACGGGAAGATCCCCGACTTCTCTTCCCCGTGCTCTTCACCCCATCAGGTGACTCAACCCGCTGGTGGACGGGCGATTCCCTTCGCATAGGCGTAACGCACCGCCTGGGCGCGGTCCTTGAGGCCCGTCTTGGTGAAGATGTTGTTGATGTGGGTCTTCACGGTCGCCGTGGACACATGCAGTTTGCGGCCGATCTCCGTGTTGTTGAGGCCCTCCGCGATCAGCTCAAGCACCTCGATCTCCCGTGCGGTGAGCCCGTCGGGCGGCTCAGCCGGGGGTCTCGGCCGGGGCTCGGCCTCCGACAACCGCTCCAGCAGACGCCGTTGAATGCTCGGCGACAGCCCGGCGGCGCCGGACAGCACGCTCTGCACGGCCCGGACGATCTCGTCGCCTCCCGCGTCCTTGGTGAGATAGCCCCGCGCTCCCGCCCGCAGCGCCGGGAACAGGGACTCGTCGTCCGCGAACGTCGTGAGCACCACGACCTGCGTCCCCGGGTACTCCGCCCGAATGCGCCGGGTCGCCTCCACGCCGTCGCAGCGCGGCATGCGCAGGTCCATCAGCACCACGTCCGGGGCGAGTTCGGCGACGAGCCGCACCGCCTCCTCCCCGTCGCCCGCGGCACCGACGACCTCGATCCCGGGCAGCAGTCCGAGCAGCATCACGATGCCCTCACGGACCACCGTCTGATCGTCCGCGACCACCACCCGCGCGGGCCGTACCTCCTCCCCTTCGGTCATACAGGCACCTTCAGCGTCACCACGAACCCCTCCTCGTCCGGCCCGGCCACCAGCGAACCGCCCAGCAGCTCGGCCCGCTCGCGCATTCCCAGCAGACCGTACCCGGCGCCCGCATCGGTGAGCTCGCCCGGCGGGCCGCCCGAGTCCCGTACGTCCAGCGTCACTTGCTGCTCCCCGTAGTCGAGCAGCAGCCGCACCTTCGCCCCCGGCGCGTGCTTGCGTACGTTCGTCAGAGCCTCCTGGGCGACCCTGCGCACGGCCTGTGACGCCTCCGCGGGCAGCGGCTTGCGCTCACCCGTAATGGTGACCTCGGCGCCGGCCGTCGTCCCGACGAGCTGTGCCAGGAAGTCCTCCAGAGGCGTCAGTTCGCCCCGCAGTGCGGACAGCGCGTGCCGGGTCTCGTCGAGCCCGTCTCGGGCCATGCCCCGTGCCGCCACCACCCGCTCCAGGATCTGCGCCCGGTCGGCGCCCCGCTCGATCAGCAGCCGGGCCGCCTCCAGGTGCACGAGCTGCGCCGAGAGGCTGTGGGCCAGCACATCGTGGATCTCCCGCGCGATCCGGGCCCGCTCCGCGAGCGCCGCCGACTCGGCCTCGGCGGCCCGGGCCGCCCGCTCCTGGACGAGCAGCCGCTGGGCATTGCCGCGGGCCTCGGCGTCGAGGCGCAGGGTGTAACCGGCGAGGGCCAGTCCGGCCGTGGTCACGGTGGTCGTCAGCCATACGTCGTTGTTCATCGCGGCGAAGGCCGCGAGGGAGACCGATGTCACGGGTACCGCGGCGGCGAGGGGCAGCCGCTCCAGGGCGGTGATGGCGCAGCCGCACCAGATGACGAGGGACACCGTGGTGAAGCCGGCCGCCTCTCCCGCGACCGCGATCCCCACGAGCACGGCGATGAGCGCGATCGACGGCAGGAGCCGGTGCGCGAGCGTGACGCGCCAGAAGGCCCAGGCGGCCACGGCGGTCAGCAGGACTCCCGCCACGGCTGCGGCCACGGCCCAGCCGTGCACGCGGGTGCTGTTGTAGGCGCCCCACAGCAGCATGCCGACGATCAGCGCCCGCACGCCCCAGCCGAGCATCCGCCGGGGCCGTGAGGTTCCCTCACGGCCCAGCGCCTCCCGGGAGGGCCAGCGCGTCCAGGGGTTCTCCGTCACACACGCTCCTTCCGCGCGGACCAGGCCGTGGAGTCACCGTACGCCGGGGCCGGGCCCGCGACCGGAGCGATGGACCCGGACCGCCAGAGCAGGATCCCGGAGCGGACCAGGAGGGTACCGGCCAGCGCGAGGAGCAGGGCGGAGCTGTCCTGGTGCACGCCGATCGCGGTGCCGAGTGCGAAGAGACCGACGCGCAGGGCGATACCGACGATCCAGACAGTCACGCTGGCCTTGGTGCTCTTGCTCCACACGGTGCCGTCCGGCTGAGCCCATATGCGGGTGGTCCAGGCCCAGCCGGCGCCGGTGGCGAGGCCGATGAGCAGCTCGGCGCCGAGCAGGAGGACGGACTCCGTGCGGTGGTGGGCGTCGACGATGCCGGGCTCGCGCAGCGCGACGACGGCGAGGACGACGGGCACGAGCCACCAGCGGCGGCTTGTGCCTATCTGCTGTGCGCGGAACTGTCGTACGACCACCAGGACGACGACGGCCGCGATCGCCAGCGCGTTGACAAGCCCGGACATCAGAGCCTCCGTGTGCGAGAAGGGGGTGCGGCAGCGGGTGCTGTCGACGCCTTCGACGCTACGGAAATCCGCAGGTGGGCAGATCGGAGCCAGGGTGGAACGTGGGTGGATCCGCGACCGGCCGCCGACTCCACCCAGGGGTGGAGCCGGCCGGGTCCGCCGACGCCGAGGCAGACGAATGCACCGGACCAGGGCACGGAGGCCCGCGAGCGGAGGATCAGCCTCCGGCCCGAGTCCGGCGCGACGCCTACGCGTCGATGCGGGAGCGGTCCAGCGTCGCCGCCGAGCTGGAGATGAACTCCTTGCGCGGGGCCACGTCGTTGCCCATCAGCAGGTCGAAGACCGTCTCGGCGGAGTCGAGGTCGGAGAGGTTGATCCGGCGCAGGGTGCGGTGGCGCGGGTCCATGGTCGTCTCGGCCAGCTGGTCGGCGTCCATCTCGCCGAGACCCTTGTAGCGCTGGATGGAGTCCTTGTAGCGGACACCCTGGCTCTGGAGCTCCAGGAGCTTGTCGCGCAGTTCTCGGTCCGAGTACGTGTAGATGTACTTGTCCTGGCCCTTCTTCGGCTGGACGAGCTCGATCCGGTGCAGCGGCGGCACGGCGGCGAAGACCCGGCCCGCCTCGACCATGGGCCGCATGTAGCGGTGGAAGAGCGTCAGCAGCAGCGTCCGGATGTGGGAGCCGTCGACGTCGGCGTCGGTCATCATGATGATCTTGCCGTAGCGGGCCGCGTCGATGTCGAAGGTGCGGCCCGAGCCGGCCCCTATGACCTGGATGATCGCGCCGCACTCGGCGTTCTTCAGCATGTCGGTCACGGACGACTTCTGGACGTTGAGGATCTTGCCGCGGATCGGCAGCAGTGCCTGGAACTCCGAGTTCCGGGCGAGTTTGGCGGTGCCGAGCGCGGAGTCGCCCTCGACGATGAAGAGCTCGCTGCGGTCGACGTCGTCGCTGCGGCAGTCGGCGAGCTTCGCGGGCAGCGACGAGGACTCCAGGGCCGTCTTCCGGCGCTGTGCGTCCTTGTGCTGGCGGGCGGCGATACGGGTGCGGGCGGCGGCGACCGCCTTCTCCATGACGACGCGTGCCTGGGCCGCGGCGTCCCGCTTGGTGGAGGTCAGGAACGCCTTGAGCTCCTTGGAGATCACGGTGTTCACGATCCGGCGGGCCGCCGAGGTGCCGAGGACCTCCTTGGTCTGACCCTCGAACTGGGGTTCGGATAGGCGGACGGTGACGACGGCGGTCAGGCCCTCCAGGGCGTCGTCCTTGACGATGTCGTCCTCGGCGACGCGCAGCAGCTTCTTGGCGCGCAGCACCTCGTTGAGCGTGCTGGTGACGGCGGTCTCGAAGCCCGCGACATGGGTGCCGCCCTTGGGGGTGGCGATGATGTTCACGAAGGACTTCAGGGTCGTGTCGTACCCCGTCCCCCATCGCATGGCGACGTCGACGTCGAGCTCACGGGTGACCTGGGTGGGCGTCATCTGGCCGTGCTCGTCCAGGACCGGCACCGTCTCCTTGAAGGTGCCCTGGCCGGAGAAGCGGAGGACGTCGTTGACCGGCTTGTCGGCGGCCAGGTACTCGCAGAACTCGCTGATGCCGCCGTCGAAGCGGAAGGACTCCTCACCCTTGCTGCCGCCCTCGCCGAGACCGAACTCGTCACGGACGACGATGGTCAGGCCGGGCACCAGGAACGCGGTCTGGCGGGCGCGCTGGTGCAGGTTCTCCAGGGAGAGCTTGGCGTCCTTGAGGAAGATCTGGCGGTCGGCCCAGTAACGCACGCGCGTGCCGCTGCGGGTCCTGGGGATCTTCTTCGTCTTGCGCAGCCCGCTGGCGGCCTCGAACTTGGCGTCCGGGCCGTTCCCGGCGAAGGCGCCCGGTACGCCGCGGCGGAAGCTGATGGCGTGGGTGTGGCCACCGCGGTCGACCTCGACGTCCAGGCGCGCCGACAGGGCGTTCACCACGGAGGCGCCGACGCCGTGCAGACCACCGGAGGCGGCGTAGGAGCCGCCGCCGAACTTGCCGCCGGCGTGCAGCTTGGTCATGACGACCTCGACGCCGGACAGGCCCGTCTTGGGCTCCACGTCGACCGGGATGCCCCGGCCGTTGTCCCGGACCTCCACGGAGCCGTCGTCGTGGAGGATCACCTCGATGTGGTCGCAGTAGTTCCCGAGAGCCTCGTCGACGGAGTTGTCGATGATCTCCCAGAGGCAGTGCATCAGACCGCGGCTGTCGGTCGACCCGATGTACATACCCGGGCGCTTGCGCACGGCCTCGAGCCCTTCGAGGACGAGCAGGTGCCGCGCGGTGTAGTTGGAACCGTCCCGGTCTGCTCCTGCCAGCAGCGCTGTGGACGGCACGGACGTCTCGGCGGTCACGCGGTTCGCTCCTCGCTGAATTTCAGTTGGGGCCCTTCTGGGTAAGGGCGCGGCTTCGGTTGCCGTAGAGAGGGTACCGAGGCCTGGTAGAGCCGTTGTAACGCCACCCTCGTCTGAACTCAGACCAGTCCAGAGTCGCATACACGTTCGATCCCTCGTTGGAGTGAAGTACATATCACGTTCCCTTCGAGGCATGAACCATTTAGGCTCCGGGCACGTCCTCATGAACAACCGGCAAGCCAGCCGGGAGGACGGACATTGACAGCCAGAGCGAACCCGTAAGACACACAGACACGCAATACGGCACATTCGCCGCCAACCGGCAACAGACAGCCGGCCTCGAAAGATTTTTTCGAGGAAAAGCCCCGGGCGGGAACGTTTTGGGGCTGGTTGGATGTTGACCCTGGTACGACAGCTCGTCGAGCTAGAGAAGAGGCGACGTGACTACTGTTCTGACCCCCGCGAGCCCGCTGACGGCCGCCGATCGCTGCGACCGTTGCGGCGCGCAGGCCTACGTACGCGTTGTCCTGCTCAGCGGCGGAGAACTGCTCTTCTGCGCCCACCACGGCCGCAAGTTCGAGCCGGAACTCAAGAAGATCGCCGCTGAGATACAGGACGAGACGGAGCGGCTGACGGCCGTTCCCGCATCCGCATCCGAAGAAGAGCGCTGACACTTCGCATCAACGACGAGCCAGCTCCGGCACAGGCCGGTACACGGGCGGCGCGGCCCCTGCTTCAGGGACCGCGCCGCCCGCGCTCGTGCAAAGACCCGTCTCGGGCTCCCTCAGCGCCCCTGCCGGGGGCCTCTCACGGCACCGCCCGCGCCGGCCGCCCGTAGCACCTCTGACACGCGCGTGTAGACGCCGGGAGTGCCCGCCCGAGCGCAGCCGCTCCCCCAGGACACCAGCCCGATCAGCTTCCCCTGGGCGACGAGGGGCCCGCCGCTGTCCCCCTGACAGGCGTCCCGGCCGCCTTCCGTCTCCCCGGCGCACAGCATGCTGCCTGCCGTGTAGGTGCCGTCGGCGCTCCCCGGATACGCCTTCTCGCACTGGGCGTCGGACAGCACGTGCACGCGTGCGGCGCGCAGGCTGTGCGCGTAGTCGCCGCCACCCGTGACATCACCCCATCCGTAGACCATGGCGCTCATGCCCGGCTCGTAGGCGGGATCACCCGCGGCAGCCATGGTGATGACGGAGCTCTGGGGCAGCGGCTCGGCAAGAGTGAGCACGGCGAAGTCCCCGGCGTTGCTGTAGCTGTCGTAGCCGGGGTTCACCCGCACTTGGCGGACCCGGACCTCACGGCCCTCGGACGAGAGCAGGTCCGTACGGCCCGTGATGACCTTGAGGTCGCGCACCCGGTTGGGCGGGGCACCCAGGACCGCCTCGCCCATGCAGTGCGCCGCGGTGAGGACCGTCGTACGGCCGACCACCACCCCTCCGCAGAACTGTCCCGCGCGCGTACCCCCGAACCGGTCACGGCTGGACAGCGCGACCGTCCACGGGCTCTGGGAGATCTCGACCGGGAAACCGCCGACGACGACGTCGGCGGGCGCGGGGACGGCGGACAGCAGCGGTATGACGGTCGCCACGGCCGCCAGGACCAGCGGCCGGGCCAGTGCCCGGGAAACGGGACGGCGCATTCGGATTCCTCACTCTCGGACGATCGTTGGACACCCAGAGTGATTCAGTGCGCGACGCCCCGCACCCGCGAGGCAACGACAAGGCCCGGCTCCCCAGAGGGAACCGGGCCCTGGACGTCATAGGACCGCGACCTAGTCGAGGTAGTCGCGCAGCACCTGCGAACGCGACGGGTGGCGCAGCTTCGACATGGTCTTGGACTCGATCTGGCGGATGCGCTCGCGGGTGACGCCGTAGACCTTGCCGATCTCGTCGAGGGTCTTCGGCTGACCGTCGGTGAGACCGAAGCGCATCGAGACGACGCCCGCCTCGCGCTCGGACAGGGTGTCGAGAACGGAGTGCAGCTGCTCCTGCAGAAGCGTGAAGCTGACCGCGTCGGCCGGGACGACCGCCTCGGAGTCCTCGATGAGGTCACCGAACTCGCTGTCACCGTCCTCACCGAGGGGGGTGTGCAGCGAGATGGGCTCACGGCCGTACTTCTGGACCTCGATGACCTTCTCCGGGGTCATGTCGAGCTCCTTGGCCAGCTCCTCCGGGGTGGGCTCGCGGCCCAGGTCCTGGAGCATCTGGCGCTGCACGCGCGCGAGCTTGTTGATGACCTCGACCATGTGCACCGGGATACGGATGGTGCGGGCCTGGTCGGCCATGGCGCGGGTGATCGCCTGACGGATCCACCAGGTGGCGTACGTGGAGAACTTGTAGCCCTTGGTGTAGTCGAACTTCTCGACGGCACGGATCAGACCGAGGTTGCCCTCCTGGATGAGGTCCAGGAAGAGCATGCCGCGGCCGGTGTAGCGCTTGGCCAGGGAGACCACCAGGCGGAGGTTGGCCTCCAGGAGGTGGTTCTTGGCGCGGCGGCCGTCCTCGGCGATGATCTCCAGCTCGCGCTTGAGCTTCGGGGCCAGCTTGTCGGCGTTGGACAGCTTGTCCTCGGCGAACAGACCGGCCTCGATGCGCTTGGCGAGCTCGACCTCCTGCTCGGCGTTGAGCAGGGGGACCTTGCCGATCTGCTTCAGGTAGTCCTTGACCGGGTCGGCGGTGGCGCCGGCCGCGGCGACCTGCTGCGCGGGCGCGTCGTCCTCGTCCTCGTCGGAGAGTACGAAGCCGGCGCTCTCGGTGCCCTCGGGCTCCTCGCCGCCCTTGGGAGCGTCTTCGAGGACCTCTTCCTCGAGGATCTCGGCGTCGTCCTTCTTGGCGCTGGTCTTCTTCGCGGCCGCCGTCGCCTTCTTGGCGACGGTCTTCTTCGCGGCCGGCGCCGCCTTCTTGGCGACGGTCTTCTTGGCGGCGACCTTGGTGGCGTCGTCCTCGACCGGCGTGTCGGCGGCGGGCGCCGCCGCGGGGGCGGTGGCGGTGGCCTTCTTGGTGGTCACCGTCTTCGCCGCGACCGTCTTGGTGGCGGTGCGCTTGGCCGGACTCTTCGCTGCGACGCTCTTTCGGGTGCGCTTGGGCTCCGCGGCACTGACCATCAGCGTCACACCCTCTTCCTCGAGGATCTGGTTGAGGCTGCGCAGTACGTTCTTCCACTGAGTGGCCGGAATCTGGTCAGCTTCGAAGGCCCGACGCACATCGTCGCCGGCGATCTGCCCCTCGGCCTTTCCCCGCTCGATGAGAGCCATGACAGAGACGGACTCGGCGATCTCCGGCGGGAGCGTACGGGATGTGCTGGCCGACACGAACAACCTCTCGGAACGTTGGAAAACGGCTTCCGGCCCCGTCCGGGACGGACAGGAGCCGACCGCCGGCTTGGGGATTGGGCCGACGGCGCGGGCGGGGGCCGGGAAGATGCACAGCGCCGTGAACGGCGTCCGTATTCCCTCCTCGGCTGTCACCTCTTAGGTCATCGCGCTGCTCCCACGAGCGTTACGCCCAATCTGCGTGGCCCGAGTCACACCCCGTAAGCGTTCAAAAACGGTCAGACAGGGTCAGAGACGGGCACCCCTCATGCCTCCTACCCGGGCTCACCCCAGGAAACACACGGCCCGTCGCACCGTCGGACCCCGCAGGATCGCCGGGATCCTGCGGGGTCCGACGGCAGACGGTTCGCCGACCGGGGGATGCCCCAGGAGGGGGAGGCGTTCCCGGCCGCGCCGCCCTCGGCCCGCGCTCAGTGCTCGCGCGGCGCGGGCACCACGCGCTCCACCTCGGGGTGGACCATGAGCAGCTGGCGCATGGCCACCTCGGCCGCCGAACCGTCCCCCGCGGCGAGCGCGTCGACGATCCTGCCGTGGTGCGCCAGCGACACCTCGTTCGGCCGGTCGCAGCCCGCGATCGGACCGCCGGAGACCTGGAGGGCGGCCGACACGATCCCGGAGAGGTGCTCCAGCATGCGGTTGCCCGCGACCTGGATGAGCAGGGAGTGGAACTCGGCGTCGGCGCGGGAGAAGGTGAGCGCGTCACCCTGCCCCATGGCGTGACCCATGATCTCGACCATGTCGGCGAGCCGCTGCTGCACGTCCTCGCGCCCGTGCCCGGCGGCGAGGCGGGCGGCGAGCGGTTCGATGGTCCAGCGCAGCTCGCTCAGCTCGCGGCGCTGGTCGTCGCGCTGCGGACCGAAGGCCCGCCACTCGATGATGTCCGGGTCGAGGAGATTCCAGTCGCTCACGGGACGCACGCGCGTGCCCACGTTCGGGCGGGCGCTTACCAGGCCCTTGGCCTCCAGGACGCGGAGCGACTCGCGGACCACGGTGCGGGAGACCTCGAAACGCTGGCCGATCTCCTCGGGCACCAGCGGACGGTCGGCGCCCAGGTCCCCGGAGACGATCATCTGGCCAAGCTGCTGGACGAGTTGGCCGTGCAGCCCGCGTCCACGGCTGCCTGCGGCGCGCCGGCCCACGCGGCCCAGCTCCGGCTCCGCGCTCTCCCAGGCGGGGGCTCCCACGCGATCGGGGAGGGGGGCCTCGGCGTAGGGGTAGCGGTCGAGTTCGCCCGGGCCGGCGAGACCGGAGTCTGCGGAGCGGGCGGCGGTCATCATGGTGTGCGCAAGGGTACTCACGGATCCTTTGTCGGCGCCGTCTCCAACTCCCTTGAGGTCTTTGGTGAAAAGCACACGAAAGGGTGATCGCTCACCCCGTCGCAATTGACGCCTTATCGGAAAGAAATGGGCTTTCCCCGGGGAGTTGTGCACATGCCGTGACGAAAGGGCAGAGACAGTCGTCATCTGACCCTGCTGCGCAAGGTCGTGAGCAGATATGTGCAGAGCAGCGCGGTCAGCGACAACGCCAGGGCGCCACCCACGGGTTGGACGATCACCCGTGCCACCCCGGACAGATAGCGCTCTCCCCCGAAGGGCCACCGCAGCAGGAGCGTCTCGCGCAGCCGCAGCGGAAATCCGGCCGCGGTCCGCACGGACGATCCCGTCAAGGCCTTCTGTACGAGGGGCACGACGACGACCGGCACGGCCAGCACGGCCGCGAGTCCCGCCGTGGTGGACCTGAAGACCCCGGCGGCCAGCACCCCGGCCCAGGCGCATCCGACGACGAGCCCGATCCAACTCGCGCCCAGCGAGAGCCAGTCGGCGGGAACTTGTGCGAGTTCCCGTCCGTAGAGGAGATAGAGCACTTCGGCGTCGCAGCCCACGGTGAGGAAGGCCAGCATCAGCGCGGTGGTTGCGGCGACCACGAGTTTCGCGGCGAGCAGCCCCAGCCGGCGGGGCACGGTGCCGCGGTCCGCCGCCAGCGCGGGGTGGCGGAACTCTTCACCGAAGGCCAGCGCCCCCAGCAGCCCCGCCCCGAGCGCCGCGGGCGGCAGGGGCAGCTCCCGCGGCCACGCGGCCAGCAGGCGTGGTTGCGGTGTGTGCCCGATCCGCGCCAGCAGCACGGCGGTGACGGCGGACACCAGCAGTACGGCGGCCGCGGTGAGGAACCCGGTGCCGATCCCGGCGGCACGGCGGATCTCGTACCGCAGGGGGCGGAGGGGGCTGGGGGCGGGACGGACGGAGATGGGGGGTGGGAGCGGGGAGAGGGCTTCGAAAGGTGCGCCCGCCGGCGCCTCGGGAGCCGTTCCGACGGTCCTCCGAAGCGGTACGGCAGCCGGTGCCCCGGAGCGCGATTCCTTACCGGGCTGCCGGGCCTGGACCATGGCGTGCCGCGCGTCGGGCGCCTGTGGCACGTCGGGAGCTGCCGAGGGACCGGCAGGCCCCACATCCGCTCCCGGCCCCATGTCCCCGGTCTCGTCCGCGAGTCGGTGTACGAGGATGCCGTGCCGGAACGCGGTCTCGCCGATGTCGGCACAGGTACTGCCGTACACGGAAAGGCGGTTGCCGCTCTCGCGAACGACCTCGACGGAGCGATGCGCGGTGCGGGCTTCCTTGGTGAGGAGGGCGGCGAGCCGTGCGGCGTGCGGGCTGCGGACGGCGACTCGGGGGCGCAGCCGGGTGCGGGCGAATTCGGCGGCGTCCTGGTCGGCGACGAGTCTGCCCCCGTCCAGGGTGACGACCCGATCGGCACTGCGGGCAGCCTCCTTGGGGTCGGCGGTGGTGAGCAGGACGGTGCCGCCCTGGGTCGCGTGAGCGCGCAGTGTGCTGTGCAGCCAGTGGGCCTCCCGGCTGGAGAGCCCGTCGGCCGGCTCGTCGAGGACGAGCGTGTGCGGGTCGGACAGGAGGGCACAGGCCAGGCCCAGGCGGCGGTCCATGCCACGGGAGAGGGTGCCGAGGCGCTCGTCGCGCAGGCTGACGAGGCCGACGACTTCGAGGACTTCGTCGGCGCGGCGGACCGGAACGCCCGCGGCGGCGCACAGCATGCGCAGGTGACCGCGGACGGTGCGGGCCGGATGGCCTGGTACGTCGCCCAGGAGCACGCCGACCTCGCGCGAGGGGTGGGCGATGCGGTGCAGGGGGCGGCCCCTGAAGTGGGCGATGCCACGGCCCTGTTGGAGCTCGAGCATGAGTCTGAGCGCGGTCGTCTTGCCTGCTCCCGACGCGCCGAGAAGCGCGGTGACACGGCCCGCGCACGCCTCGAAGGAGACGTCGTCGACGGCGGGCGGAAGGTCCTTGCGGGGGTTGCTGGTCAATCCGAAGGCCTGGATCACCTACAGCAAGATAGCGCGCTATTTCCGGTTTTTCGGGCATCCGCTGGTCCGTGGAAGGAGTGCGGCCGGAGCGCGTCGCGTGGGCTCTCCTGTCACACTTCGGGGCGCAGCATCGGGGGGTTGAGCAGCGTGGCACCGCCGGCCCGGAAGAGCTGGGCCGGGCGGCCGCCCTGGCGCGTGGTGGTGCCACCCGTGGGCACGAGGAAGCCCGGGGTGCCGGTCACCTTGCGGTGGAAGTTGCGTGGGTCGAGCGCCACGCCCCACACGGCCTCGTAGACCCGGCGCAGCTCGCCGACGGTGAACTCGGTGGGGCAGAACGCCGTGGCGAGGGACGAGTACTCGATCTTGGAGCGGGCGCGCTCCACACCGTCGGACAGGATCTGGGCGTGGTCGAAGGCGAGCGGCGCCACCGGTTCTCCGTCACGGCCGTAGCCGCCCTGCTGCAGCAGTTCGTCGACCGGTGCCCAGCGCGCGTTGCTGGCGTCACCGCCTGCCCGGGGGGCGGGCAGGTCGGGGGCGAGGGCGAGATGGGCCACGCTGACGACCCGCATACGAGGGTCGCGCTTGGGGTCGCCGTAGGTCGCGAGCTGTTCCAGGTGGGCACCGTTGTCCTGGGCGGGGACGGACGGGTCGTGGGCGCGCAGTCCGGTCTCCTCCGCCAGTTCCCGTGCCGCCGCCTGCGCCAGGTCCTCGTCGGCCCGTACGAATCCGCCCGGCAGCGCCCAGCGCCCTTGAAAGGGGGGTTCGCCCCTGCGTACCGCCAGCGCGCACAGGGCATGGCGGCGCACGGTCAGCACGACCAGGTCCACGGTGACGGCGAAGGGCGGAAAGGCTGACGGGTCGTAGGGCATGCGGCGATCATAGTCGTCTGCCTGACGATAAACACTCCCTTCGTCGATCGCTTCGGTCGCTGATCCACTTCGGTCCGGTACGGGCCCCACCCTCCGCGCCGACCGGTGGTGCGGTGAGGCGTCGTCCGAGGTCACACTCCCAGTTGCAGACCGTCGGCCGCCTCCTCGACCATGGCGAGCCCGAGCCGGCTGACACGTACGGAGAAGGGTGCGCCGGCGACCCGCAGTCCGGTCAGGACGATCTCTCCCAGGGGTGCGCTGCGCACGGGGCGCAGCGTGACGGTGCCCGCGGGGGCGTCGGGGCGGATTCCCGCGAGCGTGGTCAGCAGGAGCACGCCGGCCGCCGCCGCGGTGGCCGCGGGACGGCAGGCGGCCGGGTGCGGGAGGGGAACGCTTCCGTCGGTGCGCCGCTCCCCCGCGTACATCTCGGGGAGCCGGTGGCCGAAGGCCTCGGACGCCGCGAGTACTCCGCGCAGCAGAGAGTTCGCCTCCTTCTCGTAGCCGGCTGTGGCCAGGCCCGCGACGGCCACAGCCGTCTCATGGACCCGTACGGCACCGCTCCGGTGGCCGAACGGATTGTGTCCCGCTTCCTTCACTGCCAGCGAACGCAGCCCCCAGCCCGAATCCATGACCGGAGCACCGAGCAGTCGCGCCAGTTGTCCGGTCTGCACCTTGTCGAGCAGGCCGACGGCCGGTTCGCCCCCGCCCAGCAGGCCGGTGTCGAGGAGATGGACGGCGGCCGCGCCCAGGTGCGGTACCCGGCTTCCGTCCGGGGAGCGGGCGGCCGCCGGTCGACCGCCGCCCAGGTCGTCGATCCAGAAGTCCTCACGAAACGCAGTCCGCAACGCCCGGGCCCACTGTCGCAACTCGGCCCCACCGGGCCTGCCATGGGCATCGAGCAGATCGGCACCGAGAAGTGCCGCGCGGTGGGCGTGGGCCTGCGTCTCGCAGCGGAGGGGGCCTCCGGGGTGGGGATCACTGAGGTAGGTGCCGTCACCCACGGTCGTCCGCAGCCAGGTCAGACAGCGTTCGGCGGCGGGCAGCAGTTCCTCCGTCTCCTGCTCGGGAAGCCCCCAGCGGCGGGCCTCGGCCAGCAACACGGGAAAGAGCAGTGTGGCTTCCGTGCCCGTGCAGCTCGGCGGCAGGTGGGTGCCACCGTCCCGTCGAGGTCCGGGGATCATGCCGGACCGCGGTCCGGCGCCCGGGAGTTGAGTGCGAGCGAGGGCGCGCAGGGTGCCGGAGGCCAACCGGGTGCCGAGGGCCAGCGTCATCCGGGCCGCGGCCAGGGCCTCGGCGGGGGCCGGTCCGCAGCGCCAAGGTGCTCCGGCGGCTGGATACATGTCGGACGGATGTGCGGGGTCGCGCAGCAGGAGGGCCTGGAGGTCGTCGACGCTCGTCCGCAGGAGCGGCCGGACCCTGGGGTCGTCGCCGGACGCGGATGCGGTGGCGAGAGGGCTCGTCGCCGCACGGCCCACTGCCCGGACAGGGCCTGCTCCGTCCGGCCGGACCCGCAGCTCCACACTCCTGCTGCCACCGGGAGGCAGCTCCAGCTCCCAGCGCAGCAGCCCCGCCGAGGCCAGCGCGTCGGCGGGCGGCGGATCGGCCGTCACCGACGAGTTCGCTGTGGCGCGGGACCAGCGCAGGCCCGAGTCGTGGACGGTGGCGGGCAGTTCGGGGCCACCGGCGCCGGACGCGATGGCGCCCAGCTCTGCCAGGTCCGTCCCCAAGGCGACCTCGACCGGGATGCGCAACGGGCGCAGGGCCGCGCTGTAGAGGGTGATCCGCTCGGTCCCGTCCGCGTGCCGGACGCGTTCGACCATCACGTCCGGGTCCGGGCCGGAACTCGGGGAGACACGCAGTGTGCCCACGAAGCGGGCCTGGTCGGCCCCGGTCATCCGGGCCTGGACGGCGAGCGGCTCGCGTCCGGCCACACGCACCTCGCAGCGGGAGAGGAGGCGTCGACCCGCCCGGTAGAACCCCTCCAGTCCCCGGCCGGTCAACTGCCCCTGGTCCGTGGAGATGGCGAGGCCGGGCAGGGCCACGCAGATCATGGAGGTGTGAGTGGAGGGCAACTCTGCCGGGCGGCGAGGCGGCGGGGGTGGAGTCGGTGAGGGGGCCACTCGGGGCGTTGGGGCGGCTCGGGGTGTGGGGGCGGCGACCTGGAGTGTGGAGGCGGCCCGGGGTGTGGCGGCGGCTGGGGGCGTAGGGGGTGCTCCTGGGGGTGGCGAGGGGGATCCGCCCGGCGACCGGATCGGTGAGTTGCCGGGTGAACTGTCCGGAGATGGGGTCCGCGACAAGGGAGGCGGCTCGGATCGCCCGGCCCCGGTGCGGTCGTCGATGGCAGCGGGTGGCGTCGGCTGATGCATGCGGTGGCTTCTTCTGCGCTCTGTTCACCTCGGGCGTGTGCGGCGCCGGGTGGGGGAATCCGGACAGGCGTGAACTGTGCGGCGGCACGGACTCCTGGGCCGTTCCGCCACTCAGGTGAACGGAGCGGGCCTCCTCCGGGTCACGCCCTCGGACGACCGACACGACCGAATGGCGGCGTCGGTTCCAACGGTTGTCGGGGAGTCCTCGTAGCTTACCGCGCACCACTGGGCGGCTGCGGCCGCAAAGGCCACTATGGCCAGGTCCTTCGGCATAATTCCCCACGTACTTCGAGCAAACGCTCACGTCTCCCCCTCGCCCTGACCGCCTCCCGGCTGGACGCCCCCAGGGCAGTTGTCGCGGCGACGAGTAGACGTCTTGCCGGGCGTACCGGGGCGCGCGCCACCCGTCGGAGGGATGCCAGGACGGCCGCCTCCCCCTCCGCCTCCCGCCGCCGACGTCCGGGGCCGAGGGACGCTCGCCCCGCCCCCTCGGGCGGCCGCCTTTGCCGTGCGGCTGACAGTCGCCCCGCCGGATCGGGAACGGCGACGCGCGCGGGGGGCTTCCTTCGGTGCCGGGGAGGCTTCCGCCGATGCTCGGGCAGATTCCTTCGGTGCCGGTGTGACTTCCATCGGAGCCCGGGATGCTTCCGGTACCGAGGTCAAGCCGCTGTCCTCGACCGCGGCTTCCCCGTTGCCGTCGAGCTGTCGGGCCGGCGCCCGGTCCCGGTCACGGCGTTCCGCGCGCAGGCAGCGGCGGATCGACTCCGGGTCCAGGCCCTCGTTGCAGGCCTGGTGCAGCAGACGGGCGAAGAGATAGCCGGGGTCGGCGCCAAGAGCCATGGCGAGGGCTTCCCGGGCCTCGAGGTCGTCGCCCGTGGACCAGGCGACCCAGCCGGTCAGGGTCAGTGGTGCCGCCGCGTGCTCGCCGTAGGAGCCGACACAGCGACGCGCGAGCGCCCGCCAGAGGCGCAGCGCCGGGGCGGCCTCGTCGCCCTCCATCCATTCCGCCGCGCGATCGCGGGTCGCGCGGTCCTGCAGCCCCAGGATCAGCGTGGCGGCTTCGTCATGTGTAAGCAGTTCGTCGTCGCGCAGGTCCGCGAGGAGAGCACCGGACACGGGCGGTGCTTCCGCCAGGCGATGGATGACGCTCTGCGCCAGCTCGAGCGTCTCCGCGGCCACGCCGGCGCGGCTGACGTCGTCGAGGATCCTGGGCACCAGGGCCGCGCTCGCGGCGTCCAGGGCGATCTCCTGGTCCAGGGCGGCCGCGGTCTCCCAGGGCTGCAGCCTGGCCCGCAGCTCACGGAGCGTGCCCCGCACCTGCAGGCCGGCGTAGGTGGCCGCGGCGGCCAGCACGGACGTACCGGGCAGTCCCATAGGCAGGCCTTCGGGCGGGCAGCAGACCTCGTTGCTGCAGCAGTACGACCAGAAGCGGCCGTCCGAGATGCACAGGGCCTCGATCACCGGGACGTCGAGCCGGCCGCACTCGACACGGAGTTTCTGGGCCAGTGGGCGCAGCCGCTCCATGACCTGCCGGCCCGACTCGCCCGGCGCCGGTTCCTGGCAGAGGTAGGCGACCATCTGCTCGGGTCGCGCTCCCCTGCGTTCGCTTCCCGTCACCAGGCCCTGCGCCAGCTGCCGTGCGACGCAGCCCCAGTCGTCCGCGCCGACGGGAATGCCGAGTCGGGCCCGGCCGCCGAAGCGGCCCCGGCCGTCCCTGTCGTGCAGGGCGACCAGGACGATGCTGTCCTCGGGGCGGTATCCGAGCAGGTAGGGCAGCGCGTCGGCCAGTTCGGCCGGGGTGCGCAAGGTGACCTGGTGCTCGGTGCCGTGCCTGTCATAGGCGGTCGGGCCGGTGTGGGTCTCCGGTACGAGAGGTGGACGGTGGTCGTGTCCATCACGAGGGACGTGACCTTCGCGCGGGGCGTGACCGTCACGTGGCGCGTGGCCGTCACGAGGGGTGTGGCCCTCACGAGGGGCGTGGCCGTCACCAGGGGCGTGACCTTCGCGCCTGACAGCCGGGCCGTTTTCGGAGGATCCAGTGGTTTCGCCGTGATTCGTCATACGCAGACGATCTCGCGAATCTTCAAGGTCCACTTTGCCCTGTGGATAAGTCGAGTCAGGGACACGTCAAGCCCCTCGATTCATTGCCCCAACTCACCTACCGCCAACGGGATTTGAAGGACCTGTCTCGTCCGCCTGCAGTCATACCGGCTCGGTTCCGCCGGAGCCGTGCGGGAAGTGGTGTGCGGTGGTCGACCTGCTCGTCCGGCGAGCAAACGGGATCAGGTCCTGCCGAGGGCGGCGGGGCATCCGCACCTCGGTCCACATACAGAAGGCAGCCGGTTCACAGCACTGGGCCGACAGGCCGGCCACGCGCCCGAGTGCTCGGTGACGTTTCCCACCATGCCGGACGGCTCAGCCGGCCGCCGCGAGGACCAGCGGAAGGACCTGTTCGCCACCTGACTGTCGCAGGAGGCGTGCGGCGACGGCGAGTGTCCAGCCGGAGTCGGTGTAGTCGTCCACGAGCAGAACGGGACCGGGAGAGTCCCGCAGCGCGCCGGCCAGCCCCTCGGAGACCGTGAGGGCACCGGAGAGCGCCTTGAGACGTTGAGCGGAATTGCTGCGCCGGGCCGTGTGCCCGGAGGCCGAGCCGGTGTATGTGAGCGTGCCCAGGAAGGGGAGGCGACCGATGGCCGCGATTCCCTGAGCGAGGGACGCGACCAGCTGCGGGCGGGTCAGGGAGGGCATCGCGACGACTCCCACCGGCCTGGCGGAGGCGTCAGGGACGTTCGACGCCCAGCCGCCGGGAGAACGCGCCCAGTCGGCGAGAACCGCCACCGCGGCCTTCAGCACGTCGTCGGGAACAGGACCGTCGGCCGCGTTCTCGGCGAGCAGCGGACGCAGCCGGTTGCCCCAGCCGATGTCGGACAGCCTGCCCAGGGCACGTCCGGTGGAGCACTGCTGACCGGCCGGGATACGCCCCTTGAGCTCGATGCCCAGTGCGGGCATCCCGGTCGGCCACATCCGGCGCGGTTCGATCTCGACCCCGGGGCGATCAAGTTCCTTCATCGCGCCGGTCAACGCCTGCTCCGACACGGATGAGTCGACCCAGGCGCCCGCGCAGTTGTCGCACCGGCCGCACGGGACCGCTCCCTCGTCGTCCAGCTGCCGGCGCAGGAACTCCATCCGGCACTGGTCCGTGCTCACGTAGTCCCGCATGGCCTGCTGCTCGGCGGACCGCTGCCGCGCCACCCAGGCGTATCGCTCGGTGTCGTACCGCCATGGCTGTCCGGTGCTCTCCCAGCCGCCCTTGACCCGCTTGACCGCGCCGTCCACGTCGAGGACCTTCAGCATCGTCTCCAGACGGGTGCGCCGGAGGTCTACGGCCGCCTCCAGGGCAGGCACGGACAGCGGCCGGCCCGCACCGGCCAGCGCCGACAGGGTCTGGCGGACCTGTTCCTCGGGAGGAAAGGCCGTATCGGCGAAGTAGCGCCAGATCGCCTCGTCCTCCTTGCCCGGCAGCAGGATCACATCCGCGTGCTCGACCCCGCGCCCCGCCCGGCCCACTTGCTGGTAGTACGCGATCGGCGAGGACGGCGAGCCGAGATGCACGACGAAACCGAGGTCGGGCTTGTCGAAGCCCATGCCCAGCGCCGAAGTCGCGACCAGCGCCTTGACCCGGTTGGCCAGCAGATCCTCCTCGGCCTGCAAGCGGTCGGCGTTCTCCGTGCGCCCGGTGTAGGAGGCCACCCGGAAGTCGCGCTGACGCAGATAGGCGGTGGCCTCCTCGGCGGCGGCCACCGTCAGCGTGTAGATGATGCCCGACCCGGGCAGTTCGTCCAGGTGCTCGGCCAGCCACGCCAGACGGTGCGCGGCGTCCGGCAGGCGGACCACGCCGAGCCGCAGGCTCTCCCGGTCCAGCGGGCCGCGCAGCACGAGTGCCTCGCCGGCGCCGGTGCCCAACTGCTCGGCCACATCGGCCGTCACGCGCGCGTTGGCGGTCGCCGTGGTCGCCAGCACCGGCACGCCGGGGGCCAGTTCTGCCAGCATGGCCCGCAGGCGACGGTAGTCGGGACGGAAGTCATGGCCCCAGTCGGAGATGCAGTGCGCCTCGTCGACCACCAGGAGACCGGTCGTGGCCGCCAGCTTGGGGAGCACCTGGTCACGGAAGTCCACGGAGTTGAGGCGCTCCGGACTCACGAGGAGAACATCGGTCTCACCGCGCTCGATCTCCTCGTAGACGGTGTTCCACTCCTCGGGGTTGGCCGAGTTGATGGTGCGGGCCCGGATTCCGGCCCGCTCCGCCGCTTCGACCTGGTTGCGCATCAGCGCCAGCAGCGGTGAGACGATCACCGTGGGACCCGATCCGCGCTGCCGCAGCAGTGCGGTGGCGACGAAGTACACGGCCGATTTGCCCCAGCCGGTGCGCTGCACCACCAAGGCGCGTCGGCGCTCCTCGACCAGCGCCGCCACGGCCTGCCACTGATCCTCCCGCAGCCGCGCCGACCCCCCGGGGTCGCCGACGAGCTCGGCAAGAACAGCGTCGGCCTCGGTGCGGAGCTCCAGATCGTTCATGTCTCCATGCAACCCCACGCCACTGACAATCGACCAATCGACTGGGCGCAGGCTCGGGGCCGGACGCACCGATGCCGCGCGCCCGGCCCCAGGCCTGCGCCGCTCCTCTGGACCACCTGGGCCCCAACGGTGTACGAACGCGAGGTGAACGGTCGCCCCATGCGTCGCGGCAGTACGCCCGGGGTAGGGATATAAACCACGTACCGTCAGATTCCGGTCAGTGGCCCCAATTGCTCGTTGCCGCATCCAAGTTCGACAGCAAGAATTGAACTCCGCTCCCCGCACGGCTCGTCCGTGGTCCGGCAGGGCCCTGCTGCGGTGCGCGCTCCCGAATCCGACCTCGCCCGCAGTGTGGGCGCGTAGCCGAAGGGAGGACCGTGACCTTCGGATTCGCTCCGTCCTCCGCGGCGTCCACGTCGACATCAGCCGACCTGTCCGCCGCATCCGCCAACCCTCTCGCCCGCATGCTCGAACCAGCCGAGTGGGCCGCCGCGGGAATCCCTCTGCTGCGCAACCCCCGAGAGGTCGTCAGCGGACTGCACTCCCGGCACAGCCCACGGCCGGCTACCGCGATCGTGGCCGTCCTCGATCCGGACGAACGTGTGCGTGCGAGCGCCTCATTCACGCGCCGCCCGGCTCCGGCCGACGGCTGGATGTTCCGCAACACGCTCCTCGCCCAGTTGCGCCGGGTCATCCCGCACGATCTGCGTCGCCGCACACCGGTACGCACCGCGGTGCTGATCTACTGCCGTGAGGGCGACGCGCGTTGGACGGAGGAGGACGGCGCCTGGATGTGGGGCCTGCGTGATGCCTGCACGCTGCACGGACTGCGCTGCGGCGCGTACATCACGCTGACGCGGGACGGCTGGCAGGTGCTCGGCGAAGGCCGTGGCGGACGCCGCCCGAACGCGGACTCCGCGCCGGAGCCCTTCGGTATGTCCGAGGCACCGCCCCCGCTGCCGCGTACCGGCGGTGCCGCCTCGGAGGTGCTTCGCCGCGCGGCGGCCCGCTGAGGGCACCGGTCGGCCGTCCCCGTGCTGCACGCGGCCCGTACGCCTCGAAGGCGGGCGGGCCGAAGACGCGGGCATACCGCGGTCAGCGCTGGCATGCCAAACAGCTGGCCGTACCCGACCGTATCCTCCGGAGGCCTTGGCCCGGACCCCGGTCCGATGCCACGAAGGACGCGTCACGGGGCCCACGCAGCGGCGCTCCTGGTGTTGTGGCAGTCCAGGGCACCAGACCGACCGGGCACGTGAAACGGACGGCTCGGCACGTCACCCGCGCATGTCGAAGCGTCCACCGTGCCGGTGCCGCCACGGCGGCGGCACCCTCGTCGCTCCGGCGCCTTCGAGGACGTACCGGAATCCGCTTGCTCCGGCGTCCCCCGGGACGTACCGGAACCGGCTCAGACGCCCGCGCCGAGCACCGAGTTGATCTGCTGCGGGTCTCCGCAGACGATCAACAGGGCGCCGGCCCGGCCATGGGCCAGCGGCAGCGCGGTGGCGGCGGCCGAGTCGGCACCGCCGTTGACCGCGACCACGACCACGGGGCGCACGGCGGCACGGGAGGCGACGGCGGCGTCCGCGTAGAAGACGTCGTCGCCCGCGTCGTGCTGGGCCCAGTAGGAGGCTTCACCGAAGGACAGCTCGTGGGCGGCCCACGGGTGCTGTTCGCCGGTGGTGATGACCAGTACGTCTCCGGGGGCCCGGCCGGAGTCCAGAAGCAGGTCCACGGCCTCCTCGGCGGCGTCGAGCGCGCCTTCCACCGAGGCCGGGATCAGCTGGATCTGCGGGGCCGCCGAAACCGCGACGGGATCTGCGGGGGCAGCCGGACCGGAGGGTCCGGGCTTGGCCGCGGCCACGTCGTGCGACGTACGTTGCACCGGCGGAGTGGGCCGGAGCGGACCAGGACGACCGGGCCGCGGCGGGGCCGCGGGCCGAGGACCGGGAACGGGACGGGGGGTCGGCGCGGTACGGCCACTGGCCGGAGTGGCGCGGGGACCCTGGGCACTCTCG